>Ga0194132_10005790_pt1 | contig 19672 bp, 18 predicted proteins | sample TA2KigOf80mmetaG_FD_148612 | JGI IMG/M metagenome (GOLD analysis project Ga0194132, IMG submission 148612) | Freshwater microbial communities from Lake Tanganyika, Tanzania - TA2015054 Kigoma Offshore 80m | ecosystem: Environmental > Aquatic > Freshwater > Lake | place: Tanzania: Lake... | reverse complement strand
AGTGCGCGAGATGCCAGTTTGATTCGAGCATCGCGTCTTCGTGTTCGCCGAATGTCGGCAAGATTTCGTCGACGAAATATTTGAGACGGGCGAGCGCGTCTTTGCGCGTCGTTGCCCAGAGGCCGTCAGGCTTTTTGCCCCAAAGATTTTTGGGCAGATCATCGAGAACTTGTTTGTCGATCGCGTCGAGTTTGTGCAGTTTGGGTTTGGGCCAACGGTCGTGGCCTGTTTTGGGCGGAGGCTCGCGGTTTTCTTCGTCGAAGTTCCACTTGCCGCCGACGGGCTCGTCGCCGGTTTTTGGATCCATTAGATAGCCGAGACGTTTGCGCTGCCAGCGATAGAAATCTTCCATTTTCAGCGACTTTTTTTCGCCGACGAACGCGGCGAAATCGTCGGGGTGGCAAAGAAACTGATTCGACTTGACGACGGTGACCTTGAGCGAGGCGACGAGTTGGCGCGCGGTGTAGCTGTTGGGCTCCGACACATATGTATGTGTCGGGGAGAACTCGGCGACGTGCTTGTTGAAACCGGCGCGCATCGTTTTGGCGTGGCGGTAGTCGACTTTGAAGCCGGCTTGCTCGAGTTCGAGGGCGAAACGACGCATCGAGGTGATGAGAAAATGGGCACGCTGAATGTGCCACGGACGCGAGGCGATCTTGCCCGCCGATTCGACGATCAGGATCCTGTGGGTTTCGGGCTTGGCCGTGGCGAGCGCGCCGATTTTTCTGTTCAGTTGGTCGCCGAAGACCCACACGGTTCGTAACGCTTTTGGCATCAGACCCCAAATGTAGTCTTTCGTCATGGATCGTGGATTGGTTGCGAGCGAAATCGCAAGTGACGATGCGGCGGGTGTCGCGAGTGTCACGGGTGTCACGAGCGTCGCGCTGCGCGATGTCGAGTTTTGTGTGATCGACCTTGAGACGACGGGTGGCTCGAGCGAGTTCGATGTGATCACCGAAATTGGCGCGGTGAAATATCGCGGGGGTGAAGAGGTGGGGCGGTTCGCGACGTTGGTGAACCCCGGGCGCGCAATTCCTCCGTTCATCACTGTTTTGACGGGCATCAGCGATTCGATGGTCGCGGGTGCGCCGCCGATCGAGGCGACGCTCGGGTCGCTGGTTGACTTTGTCGGTGACGCGGTGATGGTTGCGCACAATGCGCGGTTTGATCTGGGCTTTATCAATGCGGCGCTCGTGCGCGCGGGGCGCGAGCGGTTGATGAACCGCGTGCTCGACACGGTTGGTTTGGCGCGCCGACTTGTCGGTGCCGAGGTCGACAACTGCAAACTTTCGACGCTCGCGGCGAGTTTGGGTTTGACGCATCAGCCGAGTCACAGGGCGATAAACGATGTGTTGGCAACCGGCGATCTGCTGCATTATCTGATCGAGCGCGCGGCCGGCTTCGGTGTTTTTGAATTGGATGATTTTGCGGCGATGGCCAAGATCGGCACGCATCCGCAGGCGGCGAAGTTGAAGTTGACGGTTGATCTGCCGCGCGGGCCCGGCGTTTATCTGTTCGTCGACGCGCAGGGCGACGTGCTTTATGTGGGCAAGGCGACGAATGTTCGTGCGCGAGTGCGAAGTTATTTTGGCACGGGCGACACTCGTCGCAAGATCGGTGCGCTGCTCAGGTTGATGGACACGGTGCATTATGTGGCGACGCCAGATTTGTTGACGGCCGAGGTGCTCGAGTTGCGGATGATCGCGAAGTTGCGGCCGCGATACAACCACGCCGGTACGCGCTCGGCAAAATATTGTTTCGTGCGCCTGACGCTGAGCGAAGTGTGGCCGCGGTTGGTTGTGACGGGTCGCGTGCCCGCGGGCGCGGCGGCCGGCTCTCAGGCTGGCCTGCCGGCGGGGGCCCGCAAAGACTTGTTTCTCGGGCCGATTTCGACGCGGGCGACGGCGCGCGACGTGATCGACGCGATTCAATCTGTCGTACCGTTGCGTCAGTGCACGGTGCGCATGGGTCGCAACTATCGCGCGCCCGAAGATGCGCCGGTTTGTTCGGCGGCGCAGTTGGGCGTGGCGTATTGCCCTTGTTCGGGCACGGCCGATCCCGAGGTTTATGCCGAGGCGGTGCACGAGGTGGTTCGCATCATGTCGGGCGACGCGCAAGATGCGATCACCAAACTCACGGCCAAGATGCGCAAACATTCGCAGGCGCAGCGTTTCGAAGAGGCGGGTGACGTGTTGTCGCGCATCGACGCGCTCGAGACGGTGTTGCGGCGCATGCAGACGGCGCGCGAATTGGTCGGTGCGGGCAGTTTCAGTTTTGCGCCCGGTGCGCGGCCGGGTGACGGTGCGATCGCTGGCGCGGCGACGATTTCATATCAGATCGATTGTGGACGATTGCGGGCGACGCATGTCGATGGTGTGGTCTTTTCGCCGCAACTGCCACCCGTAAAAATTGACTTTGACGAATTGCTCAGCCCGCCGACGCTTGGCGCGACGACCGTGCCGGTGAACGCCGATGTGATCGACGAAATTCTTTGCATCGCCCGCCACACCCGCCTCACTTCGACGCCGTGATTCAAGCTCGTGTATTTGAAAGTACTCGGTGGCTATATGCCCCAATACTTTTAGCGATCGACGGAAATTTTAGTCTAGATGACTGCAATATCTGTTATTAAAATAGACAAGGGCACCGTTACCGGTGTAAAAATTGCTTGAATTGCGAGACCGAATACCGAACAGGACCTTTAGATTTTATTCGTCAGACACAAAATAAACTTGAGTTTGAGTGGAAATTGAGAATTCTGTACACTAAATCTGCAGATGTAAAAACCCTGGTCTGAAAGGTATAAGTCAGGGAATCTATTCATGAAAAACGAATCAGTTGAAGATTTCGTTCAACAAATCGGTGATGTCGTTTGTAAAAATTCTCCGCCTTCAGTTTGGGCCCAGGAAGTCTCAGAATTCATCGAATCTGCATTTTCACAGATAGGTCTCAAAACTCGAACGTTCAGCGCATTTGGAAGTACGGTTGCTGTAATTGCGATTGCAAAGGGAACGGGATCAGGACCGTCGATCGGCTTTGTCAACTCGATCTTTCAGTCGAAATTCTCTGCAAAGACAGCAAATGGCATAGCTGAAAAAGGAACAGATTCAGAATCATTAAAAATTTTGAGCAGTTTTACTTTCCTTGGTGCACAATTAACTGCTGCAAGAGAATTGCTTACAAATTCGGACTTATCCGAGGTTCAATTTCATGTTTGCCTTTACCAAATCGACTCTTTGTTACGCACACCGATAGCAGCAATCCTCGATAGTGGTCACAAGGTCGACGCAATTGTTGCTAAAGTAGCTCAAATAAGTGATGAGATAAAATGCATTGGCACAGCGACTGGTGTAATGATCGGGTCAATAAAAGTTGAAGGACTCGCGACGCACTGTGGGAATCGGGCAACAACGATTAGGCCAGGAGGACTAGGCGATGCGGCAGGAGTCAACGCCCTTGAAAAGGGTATTTTAGTGATCTCTGCAATTCGTGAGCTTGATGACATTTGGATTCGAACAAAAACTCACCCACAACTCCCCCTCGCGAGCTGTTCTATCGGAATATCTGCTTTTCGCGCAGATTCCGGTCAATTGGTTCCCTTCTTTATTCCGAATTTGGCTACTATCAATGTTCGTGTTGAGTACGGTCCCCATGAACTTGAGTCCGAATTAAAGGAAGAAATCGAGAGTCATGTCATTACGAGAGTAAGTCATGATCCGTGGCTCAGAAACCATAATCCAAAATTTTCTTGGGAGAACCTTTATCCCGCTCTTGATTTAGATCCGAGTCATAAACTCGCGACATGTGCGCACACGGCTGTCACAATGCTTCCTGAAAACAAAAGTGGAAGTAGTGTTCAATCGTCAGTAGTCGAGAATCCAATTGGGTCGTTTTATTCGGCTGCCGGAACTCCAACGGTATTGCTTGGTTTTGGTGCTGGCGCTCAAAGCCAGTCTTTAGCACCAACCGTAGATCTAAGTCTCATGAAAAAACTTGCGACAATGATGGTTGAAACTTCAATCGTTTGGACAAAATAAGATATGAGTTCACTGACACAAAACGAGTGGAAATCAAATGTTTCTGAAAGAATCCGTGCGAGGCGCGCCGAGGCGATTGAACTTTTGAGTGCGTTAGTGAGAATAAATTCTGTTAACCCAAACTACCCGGGAAGGGACACTAGCAAGTTTCTTGGTGGGGAGACCCGAGCGAACGAGCTATTCTCAAAACATTTTGACGATGCAGGATTGGAAATTCACTGGGTTGACCCAGACCCGAATCGTAAGGCTCTAGTGGGCGTTCGAAGAGGCATAGGTGGTGGCCAGTCTCTGATGTTCAACGGCCACATAGACACCGTCCCCGTCTCCGAAACCGGCTCGTGGATTAATGGCGACCCTTGGGACCCATTAATTCGTGATGGATGGATGTATGGCCTTGGCGCGTGCGACATGAAAGGTGGGCTTGTTGCAGCGTGGCTTGCGATTCGGGCAATTTCAGAGATGAAGGTCCCTCTCCTTGGAGATCTTCAGCTCCACTCAGTTCCTGGCGAAGAATCCGGTGAACACGAGATTGGCACAACGGCCTGCGTGAACTGGGGTTTCCGCACAGATGCTGCGATTGTTAATGAACCAACGGCGCCACCACGTCCTCTAACAATTGCTGTGACAGCTGCACCTTGGGCATGGTTAGTGATCACGGTTCGAGGTCGTTCTAGTGAGGGAGCAAGTCGAAGCCTTGTTGTTCGACCGGGGGGTTTAGGTGATTCCGTGAGTGTGAATGCAGTGGAACGCTCTATGAGGCTAATACTCACTATGCAAGAACTGGAGAGAAGATGGCTTGTAAGCAAAAGGCACCCCTATTTTCCTGACGGCAGTTTCTCGATTATGCCAGGGGTATACCAAACCTTCTCGAGTTTAGGTTTCGGCTCGATACCCGACTTGGCAGAAATTCATTGGTTTTGTTTCTACCCTCCAGATCAGTCTGAGAGTAGTTTGAAATCCGAGATTGAGTCGGTCATCGCTGACGCTTGTCGGCTTGATCCGTGGTTAAGTGCGAATCCTCCGAAACTTGAATGGAGAATGGCGTTTCCATCGATGGAAACGCCGTGGGAGCATCCGCTACCTCAGGCAATGGCATCGGCATGGACTTCAATGACAGGAAATTTTTTACCCACGCCCAGCCCACTCTTTCCAGCCAATTTTTCTGCCTCCCTTGATGGAATTTGGTTACAAAAGTTGGGAATTCCAACTATTGCATTTGGCCCCGGAAATATTAATTTTGCCCATTGTGTTGACGAGCATGTCTATCTTGATGAAGTGATTGATTCGGCAGTTTGTTTAGCTGTTTGTGCTATCAATTGGTGTGGTCTCGCCGAGTAATTTTGCGCGTTTACCGTCTGCAGTCAAATCGGATCCTAAAGTTTATTCCAATCAAACACTGCCGAAAGAGAAGGCCAGGTACGAGAGGAGAGGCCTTGATAGACCTCACCCCCTTTTTCAGGTGAGACATTGATTGCCAGATGATCAACGCGTATTTGTCGAGTATTCAACCAATCGAGTGCTTTGATTAAATTGCTTCGTGTATTTGCTCGACAAAAATCTTCGGCATCAAATGGGATCTGATACTCCCATCCACTTCGTAAGCTCACGAACCTGTGAAAGATAATCCGTAACAGGTCGTGGGCAGAAACTTCTTTAGACGCTCGCCATGAAACGCCGACTAAAACGACCTCACCACCTCGTCGCACGGTTGAGCATGATTTAATCACTTCTGAAGGATTTCCCCTACATTCAATTACCATCGAAAAGAGTCCGACAAGATTCGGATCGTCGGCCGAAAATCCTGGAGGAATTGGAGCTTCAGGGAGTACCAAGACCGATGGCACTTGCATAAAATTACGTCGTTGAGCATCGGAGTCCCAAGCCACCACGTCGTAACCTGATAACGCCATAACATTTGCCGATAAATTTCCGATTAGTCCAAGTCCGCTTATGCCAATTTTTTCAGGTGGACGGACGATAGTTGTGCTGAGCACAGCCATCGGTATTGAAATCATTCGTGCAAAAGTTGCGTATCCTGGTGATAACTCCTTTGGAATTTTTATCAAGCGATTCGTTGGTGCTCTTTGCCAACTTGTATGCGACCCAGATACGTTGAGAACTAAATCTCCTGGCATAAGTGTTGTGACGGCAGAGCCCACGCGCTGAATTTCAAAAACTGCTGCATATCCGGGAACTATTGGGTACTTGACCTGTGAAGTTTCGATATTGCTCGGTCTAAAGTACCAATTTACTTCAGTTCCTGGGCTTATCAGAGACGCAATTGTTTTTCCTTCAACTTCATCTGAAGCGAGTCCGGTTTTTTGTATCTTGAACGGTAAAAGATCAACAACCCCAGGGCTTGTGACCGTTATCGCCCAACCTGTTTGAGTCATACCAGTGGAACGACTCACAAGATTTTAATTTAAAGAGTGTCGAATATTCATGAGATATATCCCAAAATAGTTTCGACTGGGACCTCTACTCCCGACTTAATTATTTGCTTCAGTACCCCAGATACCTCAGCTTCAATTTCAGATTCAGTTTTTTCGGTTTCAATTACCATCAAGATATCCCCAGCTTTTACCGAAGAACCATCGGCAGCCATCCACGATTGGATAGTTCCAGACTCCATGGTGAGTCCAAGTTTTGGCATTCTTACTTCGTGTGCCACTGAATCCTCCAAAAAGTTTCGTTAAGAATTTTCTTTTCTTTCAAACTTGAATGATCGAGTTTCCAATGCTGCCTTAAATATATCGACTATTTGGGGAAGGGTGGATTGTTCAAGTCTTGGACAAAAAGGGCTAGGAACATTTTTCGCAGCAACTCTTTTTATTGGACCATGTAAACTTCCAAATGCTTTGTCTGAGACAAGTGCTGCAATTTCGCTTCCGAAGCCACCACGTTCCCAGGCCTCGTGAACAATAACTAGGTGGCCTGTTTTTTTTATCGAAGCAATAATTGTACCTAAATCAAGAGGATCTAATGAGCGTGGGTCAATTATCTCGGCCTCAATGCCCTCATCAATCAACTGCTCAGCGGCCTGAACAGCGCGGCTAACTTGGGCCCCAGTAGCCAAAATAGTAACGTCTTTGCCTTCACGAACGACGTTTGCACAACCTAAAGGAACCAAAAAATCTGTGTTATCAGGTACATCGCCTTTCACCGAATATAGTCCTTTATGTTCTAGAAAAAGAACTGGATTCTTGTCTTGGATAGAACTTCGCAGTAAGCCGAACGCATCAGAGGGATTTGAAGGCATAACTACTTTTATTCCGGGTAAATGCACAAACCAACTCTCTAAAGATTGTGAATGTTGGGCGCCTGCACTCATATAACCACCGATTGTCGTACGAATGACTACTGGAACTCGAACCTGCCCCCCGGACATGTACCGTATTTTTGCAACTTGATTGCAGATTTGATCCATGCACATTCCTAAAAAATCACCAAACGGAATTTCTGCAACCGCAGGATTTCCTGTTATAGCTGCGCCTAATGCTGCGCCAACAATGGCAGACTCAGAAATTGGTGCATCTCGAACACGGTCCTCTCCAAAACGCTTGTACAGCCCGGCAGTTGCGCCTAATTCACCTCCATAACGCCCGATATCCTCACCGATTATAAATAATGCAGGGTTAGCGTCCATTTCGACAGCAAGGGCATTACGAATTGCAGCCGCAAAGCTGATAACAGTCATACTGTTTCCCCATCTTCCGCAAAGACATCAGTAAGTGCTGTTGCCAAATCTGGCTCCGGACTTTCTTCTGCAAACTGAACTGCATCGTCAATCATTTTTCGCACCTTTTGATCAAGGATTTCAAATGAGTCCTGGTCAATTTGTCCGCTCGAGAGCATTGAGTTTTTATGAAGGTCAATTGGGTCTTTGGCAAACCAATGATCTCGTTCCTCTTTGCTCAAATATGAGGGATTTTCACCTTCGTAATGACCGTGATATCGAAAAGTACGGCATTCCAAGAATGTCGGCCCATTTCCGGATCGAGCCTCTGAGACTGCTTCAAGCGATGCATCTCGGGTTGCGATTACATCATTTCCATCTACTGAAATGCTGCGCATTGAATAACCGCGTGCTCTCAGTGTCAAATCCGAAGTGGGCGAGACCCGATCAAGTCGAGTTCCACAACCGTAAAGATTGTTCTCACAAGCGAATACAACGGGAAGTTTCCACGCGGCAGCCATATTCAGAGCCTCATGAAAGGGACCTTCGTTAGTAGCGCCATCTCCAAAAAACGCAACTATAACTTGATCTGTTTTTCGAAGAAACTTTGCACCGTAGGCAGCACCGACGGCAATCGGGAGGCTACCGGAGACAATTCCATTAGCGCCTAGCATCCCGATGCTCATGTCTGTTATGTGCATCGAACCGCCCTTACCCCCACAATAACCAGTGGACTTCCCGTAAAGTTCTGCCATCATAAATTTCACGTCTCCACCTTTGGCGATTACGTGACCATGTCCACGATGAGTGCTTGTAATAAAGTCGTCGATGCGAAGAGCTGAACAAACTCCAACAGCCGAGGCTTCTTGCCCAAGACAAAGATGAACAAATCCTGGTAACTTGTTTTTTTTAAACAGCTCTGCTACGCGCTCTTCGAAGCGACGAATTAACAGCATGCGGGACAATAAACTTGAGTTAATGTCTCCTTCGTTATATTCGCGGCATAAAAAAGATGTCATAAAAATTGAAAATTTTTGTACGGAGTTTGTATTGGTATTTAAGTTAACCAATTATAGTAATTTGCGTCGAAACTGTCAATGAGGTTAAGTTGAAAAATAAAAGGGTTGATTTTAAATTATTACCTTTATCAATTTGAACTTTGCTTTACAAATTAAATCGGGCGGGTAAGGTCCCAAGCATTGTATTTTGTTCTATTAACGGCCAGCTAGATAACCCCCGTCAACGATGAATGCTGTGCCCGTTGTCCAAGACGATTGACTTGTTGCTAAAAACATTACGATTGAGGCGATATCTGAGGGTTCTCCAACCCGTCCGAGAGGGATTTTTGATAATCTTTTTGACTTTGTAATGTCAATTTCGGACTCAGGAATGTTTGATTCAGTTGCAATAAGCATTGGAGTATTTACAATTCCTGGGCACACACAATTCACCCGTATTCCAAAAGGCCCAAAATCAAGGGCCATTGATTTTGTAAGAGAAATTACTCCACCTTTTGAAGCACTGTATGCACTACCTCCTTGATTACCGATTAGGCCTGAAATACTTGCAATATGGATAACTGATCCTTGGTTATTAGAAATCATCAATGGAACAAAAACGTGAGATGATAAAAATGTTCCAAAAAGATTTACGCCGACCACCTCTTTCCATGTAGCTAACGCATCGTCACTGACAACAGTCCCCGCCCGCCAAATGCCAGCTGCATTAACCAGGACATCTAGTCGACCGTGGTCGCGAGTGATGATCTTGGCTATCCTCTGGAGGCTCTCAAGATTTGTTACATCTGCTTGAAGAAACTTGATTTGATTTAAACTTTGCGTAGGGACATTCAAATCAAGTCCATAAACTATTGCACCCCCCGCACTTAATGCCTGCGCGGTTGCCAATCCAATACCTGATATCGCACCCGTGACTAGGCAGACCAAATCTTTCGCTTGTTCATCGGGCTTCATAAAATTATCTGGTGGCAAATCACATCATTATCTACAAAAGTTTAAGGTAGGTGTTTCGTTCCCAATCCGTGACTGCTTCACTTCCACCATTTGTTTCACGGAGATAAATTTCATTTTCTTCCTGCTTTACGGCTGAATATTGAGTTGAAATTTCTGGACCGAGAGCGTTCGTCAAAACACTATCAGCAGCCATTAATTGCAATGCCTCGGGTACATTTCGAGGGAGTGGAACACAATTAGAAGCAACGATTTCAGCTTGGCTCATCAGTGAGAGATCTTTTTGAATTGGCTCAATTAATTCATTCTTATTTCTTAAGGCATCATATATAACTGCAAGAATTCCTAATATATATAAATAAGGATTCCCACTTTGATCGCCGGATCGATACTCAATTCTTCTCGAGTCTCCAGATCCAGGAATTCGGATAAGTGCTGATCGATTGCTAAACGACCAAGAGGCATAAGTTGGTGCAGCCTGACCGGGAACAAGTCGATGAAACGAGTTGGGTGATGGAGAAGCCAGGGCAACTTCAGCAGACGCGTGGCGAACTAGAGCTGACACTATTTGTTTACCAAGATCGCTTAATTTGTCCAAATTATTTTGATCAGCGAGGATATTTGCCCCTGTGAGACTTGAGATGCTGATATGAGCGTGCAGCCCACTGCCTGCACGATCTTGATATATTTTTGGCATAAAAGAAGCGATATTTTCTTTTGGCGTCATGCCTTTGACAATTTGCCTTGCAATCAAATATTTGTCGCACGCTGATACTGGATCTAGGGGCGTGAGACTGAACTCGTATTGTGACTCGGATCCTTCTCGAGTAAATTGGTAAAGAGGAATTTTGGCGGTCTCCATTGCCTCAAGTGTTTTTTGGATCCATTTTTCCCACTGATCAACCAGTGCGCTTACTGACCACATCGGGAAGCGCTCGCATGGAGACCAATCCTTTTCTGAAGTTTTTGCAACTACATGAAATTCGCTTTCAAAACCAATTTCAATTCGATAACCGAGCTCGAGTAGTTGATCACAAATACGTTTCAAACGGCCTCTTGGATCTCCGATCCATTCAGAACCCTTTTCGTCACAAAGAAAGGAGTGAACTTGCACTACTCCTGAAACGTACGGAAGCGGCGTCATTGATTCCGCATCCGGAATGGAACTGAAATCTCCCGAGGCTAACGTCCATCTCGGACTTGGAATTGCTGTACCTAAAAGAGTGTAATCCCAAGCGTTGTACCCAAACTTTACTCCCGTGTTCATAACCTCTTTAAAACGATTTCGTGGGATAACCCGGACTCTGCCTATCCCGGAAAAGTCATGGTGAACTACCCACAAATAATTTGCATTTTGGAGCAGATCTGATTTTTTCACTATAAACCCAATTCCCAGATCCAATCGGAGGGTCCAGGACTGCCATTATCCCACATTGCAAATTCAATATCGATCGCACTTAATTCTTTGATCACCATTTCGAGACGCTTTGATTCAATTATCAACTGAATACCACCCCCTCGACTATCACTTCTGATGAGACCCTGGCGAATCATTTCTGAAGGTTGTGGTTGGTAGCCATTAAATCCTCGCTCCTTATAGCTATCTAGGAGCAACATCCAAGTCTGACTTGAACTACTCCACAGACCACCAATGCCAACAAAATGCCCTGCGTCCCAATCATCGAAAGGTATTTCTGATTTTGGATCTGCCAACTGTAGATTCTCTTTTGTATACGCAGCATGTTTTGGATCAAGCGTATGGGTCATTTGATAATTGATAATTCCATGCCAATTCCAAATATTTATATTTGATGAAAGAAGTTTAAGCAACTTCTGCCATTTCTCTTTCGTCAATTGAATTGATTTGTCTGCTATCCGTGCCGGAATTGGTATTGAGGCTAATTCGCCTTTCGTTCCAAAATAGATTGCTTTTGCAATTCCATTCGGACTAGTTCCGAGCATCGAATCGTCACTGCTGCTCTGCATTGGGTAGCGATACCAAATTTTTGAAAACAAATTTATTGCCTCAATTTCCTTTAAAAAACCTTTTGAAACGAGAAGCTCTACGGCTTTAGATGGTTCAACCTCGTTTTGTTCAATAACAACACCTGCAAGATGAGAGAGAAAGTCCTCATCCAAAAGACAATTACCATTGAGCTCATTGAACCCCAATGGACCAAGTACGTAAGTTAACGAAAAGGCGCCACAAGTGCAAGGCCGCTGGTCAGGAAGTTTGTCAAAACTTTCAAAAATTTTTTTAAATTGATCAACAAGAAAAAGATCATAAAGTGGAAATATTTTTTTTAATTCGTGTTCAGCATTTTTAAAGTTAATTTCCATAAATTTTTTCTGTTTTAAATTTTTTTATTTTTTAATTGTTGATGTTTTTTGATTTTTTTATGATTCTCTAAATTGGCAACACTCCAAATAAATGTATGAAGTGAGCTCTGTAAATGTGCGGTCATTGCAGCTGCAGCACCATCTTGATCTCCTGCCATAATGGAAATTAGAATTTTTCTGTGCTCACTTACATTTAATGCAACATTATCAGGCATTGGATGCATGTCTCTGTACCTCAAAAATTCTGATCGAGCGATTGCTATTGCAGAAATAAGGTGAAAATTTTTTGTTTGTTGTGCGATAGCAAGATGAAAGACAGTGTCAGATCTGCGAAACTCAGACGGATTAGGGGATTTTTCATTCTCATTAATTGCCTGGTTCAATTTGTTGATGAAATTTGAATCAGCTGCTCGAGTTGCTAGACGCACCGCCCAAGTTTCTAAAGCAATTCTAAACTCCATGATATCTTGGATTTCTTGATAAAGGTTTTTAAGAAGATTTGTGTGTGACGACCGTGAAAGCTCTTTTAAGGAAGTTCCTGCACGAGTGGATGATCCTGCAGATGTCAAACCCGCTTTTCTGAGCAGTAAAAGTGCTTGACGAATAGTGGGTCGACTGACGCCTAGCAATTCTGCGAGCTTGCGCTCGGGTGGAAGCCGGGAGCTTTGAAATATCCTTAAAGTCATGGCGTTACTAATCGCTCGTGCAACTTGATTTTGAATTGGTAAGTTTGCATTCAAAGAAAGTGCAAATAGAATCTGGCGAAGGTCACCTTCATTAAAAAATGTCGATGTCCGAGTTTCAACCACTGGTCGCCCTACAGATCTAGGCAAAATTGAAGATATTTTTTTCTTAGCCATGTAGCAATTTTAAATCTTTACTTTAGGACATGCAAAAACTTTAGGTCATTAAATAGCCCAATTATAAGGCAAAAGTAGACCATTTGACAAAATTGAATTTAGGAGATATTTTGCGTGTGGAACATTCAAATTCACAAAGGGGGGTTGATAGTGGTTTTAAAATCGAAAATACTTACTAGAACTTGGTTGCTTGCAACCTTGTTAGTTGCGAGTGCGTGCTCGTCTGACAGTAATCAATCAGATGAGTCAAGTAGCACGACAGTGGCTGAGGAGGTAGTAGTCGAGGAGTCAAAGGGCACAATCAAAGTTGGAGTCCTTTCGCCTCTGACTGGGGATGTGGCCGCAGACGGGCAAGAGATGGTTGATGCAGTCAACCTGGCAGTAAAGCGAATTAACGAAGAGGGCGGTGCCTGTGGCTATTCAATGGAAACCGTAATCCTCGACGTTCAATATGAACGGCCGGATGCAGTATCCTCAGCAGTTGAAAAACTAGCGGCGGACCCCGATGTTCATTTCGTGATTTCGGGTTACGCCAGTGGGACTAATTTCGAAATCGACCTTCTTGCAAAGGCGGGATTGCCCTATATGATCGGGGCGGGAAGTACACAAACGCGCGACATAATCACAAAAGATCCATCAAAATATCCGACTATTTGGTCGTTAGCGCCGTCGTATGACGGGTATAACACTGAGCTTCCGAAAGTCATTCAACAAATGATTGATGAGAAGCGCTACGTCCCCCGAAATAAGAGCATTTATGTTCTGACCGCTGACAACCCCTACAGCTCCGGAATTAGCAAGGGCCTAATCGAAAATTTTGGGAAGATTGGTTGGACGGTCGCTGGAGAGGAAGAAATTGCGACAGGTAAGGTCGAGGATTGGCGAATTATCTTGTCAAAAATTCGTAAAGCTGATCCAGATTTGATTATCAACACGGATTACACGTATCAAAATGGTGCCATGTTTGTAAATCAATTTATGGAGAACCCAAGTAGTGCATTGGTTTTCATACAGTACGCTCCGCAAGTCCCTGAATTCGTCGATTTGACAAAGGGCACTAGCGATGGAGTTCTTTACAATGTTCTCTTGGCTACTGTTCCAAATAGTGAAAGAGCTGCTTTCCTCAAGAGCGAATTTAAAGATGCGTATGGCCGCGATGGTGGTCTCTACAGCGTTGCTCTCCAGGAGGGAATGGAACTCTATAAATTGGCTGTGTGTGAGGTCGATCCCACGGATCATCTAGCAATAGGTGAGTGGATTGGTAAGGCAGAAATGCCCAGTGCGTTGGGAAATATCGCCTTTGATCCAAAGACCCACCTGGCGTTGCAAGATGCGGACCACATGCCAATCCTCTTTTATCAAATCGGGGCAAATGGAGAAAGAGTTTTGATTTGGCCGGACAACTTTAAAGATGGAGACTTCCGAGTTCCACCCCATATCAAATAGTTCTTTGAAAGGTGTGAGGACTACTGTGTCACTGTTTTTAGCGACACAGTAGTCCTCTATCAAACGGGTTTAAGAAAATTCAGCTGATGTTGGTCTTGTCTGATGTTCGAAAAAGCTTTGGTAATTTAGCTGCTGTTGACGGCATTTCGCTAACGATTGAAAAAGGAGAAATTTTTGGATTAGCGGGACCAAATGGAGCGGGCAAAACATCACTTTTCAATGTGATTTCTGGAATTCCCTATAGGTGTGATAGTGGAGAAATAAAATTTAAGGGCCAAGAAATTCAGTCGCTAGCACCCTATGAGATTTGTCGGCGTGGACTTACACGTACATTCCAAACCGAGATTTCTTTTGAAGCTTTGACTGTTGAGCAAAACATTTTGATCGGGGCGATGCATAGTCCTAAAGAGTCCCGCAAGGCTCAGAAGTCGAAAGTGATTGAAATTCTTGATCGATTTGAACTTATGAAGCTTCGAGCTGAACTTGCTGGATCACTCCCACTTCATCAAAAAAAAAGACTGATGCTAGCCACAGCCGTCATCTGCGATCCTTCACTTTTGATGCTTGATGAGCCGGCCGCGGGACTAGATCGTGATGAGTACTCCGAGTTAGCAAAATGGATAAAGCTTTTGCAAGAGATTGGAATTACAGTGATTATTATCGAGCATGTACTTCCATTGCTACTTTCAGTCTCAACGAGGGCCGCGGTAATGAGTCAGGGAAGAATTATTGCGTTGGGATTACCGACCGAGATTATGAACAACGACGACGTCATTGAAGCATATTTTGGATCGAGTGGAAAGCGGTCTTTTCAGAAATCAGGTAATTGATGCTGAGGGTAAGTGAAGTATCTACCGGTTATGGACGTACTCAAGTTCTTCGTGGTGTTTCACTCAATGTTGAACGAGGAGAGTTTGTTGGTCTTTTTGGCCCGAATGGACACGGAAAAACCACACTGTTGCGCTTGATAAGCGGACTTTTGCCTATCTGGGACGGTGAAATTTTGTTCGATGGTAAGAAGATTACTAGTCACAGTCCTGGCTCACTATTGAAACAAGGGTTAGTCCACGTGGCTCAAGGAAACACACTTTTCAGAAATATGACTGTGGAAGAAAATCTCGGACTTGGTGCATTTGTTAGTGGCTGGCGTGAGAGACGTCAACTGATGGAACGAGTTTTTTTGACTTTTCCAAAGCTCGCAGAGCGTCGTAGGCAACTTGCCTCAACTTTAAGTGGAGGAGAAAGGCAGATGGTCTCAATCGGGATCGGACTTATGTCAGAGCCTAAAATGCTTTTACTCGATGAACCAACTCTTGGATTGGCTCCAAAAATTAGGGGGGAGTTATCTTTGACAATTCGGAATCTTGCAGCAACCGGGGTAACTCTTCTTGTCGTTGATCAAGATTTAGAATTTTTACAATTATCTACCCAACGAAGTTACTTACTGGAGGGTGGGCGAATCGTGATGGAAACTGATCTCTCGAAGGAAATATCTAATACTGAAATTCTAAAACATTATTTTGGAATTCAATCTTGAGCGCTGACGACATTACTGCCATATTGGTCAGTGCAATTGTCTTGGGATCTCTGTATTCGCTTATGGCGAGTGGACTTTCACTTGTGTGGAGCGTCACCCGGGTATTCAACTTTGCACAAGGGTCTTACATAATGCTGGGAGCATACTTTGCTTGGTCCCTTGTCAACATGGGTCAGTCTTTATTGATTGCCAGTTGTGGCGCTGTGATTGGCACAAGTGTAATTGCAGTGGTTTACGAGATTGTTTTAATTCGGCCACTTCTCAAGAGTGAAAGTGCGATCTTGATGGTGAGTGTAACGACGTTAGCCGCAGCGATGATAAACATAAATTTGGTTCAAATAATTTGGGGACCACGTGTAAAACAACTGCCTCGACTTACGAACGGTACAGTAAAAATTTTGGACACCGCAGTCGGACTTCAAGATATTGTCATTGCGTCTGTCGCCCCATCCGCGATTCTCGCCCTTGCTGCTTTTCTTCGCTGGTCGAGGCTTGGTTTTGCTTTAAGGGCGGTTGAGCAAAATACTGATCTCGCGAGGCTTGTTGGCATCTCTCCAAAACTTACGTACAGCGTGACTCATGCCGTTAGTGGTGCTCTGGCTGGATTCGCGGGGTTTTTGCTTGGTGCAATAGTGACGGTTGTGCCCACTATGGGTAATGACCCTCTCCTAAAGGCGTTCATTGTTGTTGTTATCGGGGGATTAGGTTCAATTACTGGCACTGTTATTGGGGCATACACGGTGGGCTTGATAATTGCGATCAGTCAGTACACGTTGGGACTTTACTGGACCCCGGTAGTGCTCTTTGGACTTCTTATTGCGATTTTGGCATTTCGTCCGACTGGGCTTTTGGGTGATCGTAAATGAAAAGTTTGGAGTCATCCGTAAGGACCCTGATCTTATTTGTTGCCGCAATTTTTCTAGTTTCAATGCCACTTTTAATTGAGAATTATTGGCTTCACTATCTGAATTTATCCATCATCTTTGCGATGGTGACTTCGAGTTGGAATGTTACAATTGGATTTGGCAAAATTTTCAACTTTGCTCATCCAGTTTTTTTTGGCGTTGGCTCATACACTTACGCGATACTTACGACTCGTCTTGGCTTATCTAGTGTATTAAGTATTTTTCTTGGTGGAGTTTTAGCTTCCACTGCTAGTGGTCTGGTTTATGCCCCAGTCGCAAAAGTCAGGGGTATCTACGTTTCGTTAATCACATTTGCCGTAAGTCAACTTTTTATCGTGCTCATCATTTCCCAAGGCGACTTTACTGGAGGAACTAGTGGACTTGTTGGTGTCCCATCACTGACTATTGGAAAATATAGTGTTGAATCGAAAGCCTCTTTCTATTTTGTTGCACTAATTGCTTTGGTGTTTTCCACGTTGGCGATGCGGTGGTATGTGCGCTCTAAATTTGGTTTAGCACTGATCGCTTCAAGCGTTTATGAAGATTATGCCCAGAGTCGGGGAATTTCAATCGGTCAAACGAGACTAGTTTCATTCCTAATCAGTTCTTTCCCTGCGGGTATTGCTGGCGGTTTGTATTCTTCGTATCTCACGATGGCATCAATCGAAATCGTAAGCTTCTCTTTCGCGACCGTCCTCCTCACCATGGTGCTCGTTGGTGGAACAGGCAGCATCTACGGCCCTATCTTGGGGGCAGTTTCCCTGATCGCTCTTACAGAGTCCCTAAGTGGCGTTGGATTGATCAGATTTATTTTGGTTGCAGTGCTAATGGCGGGAACTGTGTTGCTCGCACCCAAAGGACTTTGGGGTGGGCTAATTTACGTCTTATCAAAACTTGGACTAAAAATTTGATTTATCTGAGGCTTGTACGCATAAGAAAAAATTACGGAAAATTTCTTTACCTATCTCAAATTTAAAATGATGCGTGAGAGAACGTCAGTAGCAAATTTGACTTCGTGAGATGTTGTGATAAGTGGTGGTACTAGACGGACTACCTCCCCAGACGTACCCGCAGATAGCACTATCAAACCCTCGCGAAGAGCATCCGAGAGAACTGCTTTTGTGGCTTCTGGATTTGATTGGGCTGGTCCATCCGTCCGCGGCTTGACAAACTCAATACCGACCATCAGCCCCAATCCCCGCACGTCACCAACTATCGGTGAACAAGAGAGGTTTTTGCGTAGACCTTCGAGGAGTTCCTTTCCGCGCTCTTTTGCATTAAAGACGAGATTCTCCGCTTCGATTACATCAAGGGTTGCTAGAGCCGCGGCACATGCGACAACGTTTCCTCCGTAAGTGCCTCCGAGCATTCCAGGTTCAAGCTGATCCATAATCGAACTCTGGCAGATGATTCCAGATAAAGGCAAACCGGATGCTATTCCTTTGGCGAACACCAGCAGATCAGGTACCACTTCGCTGTGGTTGACACACCAGAATTGACCAGTCCTACCAACCCCAGTTTGGACCTCGTCGACAATAAGTAATATTCCATGTTCTTTTGTGATCTCTCTAAGACGAGGAAGAAAATCTGAGGACGGTACGACATAGCCGCCTTCTCCTAAAACTGGTTCGACGATAAATGCGGCGATCTGAGATGGACTCGCGACCTGATCGAATAGCTGGTCAATGTCGGATTCCCACGAGCATGCACAAGTCTCCACTGAATTCAAAAAGTTTTTGCTATCGCCTCCGCAAGGATACTTGACGTGATAAATCGCAGACGGCAAAGGATCGAATCCTGAGCGCACAGAGGCTCTCGAGGTTGTTAAGGCCATTGCTTGCGCGGTGCGACCGTGAAATCCCCCCCTAAATCCGACTACAACGGGACGACCGGTCGCGAAGCGCGCCACTTTAATTGCATTTTCAATTGCTTCAGCACCCGAGTTAGAGAGAAAAACTTTCCATGGACCGCTCGTCAAAGAATTTGCCAGTCGCTCGTGTAGTAACAAGCCTGGTTTATGGAATACTATATTTTGTTGCCCGTGTATGAGAAGACGTGCTTGCCTTGTTATAGCTTCAACGACTCGCGGGTGGGCATGTCCTGTGCTTGTTACACCTATTCCTGATGAGTAGTCAAGAAAGCGACGGCCTTCGACGTCTACTAGCCAGGAACCCTCACCGAATTCAATTACTAAATCTGTGTAGCGAGACCAAACTCGAGGTACCCAGTCTTTCGAAATATTTTCAACGGAGGTCGAGCTATTTTTCATTGAAATTCACTTGATAAATCCTACCCAAAAGTCATAAGGTTAAGTCACGCTTGTTCACTTTAGATTTGGGCAACCATCCTGATCTAAGATCATTGATCGATACTTCGAAAAGAAAACAGAGGATAAAAAAGGACAAAAAATTGCCATTGATCGATGATCTCGATCAAGGTTGCCATGCTTTTTCTGCATCTTGAAAACTCTTCAAATTTTCGCAAAAAATCGAGTTGATTACCTCGCCTGCTTCGTAAAAGATAGAACTAATCGCTTAGCAGCATTCTGTTCCTTGGTAAAAGTAGTCGATTGCATTGGCTAACTCGCACTCAAGACGCGTGCTACTCACAATGTGACTAGCCGATTATTTTGAAGTTTCGCTCAGTGAATTTGGATTTTCTTGTGCCACTCGTGTGTCAAAATATTCTAAGAAAAATCACAAGCGTACCGCTGTCTGGGCGACTGCAAGCGTGTTGATAAAAATGTTTCGCAAGATTGATAGCAGGTCTCGGTGAGGTGGCGTAAGGTTGGGGGTGACGTCGGTCGACGAAGTGGCCGCCGCGATGGAGAAATCTGATGGGTGAGTGGGAACGAGGCCTTGAAGTCGCCCGCGAGCGCGGGTTGATCGACGAAACGACGCG
>Ga0194132_10005788_pt1 | contig 19675 bp, 15 predicted proteins | sample TA2KigOf80mmetaG_FD_148612 | JGI IMG/M metagenome (GOLD analysis project Ga0194132, IMG submission 148612) | Freshwater microbial communities from Lake Tanganyika, Tanzania - TA2015054 Kigoma Offshore 80m | ecosystem: Environmental > Aquatic > Freshwater > Lake | place: Tanzania: Lake... | reverse complement strand
TCAAGCGCTCAATATCAAACCCGGTAAGTTTCATGGCGATTGGAACTATACGCTTCTTCCTCGCTCTTAATCGGTAACTTAATTCTTGCCCATGCCTTAGCTGAAGAACGCATGACTTTTTCGTCTTTACTGAGGAGATGCTTGAGGAGAGGGTGATTGGGGGCGGGTTGGACTCTCCGTGGCTGCCCGTAGCCCTGCTCTTCGTAAGAGGCCATCAAGGTCACTCAATGCGTCAGCCACCGAGCGCTGCGCTTCAAGCAAGTCGGTATTGGCTTTGGCGAGTTGGACGTAATCTTTCTTTTCTACGCAATCAATAATTCCTGCGATCGCGAGATGATAGGATCGCCAGGCCTCAATGTATTCCTGATGAACGTTTTGTAACGGTGCGGCTTGGGGATGATATTTTTCCAGTCGCTGCACGTATTCTTGAGCGACATTAACAATTGGCTTCAACGTCTGGATGGTAAACGCATCATTCACAAACTGCTCTTGCCGAACCGAGACAATAGCATTACTGATCTGCGCTTCTGTTGCGGTCCATGATCGTGCCTCGTCCAGGTAGGTTGTCAGGTCCGCTCTGATATCAGGCTCTTGTGGGCGGGGGCAGCCGAAGAGCAATGCACAGGAGAGGGTAAGGCAGAGAAAAAACAACGGGCGAGGTGACGACGTTACTGTCATGCTGAGTTTCTCGAGCAAGGAATGAAAAGCCGTCTATGATTTTTTCTCGTTTCCGACCTTCTCAAAGACGAGTTGCGCATAGTAACTGACACTCTGGCCGAGGAGGTAGATTTGTGGAGACGGATCTTTCCTTGCGTATACGGCTGACGATGTCGGGTTCAAACCACCGAGGGAAACCGTGGCGATTTCTTTGCCTGCTTTGTCCTTGACTACTACTGTTGTCGTTGGGCGGTCAAGACCATAGGCTTTGACATCCTTCGGTTCTTTATCGATGATCGTCACCTCTTTGGTCGGGGTTAAGTTCTCAACAAAAGAAGTGACCAAGTCAGAGGAGACATTCAACCCTGTCGGCTCAACGACCGTCCAGCGTTCACCGTCACGACGACAGACGATAGAGACATTGTCCCGTTTGAGGGTGACCTCTTGAATGTCCTCACGAGCACCTGGCAGAAAATAGCTTTGCTGGATCACAACCGGGGCCGTGGGGTCAACGAGCCCTGGCCTCTTGTTTGGTTTCCATTCAACGAGGAAAAAATAGGTTCCCAGCACTGTTGCCAGCGCATAGTACAAGCCGATTTTCGTCCAGCTCATCCGTGTTGCCTCCGCCAAAAGAAGACTGCGATTCCAGTGAGAAAGAACAAGCCAGGGAGCACAACGGTGCTCATCGTCAACAGCCACCGTCCTTCTCTTTCGGTCATGATGAACGTTGTTTGTCCTGCGGTCTGGCGTGAAGGTCGCTCGCCAAGAATCTCTTGATCGTTGGCCAGCCAATTGATGGCGTTGACAAACAGATCGCGATTGCCACCTTGATCGAGCAAACTATTGTTGAGCATGTCGGCGTCGCCAAAGACAGCAATACGTCCCACTTTCTCGCCGTTTCTGATGGCAACTTCTCCTGCGATCGGGACAGGGCCAGAGATATCGCGTTCAGGCGCATAGGTTGCAGTGCCGTCCTTACCGATATGACTAAACGCGGTTGCGAACCCATTGCCTGAAGTCGCAAGAATAGGGCGTGCAACAATGCCCTTTGCTTGATCTTCGCGCACTTCAACGACACGAGCGAGGGAAAAGATCGGCGGCGCATTGACCGACAACAGCATGGGGTGGGTCTTGGCAGTTGCGGATACACGATAGGTGATCACTTCCCCAGCGTAGAGCCGTTTGGCTGGGTCGACCGCCACGGCATCCATAAGATGGACATTGTATTTTTCCAGGAATGGAATTATCGACGGTGAACCGTGGACATCGAATAGCACGAAGAGTGATCCACCGCGTTGTATGTACGCATCAAGCGCAGCGAATTCCTCCGGCAGAAATGGTCCCTTGGGGCCGAGAATAATAACGACATCAGCATCGGCGGGCACATTGCCCTCGCTGTTCCCAAGTGAAAGGGGTCGCTCCTGATAGGTCTCGTCAAAAATCGCGCCCCGCAGTTTGGAGTAGCCGCCGTGGGGCGACTCATCGGATAAGCTATTTTCACCGTGCCCGGTGAGAAAATAAATCATCTTTTCTTTATTGCGCGTGACTTGCAGCAACGTTGAGGCGACGGCGCTTTCGCCACTCGAGAGCAATACGCCTTTCTGTTGGTTCTCTGACTCGAACACTAGCGTGCCATACTGTTGCGCGTGGTATTGGCGGGCCAGGGCTGGGTTCCGGTTCATGTCGACGATCGTGTAGTGCAGGTGCTTCGACAGATTCCCCATTCGCCACAGCATGTCTTCGACGAAAAAGTTCTCGGGCCGGTCACTATTGATAAAGGCAAAGGCGTGCACGTCTTTGGTGAGATTTTTCACAATCTGTTCGGTGCGCGGCGACAGAGTGAAGCGTTTCTCGGGTGTAAGATCAATACGGTGGTTATGATTGTCGAGAATCGCCTGCGCCGCGAGCAGCAGGGCAAAACAGCCAAACGTGCCAACGATCAACTTTATAATGTTCCGGAGATTAGTACTCACTTCCGTCCCCTCCATTGTCGCGCTTCGAGCGAACGCAGTGTGAGGAAGCTAAAGAAGAGCACGAAGACGATGAAAAAGGTAATTTCTTTGGAGTCAATGAAACCTTGGGCAAAACTCTGAAAATGGGTGACCATCGAGACTTCGGCGAGCCAGCGGAGCACGCCTTGGTTCATGGCCCCGTCGTTCCAACTGAGAATCCAGAACAGTAATGACAAGCCCAGCGCTGAGAGACCAGCAACCCCGAGATTGTCCGTCAGTGAAGAAATGAACAGCCCACAAGCGATGAAAGCCAGAGAAATCAGGACCAGTCCTGTATACCCAGCAATGGTGATCGTCCAATCAAAGGGCTGGATGGTGTAGAGCAGAATCGGATAAATGATCGTAAAAGACAGAATGAACAGCGTGGCAATGCTACAGGCGACGAATTTGCCCCAGAAGAGTTCACTATCACGCATAGGGTAGGTCAGGAGCAGTTCTATCGTTCCAAGTCGTTTCTCTTCAGTGAACAAACGGATAGTGAGGAATGGGATCGTCAACAAGACCACTAAGCGCAGATCGGTGAAGAACAACTGCCAAAAGCTGCCCATGATGTTCATGCCAAACCCGAACTGCACGTAGAAAATGAGGTCGGTGTAAAAATAATAGCCACTGAGGAGCAGGAACACGGCAGTGATCAGATAGATAAACGGCGAGAGAAAATAGGAACGGAGTTCCTTGATCACCACCGCCCAGAAATTCGTGAGCGATCTGCCGCTAGCTTGGGACATAGGATACCTCGGGGAAATTTTAGTTAGTTATCCGTATTCTCAGTATTCAGTGATCAGTCATAGAAGAGAACCAGAAAGCGCAGTCCTTTTGTTCCCTACAGCCTGAAGCCTACGATCTTCAGGCTCTTTACTACTGACAACTGATCACTGACAACTGTCTTATGCTGCCTCTTTGCGCTGGTCGGTTGGGGCGGTCAGGCGGACAAACAGCTCTTCAAGGCCGAGCGTCATCGGCGTCATTTCGTACAAAGCCCAACCGCGAGTTACAATTGCCTGAGCAATCTCGCGAGTCGTGGTGCGATCAGGTGAAGTGACAATGAAGCTGTGTCCCTCCTGACCCTTTTCTGTCGATTCCTGTTCGATGACGTCTTTCACGCCGGGAAGTGCGCGAAGGGCGCTGATAATTTCTGCCTGTGGCCCTGCAACTCGGATATTCGTGCGCGTTGCTCCCTGGATACGATCGCTGAGTCCGGCGGCGGTGTCTTCCGCAATAATGTTGCCTTTATCGATAATAACTACGCGTTGGCAGGTGAGGCCAACTTCATGAAGGATATGGCTCGACAGCAAAATTGTCCTTTTGCCTGCCATGCCAGAGATCAAGTCGCGCATTTCGATGACTTGATTGGGATCGAGACCAACGGTGGGCTCATCCAAAATCAGCACTTCAGGATCGCATAGGAGCGCCTGGGCGAGCCCGACACGTTGTCGATATCCTTTGGAAAGCGTACCAATGTGACGATGGGCCATGTGTTCGAGCGAGCACTGCTGCAGGACACGATCGACTTGGCTTTGCCGCATTTCGGCAGAATTTCCTTTGACCCGAACACAGAAGTTGAGGAACGATCGCACGGTCATGTCAGGATAGAGCACGACACTTTCCGGCAAGTAGCCCAGGCGGCTGCGTGCTCCTAACGAATCCATTTCAACGTCGATACCCGCAACGCTCACCTTGCCTTCGGTAGGAGGAAAAAACCCAGTCAGAATCCGCATCAGGGTCGTTTTTCCTGAGCCATTGGGACCCAGAAGGCCAACGATCTCACCTTTTTTCACGTCGAATGAGACGTTATTGAGGGCGCAAACCTGGCCATAGTATTTCGTCACATTTTTTACTTCGATCATAAGAGGATCTTTATGTGTCTTATGGTGCTGGGGTAGCGGCAGGAGCTGAAGATATCTGTTGTTTCAGCTTACTAATCTCTGTACGAAGTGAACCTTCCAACTGCAATAGGTTATCGCGCTCGAGTTTGAGGCTTCCTATATTCCGGGTTTGTTCTTCGACTTGGGTGCGGAGGGTGTTCACTTCTCCGGGGAGGATACTGGTCAGTATATTTGAGGAAATACCAAGACGTTCAAAAGCAATTCCTGTCAACAGAAGAGAGATCCACAGCACTCCTGTTCCGACATAGCTCCATACGGCTTTTTCTACTGAATTATCTTCCGGTGCTTTATTGACTGTATTTGCCATTGTTCCCCTTCTTTCCTTTCTACGGACAAATTTGCGTGGGCATTAACTAGCAGAAAAAAATTTGAGGGGAAAGCGGCGCAATTTGCATTGTGTTGTCAAAAGGTGAGGAGATGTGGGGAGGTGAGTAAGGAAGAACCAGCAGCACGTGATGAAGCGTGCTGCTGGTTGCTTTTCAGCCTAGCGAGCGCTCTGGATCAGATAGTTGATCGAGAAGGCTTCTGGCGTGTTGATCGGCACGTTTTCATTGAAATACCATTCGTTCACCCAGTCAGCCGGCTTGCTATAACCAGAGGGAGCATCCCACGGGCTGCCGTGTGCAGTCTGGAGATCGGCGGTCATTCCATGAGGATCGAACGCCCACTCATCTTCGTAGTTATACTTACCACCTTGGAGGGGACGAGCTGGATAGCCGTCATAGGGCTTCTTGTTGTAATCAAACATGTTGAAGAACAAGCGCCACAGCTCACCACCTTGGTCATAGGCTTCCATGAAGATCACGCCCAGGGTGTCTTTGTCGATGTACATAATGCGCTTCGAGAACGCATATTGGCTGTACGCGGTCGGGAGGCCTTCGATGACCCACACTGGCCGTTTTTCCCAGTTGATGCCGCAAGGCGAGAAGGCACGGACGCCCTTGGTACCATCTGAGGGTTCACAAGCAATACGCTTTCCATAACCACCAGCGTGCATGGGGGCGAGGATCTCTTTTTCAGCCAAGAGACGGAATGTCCAGAACGACACCTTGGAGTTGAAACCCCACAGTGCGTCGAGGTCATAGTCCGTTCCCCAGAACGCGTCAGAACGGTTCGAAACGCTAATACGGCGAACGCGACGGAGTTCAGGGAGGTACATGTAGGAATCGTCTGGCATGTCGGCTGCCATGTAGCGGTTACTCAGTGTCCCAGCGCCTTTCAAGTCGCTTGGTTCGAAGAGTGGGCCAAACTGCTCAGTGTAACGCATCGGCGGGTTGTGCGGCACGACCGGCTTTGGATCTTGATAGAGGCGGCCTGTCCACATCATGCGACGCCAGAAACCCGAAGAATAGCGCCGTTCCATTTCGCCTTTGCTGTTGATGAGTTCCACGATCCATTCTGTACCGACGTTATCGGTATAGGCTGGCTTCTGCTCTTGGTTCCACATGATTTTGAAACCAACGAGAGGGTCACTGGCTTCAATCTTCGGGAATGGGGCGCCGGCAACATAGTTAAACATGTCGCGGCCATCTGGAGAGAGCTTCACTTGACCAGAATACTTTTCGGTTGCTTCTTTGTAAGCTTTTGGCCATTCAATCTTCTTGTAGTCGATGATCTTCATCGGCATGCCATGTCCGACATACCACTTCATGGCCGGGGTAAGCAGATCTTCCGCTTGTGCCATGTTTTCTTTGGTAACGGTGTCACCAGCTTTGACGTCAGCGAGCACGGTCGACGAGAGACCCAGTGCACTTGCGACGAGCGTTGCACCGGCAACGTTCAACCAACGACGTAACTTCATAATGTGCCCTCCTTTCGGGCGTTTATGGTTATAAGGGGCCACGAAATAAAATGACTCACGTAAACACTTGTGAACCCATACCTGAGCAAGATTATTTCCTCTTCAGGGTTCGACCTCTCCTTGCCCTCTTACGATGTTCCCCCTTTCCCTTACAACTGAGAATAAGAGTTTTTTATCTCTCTTCTCTTAATAACCTGAAAAAGACGAAAACAGTTTCCCAACAGCCCTCATACGTCAGGTTATCAAAAAAGATCAATTGCTTGGTCTGGTGCGCAGGACGAAGCGAGGCTTCAGCAAGGCGATAAGAACAGGCAGAAGAGTGACGGTTGCCAAGAAGCTAATCCCCACCCATAGCGCTAACAGTAGTCCCATCTCGGAATTGAAGCGAATGCTCGAAAATGTCCACAACAGGGTTCCGATGATCATTGTAATTGCCGTAAATGCGACCGATTTCCCTGACGTGGCAACCGCTTCTCGTATCGATTCTGGTAACGACAAGCCTGTACGGTACTCTTCGATAATCCGACTGACGATATAGAGCCCGTAATCGATACCGAAACCAACGCCTACTGTGACGACAGGTAAGGTGTTGATATTAATGCCAATATCACGTGCTCCCATGTAGGCATTGACAACGGCATTAGCGACCAACAGCGGAATGAGCATGTAGAGGCCTGCCATGATCGAGCGGTAGGTAAAAGCGAGAACGACGAAAATGGTGCCAAACCCTAGTACATTAACGAGAATGTCATTTCTCAATAACTCTTGGTTTGCTGCTGCCAGGGTGCCAATGATTCCCCCGGCCAGGACGAATTGCGCGCCTGGCGGTTGAGCAGAGAAATCTTGCGCGCGCTTAATGACGCGACGAATCGTTTCACCTTTGTGATCAGTGAGAAAAAAGCGAATCGGGGCGGAGACAAAATTATTCTTCTTGAATTCGATATAGCGGTTACTATCCTGATATGACGTGCCAGCGAGGTACGCACCAAAAATCGTCTGGATTTGTGCGTTCGTTCGCGGGAGGACTTCCCATTTCGGTTCACCTTCAGCTAGTGCCGCACTGACCGTGGTGAGAATGTCGACGAAGGAGAAACTCACACCGACTGCAGGGTCTTGCTCCATATACCGTTGGAACTTTTCGATGGCTGGCAGTACCGCTGGCGCGGCAACTGAGTCCTTTTCGCTTTTGCGTTCAAGGACGACGATTAGTTCTTCGACCCCACCAAATGTCTCCTGAATCTGTGCATAGGCAGCGTTGTACGGCGCATCGCGGTGCAAAAGTGGTGAAGCGGAGGTGGGATCGCCAATGACAAGATTCTGCCAGAAATATGCGCTGACGCCGACCAGACCAATCCACACGACGAGTGTTACCATTTTTCCAGCAGGGGAAAGGATGGCATCGGTTGCAGCATAGACGATACGTTTGAACGCCCCTTGCTCACGGGCTTCGATAACCCGAATGTCTGGTTCACGAAGATAGTAATAGACAATCGGATTGAGCAGTAACTCGCTGACGGTGATGGCGAGAATCCATACCGCAGCACTGATGGCTAACTTTTGCAGGAGGACGATCGGAACCAGGAGGATCACAAGCAACCCCAGCGCATCAGTCAGAATACCCGACAAGGTCGGTGTAAACAGTTCTGCGAAAGACGCGATAATGGCCGGCTCTTTCTGCCAGTTGGCTTTTTTGTATTCTTCGTAATACCGATCATGCATCTGTACGGAGTGGCTCACCGCACGAGCAGTGATGAAGAACGGAATAACCAGGGTAAGGGGGTCGAGACTAAAGCCAATCATCTTTATGAATCCCAGCCCCCAGATCGCCGAAATCACCCCTGTAATCGTGGGACGTAAGGCGCCACGAATGTCGCGGAAATACCAGTACAAGAAAACCCACATGAGCACGGTCGTGGTAAGAAAGATGAGAAAAACTTCGCGTGCGTAATAATACACCCAGCCGTAGAGCCACGGTTCACCAGCAACATGAATTTGCGTGTTGGCGTCGACAAATGGCTCGACGACCGAGCGACCGATCTCGTCAAACATGCGACGATGGTCCAGGCGTCCTTCGATGAAAGTGCCCTGAATAAGGGCGGCTTTTTCGTCAAGCGATACCAACACGCCGTAGAGATTCCGTGAGGTCAAAACGATCTGGCGGACGAGTTCGACCTCTTTATCTGTCGTTGGGGCTTTGCCCATGACTGGTTCAGTGGCGGTCATTCCACCCGCAAGCGTGCGAACCCGGCGATTGGTACGATGGGCAAGGGAGTTGATCAGTTCATGATTGACGCCATAGACTCTATCAAGGCGCTGCGTCATGTCGAAGATTTTGCCGAGGGTTTCTTTAGTGAAGATCGTGCCCTCTTTGACTTCGATCATGATGCGAACGGTATTCGCTCCGCCAAACATGGGAGCATACTGATTGTGAACTTTGATGAAGGGATGATTTTGTGGCAGCAACTCGTCAAAGCGCGTGACCATGTCGAGCCGCAGGGCGAAGAGCGCAAAGATAAGGGTCACAAGGCTTACTGCGATCAGGATCGGCATGCGTTTTTCGATAATTTTTTTCCCGAGAGCGTACAGAGCGCCCTTATCCGCTTCACTCATAGATTCCATCCTCTATTTTTTTTTCGATTGTCCCGTCTTTGGGCCTTTTTTCGCTGCCCCACCCTTGCGGGCTAACAGCCCATCGATAATCTTTTCTAGATTCTCTTGTGTGAGATCTTTGGCCATGATCCAACCATCGAAGACCAAGCTCGGCACAGCATCAAGGCGGTACGTTTGACCAAGCGTCAGGTTTTTCTCGATTTCGGCTTTCCCTTCCCCTTTGTCTAATCGCGATAACAAGAGGTCCGGATCCAGACCGATACTGTGTGCGACCCGGGCGAGACCGCTGCGGTTCGTCGTATCGATCTGTTCCTCGAAATGAGCGCGGAACAGGGCTTGTTGCATCTGTTCGCCAAGACCCATCGTTTGTGCGATAGCATGGGCACGGGCTGGTAAGATCGATTCTGCATGCACCAACGGGTAGGCGAAGAATTGGACCGCAAGTCGATCCTGATATTTCTTTTGTATCTTAGGCAGGAGTTCTGTCACCATGTGATAGCAGGAAGGGCAGAGGAAATCTTCAAAGACGGTGACCAGCACTCGATTCTCCGTTGCCCCTTCGGGAGCTCGACGGACAAAGCGATAGGACCCAGGCAGTGATAAGTAGTCGTCCATTAAATCTGCATAAACGGGAGAGCCAGGAATCACCGAGAGAGTGAGAAGCAAAGCGCAGATGTGGAAAAACATAAGTGGCTGGCGATCATACCGAGCCACGAGGTAAAAGCGCAATAGCGGGCGCTCTATAGGAAAGGGAGCATGAAGGTGGCCGAGAACCGAGTCGGAGAAACGGAGACGGGGAGAACCGGTGACCGCCCCACCAGTCTTCTTCCCCGATTCTCCGATTCTCCGATTCTCCGATTCTCCGGTTCTCCGATGCTTTCTCAGCGGTTACGCAATCAACTGTCCCAACACATACGGCAGAATGCCGCCATGGCGGTAGTACTCAATCTCAATTGGTGTATCGATACGCAAAGTGACAGGCACTTTCTCGGTGGAGCCATTGGCACGATGGATCACGAGTGTGAGATCTTGCCGTGGCTTGATGTTGTCTGAGAGACCAATGAGATCGAAGGTCTCAGTACCATCGAGTTTGAGTGTCTGGGCATTGGTGCCGTCTTTGAACTGACACGGCAGTACGCCCATACCAACGAGGTTACTGCGGTGAATGCGCTCGAAACTTTGGGCTACCACTGCACCAACGCCTAAGAGTTTCGTGCCTTTGGCGGCCCAGTCCCGCGAACTGCCGGTACCATATTCTTGGCCAGCAAAGACGACCAGCGGCACTTTGGCAGCTTGGTACTTCACCGCAGCATCGTACATGCTCATCTGTTCGCCGCTGGGTTGATATTTGGTCTCGCCACCAACGACACCGGGAACCATCTGATTTTTGATCTGCGTGTTCGCGAAAGTCCCGCGCGTCATCACGCGGTCGTTACCACGTCGTGCGCCGTAGCTGTTGAAATCCTCAACTGTGACCTTGTTGGCAATCAGATATTGTCCAGCCGGACCGGTCTTTTTAATTGAACCAGCCGGACTGATGTGATCGGTGGTGACAGAGTCGCCCAGGATCGCCAGAGGGCGAGCACCATTGATGTCAGCAATCTTCCCAGGCTTGCCGGAGAAATCAGTAAAGAACGGCGGCTCTTGGATGTAGGTTGACGACGTGTCCCACTGGTAGACCGCACCGGTTGTGCTGGGAATGTTGTTCCACAAGGGATTCTCAGCGGTGAAGTCGGCATACAAACGACGATAGGTTGCAGGATCAAGTGCCGCAGACATGAGGTCACTGACTTCTTTCAGACTCGGCCAGATGTCCTTAAGGAACACATCTTTGCCGTCTTTGCCTTTGCCAAGTGGTTCTTTGCTGAGGTCGATATTCACACGACCAGCAAGCGCAAACGCAACCACCAACGGCGGGCTCATCAAGAAATTAGCCTTGATGTTTTGATGAACACGGGCCTCGAAGTTGCGGTTCCCACTCAGCACCGATGCACCAACCAGATCATTCTTCACGACGACATCTTCAATCCGCGCATCCAGCGGTCCAGAGTTGCCAATACAGGTTGTGCAGCCATAACCGACAAGGTTGAACCCGACTTGATCGAGGTACGGCTGCAGGCCGGTCTTTTGGAGATACTCGGTCACAACTCGTGATCCAGGACCAAGGGAGGTCTTCACGGTTGGTTTAACGATTAGACCTTTTTCGACGGCTTTCTTTGCTAACAGACCGGCAGCTAACATGACACTAGGATTGGAGGTGTTGGTGCACGAGGTGATCGCTGCAATCAGCACATCACCGTGGCCAATCTCTCCCAGGTTGGAGCCGTTAGCGACAGCAAAGCGCTGGCCCATTGTCGCGGCATCTTTGGCGTAGCCGTTATCTTTGATCGGTTTGCTATAGAGCTCAGTGAACGTACTCTTGAGGTTAGACAAGGCAATGCGATCTTGTGGCCGTTTTGGTCCAGCGACATTAGGCTGCACCTCGGCCAGGTTCAGCTCAAGCTCTTGACTGTATTTGCACTGACCTTTCTTGGGGATACCGAACATACCTTGCGCTTTGAAGTAATTGCGGAAGGTTTCGACTTGCTCATCTGTCCGGCCAGTGGCACTGAGGTATTTGCAAGTCTCCTCATCGACCGGGAAAAATCCCATGGTTGCGCCATATTCAGGTGCCATGTTGGCGATCGTCGCTCGGTCTGTGAGTGGCAGTGAAGTCGCTCCCTCGCCGTAATATTCAACAAACTTGCCGACGACGTTGGCTTTGCGTAGTAACTGAGTGAGATGGAGCACGAGGTCTGTAGCAGTGACACCTTCCCGTAGCGAACCAGTTAAATTGACTCCAACGACATCGGGCGTGAGGAAATAGACCGGCTGACCAAGCATGCCGGCTTCGGCTTCGATACCACCGACGCCCCAACCGACAATGCCAAGGCCGTTAATCATGGTGGTGTGCGAGTCGGTGCCAACCAGCGTGTCGGGATAATAGACATCGTCTTTCTCCAACACGCCACGTGCCAGATATTCGAGGTTGACTTGATGGACAATGCCGATTCCCGGCGGCACGACCTTAAAGGTCTTAAACGCTTGCATGCCCCATTTGAGGAACTGATAGCGTTCAGAGTTCCGCTGGAATTCAATCTCCATGTTCTTGCGATAGGCATCACTCGTGCCAGACACATCGACTTGCACCGAGTGATCAACGACCAGATCCACCGGAACTAATGGTTCGATCACTTGTGGGTTCTTGCCCAAGCGCGCAACAGTTGAGCGCATAGCGGCGAGATCAACCAGCAACGGCACGCCAGTAAAATCTTGCAAGATAATACGCGCGACCACGAACGGAATTTCCTCGGTTCGCTCGGCATTTGGTTGCCATTTGGCTAAGGTGCGAACATCCTCTTCGGTGATCTTCTTGCCGTCGCAATTACGCAGGACGGATTCAAGCACGATACGAATACTCACCGGCAATTGTGAGATAGGCGCGACACCTTCTTTTTCCAGTTGTGGTAGCGAATAGAACTTGCCACTACGACCACCGCTCAAAGGGAAAGTCTGTAATGAGTTGAAAAGATTGTGCGACATAAACACTCCTCTATAAAAGTGACATTTAGCTATTATCTGGTCGTCGTGCAGGCCGACAAGAGGGGAAGGTGGCGTATTGAGTCATTGGGGCATCGAAAGATCGGGTCATTGAAGACATCATGGGTTAACTTCTTTAATGGCTCGATGACTCAATCTTCCAATTCCTCCAGTAACGCCTTTGCCTCTTGTAAGTCTTTGGTCTCGAATCCTGAGGCAAACCAGTTGTACACTTCGGGCAACGTGGCGCGTACAGCGTGTTGCTTCTCCTGACTCTTCCACAAGCGGGCGAGGCTTATCGCCGCGCGCAGTTCCAGGGATTTGGCTTGTTGCTTCCGTGCGATGTCGAGGGCTTTGCGAAAGCACTTCTCGGCTTCCTGCTCCATTTCTGTCTGGGTGCTAGGTACTGGGTGCTGGGTGTTAGGAGGGACCGCTTCGGTAATTTTTAATTCTTCATTTTTAATTTTTAATTGCTGAAGCGTAAGCTCGCCGCGTAGCCGATACAGCTCTGCCTCATAGTAACGCTCCCCACTCTGTTCCACGAACTCTAGAGCTTGTGTGAGGAGGGGCAGCCCGTCCTCGATCTGTCCGCGCGTGCTGTAGACCGCTGCCTGACAAGCGAGAACTTCCGAGCGAAATACGTGCGCATCGATAGCGTCGGCAATGGTCAAGGCTTCTTGGATTTTTCCCAGCCCTTCCTCGGGATTTCCCTGCTGCATCAATACTCGCCCTTGGATGATTGTGTTCAAGGTCAGGAAAACGGGCACTTTGTATTCTGCACACAGACTCAAGGTCTCAGCGAGATACTCTACTGCCTGTGCTTCTTCCTGACGAAACAGATGGAACCAACTAGAGAACGTGTACGCGCAGATCAGGCTATGCGGGTGAGAGAGTGTCCGTGCATAAGCTACTGCCTCCTGACTTCTTTGTAAGGCCTGCTCAGGGTAACCCAAGAGCCACGAGGAGAGACTGGAAAATGCCAGTGCAAGCACCCGCGAGTCATATCCATATAGTAGTGCATGACCGCGGTGTTGTTGCGGGTCGTACAAAGTCAATGCTTGTTCACAGTACTCGCGTGCGAGGGCCAACGTTCCACACATGAAGTGACTTATACCCAGTACTGTAGAGGCATGGATAAGGAAATCTCGATCTCCTGTTTGCCCGGCAATCTGGTGGAGCTGTTTTGCCGCAGCCAGCGCTGTACGTGCTTCTCCGCGGGTGTACCAGTGAGTCCGCAAGGCCACGAGCACGGGAAACAGTTGCGCCGGATCTCCCAGGGGCTCGCTGAGGGTACGTACGCGTGTCAACGCGGCCCCCACTTCCGGTGCCGCCACTCCCTTGGTGACCATTAAGATGTTACCCAACATACTGTGAAAGAACACTTCTTGTTGGGCACGCTCAGGGGAGTCGGCGAGGGTCTGTAACAACGCTAATCCTTGCGTGAAGCAATGCGTTGCCTCGGTGTAGGCCGAACATTGGATAGCTGCTTCACCGGCGTGCTGCCAATAGGGCAACGCGAGGGCGGTCAACCCAGCCTCAGTGTAATGATACGCAAGCAATTCCGGTTGTGTTTCTACGGCGGCAGGGAAACGTTCCTGGAACACTTCAGCGATCCGTTGGTGATACTGCTGTCGCTGGTTTTTCGGGACCGACTGGTAGGCAACGTTCTGAATCAAGGCATGAGCAAAAGCGTACGTAGAGGAGGGCGGCTTGCCACGTTCGGACAGTAGCCCTGCTTCAACGAGGTGTTGTAACTCTTGTTGTAACGACGGTTCGTGTCCACCGACAAGCGCGTGAATGAAATCAGAAGAGAACTCCTGCCCCAGCGTCGCAGCGATGTGGACGAGCTCACGTGCTGCCGGTTCTAGTCGCGCAAGCCGTTGAGCCAGGACCTCATCGAGAGTGGCAGGCAGGGTTTGCAGCAACGGTACAGCCCGCCGGACTCTCACGTCGCGCTCGGCGCCTTGCTGCTGCGTTCCGGTTTCGAGGACACATTTGGTCAACTCTTCCACGAACAACGGCAGTCCCGCGGTGGTGGCGACAATTTGCTGAAGTACTTCGACCGGAAGAATACTGCCTTTACTGATATTTGCTACCAGCGCTTCTGCGTGCGGGCGTTCAAGGCGATGCAGGGGCACGTGGGTGAGGAATGCTCGTTGCCCCCAGGGCGCGGTAAATTCGTTATCAGCAGTGAGGAGGACCAAGAGCCGGAGCGAGGGCACTTGTGTGAGCAGGACGGTCAGCAGGTCGAGTGTCGAGGGGTCGATCCAGTGGAGATCTTCCCAAATACAGCAGCCAGGGGCGGGGGCGATCTCTTCTTTGATCCAGGTGAGAACAGTTTCCTGGATTTTTTCCTTCTTTCGTTGAGCGCTGAGAGGAACAACCGGATAGTTTGGCGGAGCAGGCAGCGACAGCAATGACGCCAACAGGGGGAGCGCGTCTTGTGACAACAATTTCCGGCCTGTCGTTCCTTCAGAGAGTTTGCGCAGCCTTTCTTGTGGTGAGTCTTGCGGGTGGAAACGTAGTGTTCTCTGGAAGTATTCAACGATCGGATAAAAGGCGGTGTTGCGATGGTAAGGAGAACAACGAAACTCTAGCCGTGCGCCACCATCTTGCAGCACCTGGGCAGTGAGTGATTTCGCCAGGCGAGATGCTCCACTCCCTGGTTCACCGGTAAGGAGTGCTCCCTGTCCGTGGCCCTTTTGCACCTGCTCCCATCGCTCTCGCAGCAATTTGAGTTCTCGATTACGACCAACTACCGAGGTGCGTCGGACCGCAGGTTGACGCCGTTCAGTGGAAGATCGTTCGGTGTCCGGCGTCCGAAGTCCGGTGTCTACCGACTGAGGAGTTCGGAGTTCGGAGTTCGGAGTCTGAAGAGTAGGAGGTGGGCGGGAACTGACTACTGATAACTGAGAAGTAACTACTGCCTTTTCACTTTCATCTCCAGTCTCGACCCAAGTTAATACTTTTCCGTCCTCATCAGCCGCGACACGCAGCGCTTCGATCAGCTCGACTTTCAGATCGTCCAAGGTGGCGTCGTCAAGGGCGAATTCGCGCTGCAACGCTCGATAGCTGACGCGTTGCCTCTCTTGCAGAAACGCACGTGCATGATCGACTAGTTCGGAAAATTTCATGCCCTGTTCTCAATCCCTGGAGAAATACGGTACCCCTCTTCTTTTCTTATGCGCTTTGCCGTGCTCGTACAAGGAGTTATACTCTGGCACGATAGGAACATCATGTATGGAGACGATGATTGTAACGGGTGGCGCGGGGTTCATCGGCTCGAATTTCGTCCGGCTCGCTCTGGCGAAGACCGAGGCTCGGGTCGTTGTGGTCGACAAACTGACTTACGCTGGCAATCTGCGAACGCTGGATGATGTTGCGCAGCATGCGCGTTTCACTTTCGTGCGGGAAGATATTGCTGACCGTGTGGCAGTGGAACGGATCTATCGCGAGCATAGGCCTTCTGCGGTATTGAACTTTGCGGCGGAATCGCATGTCGATCGTTCGATTGACGGTCCTGGGGTGTTCATTAGCACCAACATCAATGGGACATTCGAGTTACTTGACGCTGCACGCGCTTACCTTGCGCAAGCAGAGGGCTCACTCCGAGAGCGATTTCGCTTTCTGCACGTCTCGACTGACGAGGTCTACGGAACGCTGGGCCCGACAGGATTGTTTGCGGAAGAAACGCCGTATGCGCCGAACTCTCCATACGCAGCGTCGAAGGCGGCTGCCGACCACTTGGTGCGGGCGTATCACGAGACCTATAAGTTGCCAGCTCTTATCACTAACTGTTCCAATAACTACGGGCCGTATCAGTTTCCCGAAAAGTTAATCCCGCTCATGTTGCTGAATGCCATCGAGGGCAAACCGTTACCCATCTATGGTGACGGAGGCAATGTTCGTGACTGGTTGTATGTCGAGGATCACTGCGAGGGTATTTTGCAGGTGCTGCAACAGGGTCAAGTCGGAGAGAAGTATAATATCGGCGGGCACAATGAGCGTACAAACCTTGAGGTCATTGATACGCTTTGCACTGCGCTAGAGGCAGAGTTGCCTGCGGCGAACAATGCAACGCTGCGGGCAAAGGGGATCGGAAGCTATGCGAGGCTGAAGACGTTTGTTCCCGATCGCCCAGGGCACGACCGTCGCTATGCGATTGATGCGGGCAAGATCGGTCGCGAGTTGGGGTGGAAACCGCGCTATGATTTTGCCTCGGGATTGCGACGCACGGTGCGTTGGTATCTTGATCATCGGGATTGGTGTGAGTCCGTACAAAGCGGGCAATATCAACGTGAGCGATTGGGGCTGGCGACTGTGTAGGCTCGCTCACTCCGATAGCAACTCTCATTCAGACGGCATAAGATTGGCACACCGGAGTTGTCACCCTGAACACAGTGAAGGGTCTCTCAAAGAGACGCTTCGCCGCGCTCAGAATGACATGGCTCGATGCTCTCGTCGTACAATGTACGAATGTCACGCACTCTGGCTTAGGAGACATAGCAATGAGTGAAGGAAAAGTAGAGAAACGAGAGGCAGCAACGGAGGTCCCCCGCTCACTGGATTTCATTCGCGAGATCGTTGCGGCCGACAACAAATCGAACAAACACGGCGGACGCGTCGTCACGCGCTTCCCCCCAGAACCAAACGGCTACTTGCATATTGGACATGCCAAATCGATCTGCCTCAATTTCGGTATCGCTTTGGAAAACAATGGTGTATGTCACTTGCGGTTTGATGACACCAATCCAACCAAAGAGGATGTCGAATACGTGGATTCGATTCAGTCGGATGTCCGTTGGCTGGGTTTTGACTGGCACGACAAAAAGTTCTACGCCTCCGACTACTTTGAGCAGCTCTATCAGTATGCAGTACAACTGATTACCGAAGGGAAGGCCTACGTTGATAGTCTCAGCGCCGAAGAAACGCGAGCCTATCGTGGGACGTTGACCGAAGCAGGAAAAGTGAGTCCGTATCGCAACCGCTCTGTCGAGGAGAACCTTGATCTTTTCACTCGCATGCGTGCAGGGGAGTTTGCCGAAGGAACGCACACCCTCCGCGCTAAAATCGACATGACGTCGCCGAACATCAACATGCGCGATCCGGTCATGTATCGCATTCTCAAAGCTGAGCATCATCGTACTGGTAACACGTGGTGCATCTATCCTATGTACGACTATGCCCACTGCGTGTCTGACGCGATTGAACGGATTACGCATTCGATCTGCACGTTGGAGTTTGAGGACCACCGCCCGCTGTATGATTGGTTTCTTGATGAACTCCACACGCCTGATCGTCCCCAGCAGATTGAATTTGCGCGCCTCAATCTCACCTACACGATGATGAGTAAACGCAAGCTCTTACAGTTAGTGCGAGATAAGCATGTTCGTGGATGGGACGATCCGCGCATGCCGACTATTCAGGGATTGCGGCGACGTGGCTACACACCAGAAGCGATTCGCAGCTTTTGTGAAACCATTGGTGTGGCCAAGCGGAACAGTACGGTGGAGGTTGCCATGTTGGAGCATGAAATCCGTGAGGATCTCAATAAGCGTGCTCCACGTGCAATGGCGGTTCTCCGGCCGTTGAAAGTCCTCATCGATAACTTTCCAGAAGGACAGGTCGAAGAGTTGAACGCGGTCAATAATCCTGAAGATTCCAGTGCGGGGACACGCAAGATTCCCTTTTCGCGCGAGGTATACATTGAACAGGATGACTTCATGGAAGATCCACCCAAGAAGTTTTTCCGCCTCGCCCCTGGGCGGGAAGTGCGCTTACGCTATGCCTATATCATCAAGTGTGAGTCGGTGGTGAAGAATGCCCAAGGAGAAATCACGGAATTGCATTGCACCTACGATCCCGAAACCCGGAGTGGGGGCAGCGCCGAGAGCCGTAAAGTCAAAGCCACGATTCATTGGGTATCCGCGGCCCAAGCGATTCCGGTAGAAGCTCGATTGTATGACCACCTGTTTACCGTTCCAGACCCTGGCGCGGTGGACGACGTTACGACCGTGTTGAATCCCAACTCACTAGAAGTTGTTCATGCGTGTCGCGTTGAACCGAGTCTCGCTTCAGCAGCAGCAGGCAATCGCTATCAGTTTGAGCGACAAGGATATTTTTGCGTTGATCCAGACTCAGCTCCCGGGACCCTGGTTTTCAATCGGACCGTGACGCTCAAAGACGCCTGGGCGAAGATTGAAAAAGGGCAGAAGGGGAACGGGTAGGAGGAAAACGCTCCCGACGGGATTCATACTGCACCATTCTACTTGCGGCTGTACTTGCTGAACAGGGAGATGATGTGAGTAACGAGAAGAAAATCCTCGTCATCGCAGGCCCGAACGGTGCCGGAAAGACTACTTTTGCGCGCGAGTTTTTACCGAATGAGGCGAACTGTCCGGTCTTCGTTAATGCCGACTTGATTGCTGCGGGCTTGAGTCCGTTTCAACCGGAGGTCGCGGCTGTGCGTGCGGGGCGGATAATGATGCAACAGATTCATGAGTACGTGCGACGCGGGACCAGTTTCGCCTTTGAGACGACACTGAGCGGACGAGGATATGCACGACTTATCCCACAATGGCGACAATTAGGATACATTGTGAAGTTGTTCTTTCTCCAGTTACCGAATCCGGAAATGGCGATCGCGCGGGTTCGACAAAGAGTTCGTGGAGGTGGTCATAATGTCGCCGCCGATGTTGTCCGTCGCCGTTTTCATGCTGGCTTAAAAAATTTCGACAACGTATACAAACCATTGGTCAGCAAGTGGTCTGTATTCGACAATTCTGGTCCTGAACCGGTACTATTAGAAGAGAGGGCAAATACATGAATACTGAGCACCCATCTCAGCAGAAACGAGACCCAGATCTCACCAACGCACTTATTGCCCTCCGACGTGCTGCCAAACGTGCACGAGAACAAGCACAGCGAACAAAGAATACTGTCGTTGTGTATCATAATGGCACGATTGTAGAAGAGCTGATCCTCGAACAATATCCAGAAGGGTGATTTTAGCCGGAAAGCCCTCTTATTCTGCACTAAGGCATGGGCAAGAATTAAGTTACCGATTAAGAGCGAGGAAGAAGCGTATAGTTCCAATCGCCATGAAACTTACCGGGTTTGATATTGAGCGC
>Ga0194132_10005784_pt1 | contig 19683 bp, 13 predicted proteins | sample TA2KigOf80mmetaG_FD_148612 | JGI IMG/M metagenome (GOLD analysis project Ga0194132, IMG submission 148612) | Freshwater microbial communities from Lake Tanganyika, Tanzania - TA2015054 Kigoma Offshore 80m | ecosystem: Environmental > Aquatic > Freshwater > Lake | place: Tanzania: Lake... | reverse complement strand
CGCCTACGATCCCTGCAACGCCTGCCCTGGACTATCAAAATGTTCTTCCTGACCAAGGACACCGTGTACGCCGCAGGTTGAACTCAATGTCTACTAACCAACGGTCTGATTAATAAGTGACGCCAAGTGGCGTGGAGGTACGGCTGGTAGCCAAGGCGCCGGTCCAGACTGTGGTGTTCGAGGGAATGGATCCGTTTTCGAAAACGATCTGGCCCGGGTGGGGCGCCGGCAAGAACATTCACTGCCGCGGTCGAGCCGAGAACGGTCCATGACCTGTTGAGGGCCTCGTCTGCCAATGCCTGCCCAGCCACACGGCCGTGAGGCCCGCCGCGGCCAGCAGCCATGTCGCGGGTTCAGGAACACCGCTTGACGAAGGTGGCTGCTCAAAGGAAGCTGAGAGAAAGAAGTCACTCCGGTCCCCGAGGGTGAATTCGCCCAGACTGGTTGTCATGGGTAGGAAAAGATACGGCCAAACGCGGTTAGGCGCCAACGGAGTGCGGCCCTCCCAAGGAGCCGGGGGCCGGAAGTCCCATGGCATCCCCCCACCACCGCCAGTAAAGGAACCGCCATATGAATAACCGCCAGATGTAGAGTTGTTAAATTGGCCTCTCTCAACGCTTGCGGTGGGCAGACCAGCCACGGCAATGGTCATGAGATCCAACGTGACGAAGTTAGTTACGCCGGGGACCAGGCGCGAACCATCCCCAGTGCCGCTCCAGACTACCTGGGCACGCTCGAAGCTCCGCGTTGCGGGTCCGTGAACGAACTGGCCGCTGGCCGTGAACGTCAATGCATAGGTGATTCGTGCCGCCTCAACAGGCGACCCGAGCAACGCCAGCAGGCAAGTCAGGGCCATCCGCTCTTGGCTCACGGTTATTGCGTGTCTCATTCCAAGTATTCATCGGTAAGCACGTCCGATAACTATAGACTTAGAGACCCGCCTGCACGCGGAGGCACGCCGCTGCAGATTGTTGAACGCTGACGCCGCCGTGCGGCACTGATTTCGTGGGTGGGCAGGATGCTTGAGCTACAGATGCGCCAGACGGATTCCTACCGGCCCACAGTCACCGCGCGTGCTTCTCGACGGGGGCCGCTGCCGCGCCAAGCAAGGCAAAGCAGCCGCGCGCGCCAAGGGGTGATGGTGACGCGCGGCAGTCCTCCCTTGCCGCATACACGCGTTTCCGTCTACTTCAGCGGAGCCGGGAACACGCGCCCCTCGGCCGGCACGGCGCCCGCGGCGGTCCGCTGCAGCCAGTACCAATCGTTGCGGTCTGGATGGAAGCCTTCCGCCTTGTACATCAGCGTCACCGCGGCCAGAGTCCGGTGCGGCATGAAGTTTTCCTTCAGCACGGAACGCGGAACGTGTTGGCATCGCGGGGATGGTATCACATCCTGTTCCCGGCCAAGTAGAAAGTTCCTATTCCCGGCCAAGTAGAAAGTTCCTCTTGACAGCCTCATGGCAGAAGGATGGACGAATTGAGATGAGCCAGAGCCATGCTCAACCGGAGACTGGTACCGAGGTTTTGAGGAACACGCGCAAAACGGACTCGCCGCGGCTTTGCTCAGTTGCGTGTTCTCGATATCTGGAGCCGCGCCGGAGCTTCCTTTGCGCTTCGGGGGACCAGCTTGGCGCCGTCCGGAGGGCTGAGCCAGCCTTTACGCGAGCAACTCCCGGACGACGCGGCCGTGGACGTCGGTGAGGCGGAAGTCGCGGCCGGCGTGGCGGTAGGTGAATTTTTCGTGGTCGAAGCCTAGGAGGTGGAGCAGGGTTGCGTGGAGGTCGTGGACGTGGACGGTCTGTTCCACGGCGCGGAAGCCGAATTCGTCGGTGGCTCCGTGGATGTGGCCGCCGCGGACGCCGCCGCCGGCCAGCCACATGGTGAATCCGTAGGAGTTGTGATCGCGGCCCTTGTCGCCGTTCAGATTGGAGCCAAACGCCGCCAGTTCCACGGTGGGGGTGCGGCCGAACTCGCCGCCCCAGATGACGAGCGTGTCGTTGAAGAGCCCGCGCTGCTTGAGGTCGGCCAGCAGGGCGGCGATCGGCTGGTCGCACTCACCTGCGTTCTTGGCGTGGTTCGCCTTGACGTCGTTGTGCGCGTCCCAGGGCTGGCCCGCGCCGTGCCAGACCTGCACGAACCGGACGCCGCGCTCAAGCAGCCGCCGGGCCATCAGCATCTGCCGGCCGTAGACTGTGTCGCCGTACATCTCACGCACTGAGGCTGGTTCCCGGCTGAGGTCGAACACATCGGAGGCTTCCATTTGCATGCGGTAGGCCAGCTCAAAGCTCTGCACGCGGGCATCGAGCATCGCATCGTCCTCCCGCCCGGCCGCGTAGGCGCGATTCATCTCCGCCAGCAGATCCAACTGGCGGCGCTGGGCGGCGGGCCCGGTGGCAAGCGGCCGGATGTTCGCCACCAGCCGGTCGATCGCGCTCTCCCTGGTGTCGATGTGCGTCCCCTGATAGGCACCCGGCAGGAACGACGCCCGCCAGTTGTGGGTGCCGCGCACAGGCAGACCGCCGGGGCACAGAGCGATGAACCCGGGCAGGTTCTGGTTCTCGGTTCCGAGTCCATAGGTCACCCATGATCCGAAGCTGGGCCGCGACTGCACTTCCGCTCCGCAGTTCATCATCAGCAACGAGGGTTCGTGGTTCGGAATGTTGGTGTGCATGGAACGCACGACGCACAGGTCATCGACATGACGGGCCACGTGCGGGAAGATCTCGCTTACTTCGATGCCGCTCTGGCCGTGCCGCTTGAATTCGAACGGCGAGGGGTAGGCGGCGCCCGTTTTGCGCTCGGTGCGGAGGTGAATGGGGATCTCACGCCCGGCGTAGGTGGCCAGCATCGGCTTGGGGTCGAATGTATCCACCTGCGATGGGCCGCCGTTCATGAAGATGTGGATTACACGCTTCGCCCTGGGGGCCAGGGGCGGATGCCGTGCCGCCAGGGGATTGACGCCCGCCGCATCCAGCATGGGCGCCAGGGCCAGAGCCGGCATTCCCATGCCGCAGAGGTTCAAGAGATCACGCCGTGTCATAGTGTCTTCGTTAGTAAGCTTTTTGGTCAATCAATAAAGGCGAACTCGTTCGTCATCAACAGCACCTGGGCCAGTTGTCCCCACCTGGAAAGGGGGCCGGGGTCGGGCCCATGGAAATCCTTCGCGGCGTTCCACACGCCGCCGGCGCCTGTGATGACGGGCGCCCAAGTGAAGTTGTCGCCTTCGTAGTCATCCAGGGCATCGACCACGAAGTCGATGGTGTCGCCGCGCACCACCGCCACGCGGTGGAGGTTGGTCTCCTCCTTCTTCGTTTCGGCGCGGGTGGGGTTGGGGTTGAGTTTGTCGTGCCGCAGGGTCCACTCGCCGAGCTGTCCCAGGCGGCTGTGGATGACGCGGCCGCGCACTCCGTTGGTATAGCCGAACCGCAGGTCGAACGCATCCAGATTGAGGGCAAGAGTGCCTTGGATGGAAATCTCACCCTGGGAGGGGGCCACCCAGCGCCGGGCGACCGCATGATTCAAGTCATCCCCTGGCGCCCCGCCACTGGCCGTCAATCGCGCCGCGCCTTCCCGTGCGCCGGGCAGCAGCGACCCGGCCTGCCAGGCATCGGGAACGCCGACGCCGGTGGCAAAGTAGGCGAATGGCCGGAACTCCATGAGACGGCCGGACTCGGCATCGATCCGCGCGGCGCCATAGCGCCACGCACCCGGCTCTTGCGGCGCGGGACGCAGGTTGGCGGCGCCCGCGAAGGTGATGGCCCGATCCCGTTCGGCGGCGCCGGGCGAGCGCCCGAGAATGGCTCGGTACATCTCTTCGATGGTTTGAGAGCGGGCGGCGACCCGTTCGGCCTGTTCCGCCACAAAGGGGCTGTTGATCAGGAATAGCGCCTGCTGGGGCACGGTGGTTGCGTAGCGCACTGGCGTGTGTTGCTCCGGGTCAGCGGTATTGAAGCTCCGGAGCAGGGCCTGCGCCCGTTCACGCTCGACGTGAGCATACATGGTGCGGCGCGGCTCGGCGGGCTGCGATTGGAGTGAAAACGAGGGTCCACCCACGGCCTTATCCAGGCGGCCGGAAGCGAGCAGCATGGCATCGCGCAACGCTTCAAAATCCATGCGCCGGCGATTCTGGCGCCACAAGAGGCGGTTGTCGGGATCGCGCTCACGGCCGGGGGCGTGGGAGGCGCTGGTTTGCTGGTAGACACGAGTGAGCACGATGCGGCGGATGAGCCGTTTCACGCTCCAGCCGTCGTCGATGAACGCGCGGGCCAGGTGATCCAGCAGTTCGGGGTGGGTGGGTGATTCGCCGCGTGTTCCGAAATCGCTGGGCGTCCGGACCAGGCCTTCGCCGAACAGTTGGGTCCAGACGCGATTGACCAGCACGCGAGCGGTGAGGGGATTGCCGGGGCTGGCGATGGCGCGGGCCAATTCCAGCCGTCCGCTGCCATTGCGGAACTCGGGGCAGGAGTCCCCGCACAGGAGGCTTAGGAAGCGGCGGGGCGTGCGTTCGCCCGGGTCCGCTGGATTGCCGCGGATCAGGATGTGCGCCGGCAGGATCTCGTCGCGATCTCGCACGGCGGGGGCGCGCGCGGCGCCCAACCGGAAGGCGGCATCGGAGAGCAGGCGGCGGTATTCCCAGGCCAGGTTGTTGGTTGTGTTGTAGTCGCCCTCGGTCTGAACCTGCGCGAAGTCTTCAAGCGGGATCTCCTCGGGATTGCCAGGCAGCTCGCCAGCCAGCTTGCGCAGCCAGCGGTTGAGCACATAGGAATTGAGATTCCGCTCCCGCGCCAGATTCTCCACCTGGGCGCCTGTCATGCCGCGGGCCTCGACGGCGGCGGCGCGATACTTTGGCTCGAGCTCGCGGGCATCGGTCCGCAATTCCGCGATGCGCGCACGCTGGTAGGCATCGAGTTGGCCGAGGCGGCGAGCGAGTTGCTTGTCGTAGTAGGGATGGGCCGCAACGGGGCCGGTGGCGACGGGTTCCAGGCGCTCGACAGTGTTCAGGAAGATGCCGTAGAGGGAGTAGTAGTCGCGGGTGGGGATGGGGTCGTATTTGTGATCGTGACAGCGGGCGCAGGCCACGGTGAGGCCCAGAAAGGTCCGGGTGGTGGTATCGATGCGGTCGTCGAGTTTGTCGGCGATGCCGGAGGCGCGGTGTGGATCGGCGCCCAGGGCGAGGAATCCGAGAGCGGCGAGATTCCCCGGGGCATTGCCGGGCAGTTTGTCGGCCGCGAGTTGATGGGTGATGAATTCGTTGTAGGGGAGGTCCCGGTTGAAGGCTGCGATCACCCAGTCGCGATAGGCGTGGCCGTAGCCGAAGCGGATGTTGTTGAATCCGGCGTCGGAGAACCGGGCCAGATCGAGCCAGTGGCGTGCCCACCGCTCGCCGAAATGGGGCGATGCCAGGAGGCGGGTGACCGCGCTTTCCGCGCTCTCTTTCTCAAATGCCTGGTAGTCTTCGGCCGTGGGCGCGAGGCCTGTCAGATCGTGGTGGAGGCGCCTCAACAGGGTGCGGCGCGCGGCGGGCGGGGACAGGCGCAGGCTGGTGGCTGCCAGCTTCTGTTCGATGAGGCCATCGATGGTAGCTCCGGTGGGGGCTTGTACGGATTGCCAGGCCCAGTGTTTCGAAGCGGCAGCCGTTGGCTTGGCGGATTGCGCGACGGGGCTGGCGGGCCATGGCGCTCCCATGGCGATCCACTTCTCGATCGCCACGATCTCTTCTTCCGGCAGCTTTCCGGCCGGTGGCATCTGAATGGAACGGTGACGGATGGCGGCGACCAGGCGGCTGGCTTCCGGCTGGCCGGGCACGATTGCGGGGCCGTGGTCGCCGCCTCGCAGGAGTCCTTCCCGCGAATCGGCGCGAAGGCCGGCAAAGGGTGTTTTCGCCTGCGCGCTGTGGCAGGTGTAGCAGGCGCGCGCCAGGACGGGACGGACACGGGTTTCGAAGAAAGTGACGCCGTCCTGGGCAGCCAGGGGCCCCGCCAGGGCGATGGACAGCAGAAGTTTCAGCACTCTGTTCATTGAATCTAGCAATCTCGGGGGCTGGCCGTGCGAGTTGCTTCCAGGTAGCCGCGCAAGACGGACTCGCTCCGCGAGCCTTTGCGCTTCCAGGTAGCCGCGCAAGACGGGCTCACTCCGCGAGCCTCTGCGATTCGAGCGCTTTGACGAATTCCGGGTGGCCATCCACGGCGACGCCGATGCGGCGAGCCTGCCGGGTGATCCCGAACGGATAGACAAGCGTGGCGGGCTGATGCAGTTCGATGACGGTCTTCGGCCCGCCAAGCGGAGCCACTTTCGCGTCATGCCCCCAGCCGCCATCGTGCAGGGCTGCGATCGCGGAATAGGGAACTCTGAGACTCCAGACCAGGCCGAGCCGTAACAATAGGCCCTCTTCATCAAGCAGCACCGGCCGCAGACGGATCGATTGGCAGAGGCCCACGATCCAGACGAGGCCGTATCCCGAGAGAATGGTCAGCACCCAGGCGGCTGTCCGGTTCCAGCGCGAGATCAGAAAATGGATGCCCACGGTTTCAATGCACCCCAGCACCGCGATTACGCTGAACAGCGCCACCACGCCCGCTTCGCGGTGGATGGAGAACGCCCGCGATCCCGGTGTTACTTCGGGCTTCGCCCGCCAGCAGCAGAAAGCATAGTAGAACGCTTGCAGTTCGACGGCCGCCACGCGGGTGATGGTCTCAAGAGACGGCAATCCGCCGATCATAGCGCAGGCTGGAATCCGGCGCGGATCGTCGAAGGGTCATCATCGAAAACGTCATAATCGGAACGATGACCCAGTTGACCCGCCGTGCGTTGTTCTCGCTGCCCGCGCTCGCTGCCGCTCAGCCCAGGCGGCCGCCCAACATCGTGCTGATTATGGCGGACGATCTGGGCTGGGCCGACACCGGGGCCTACGGCGCGGACCTTCATGAAACGCCTCACATCGACCGTCTTGCCAGGCAGGGTTTGCGATTCACGCAGGCGTGCTCGGCCGCCCCGGTCTGTTCGCCCACTCGCGCGGCTCTGCTCACCGGCAAGTTTCCCGCCCGGCTTGGCATTACGATCTGGCGTGAGGGCGCCGCCAAGCCGCCTAGCAATCGCAAGCTTGTGCCCCCGGTTGCCGAGACCGATCTGCCTCATCGGGAAACGACGCTGGCTGAGATGCTGCAGGCGGCCGGCTACGTGACCGGCCATGTGGGCAAGTGGCACCTGGGCGATGCATCCTTCTACCCGGAAACCCAGGGCTTCGATGTCAACGTCGGCGCGTCGCACTGGGGCGCCCCTCAAACCTTCTGGTATCCCTATCGCGGCACACAGCGTTTCAGAGGCGAGTATCGCTACGTTCCCGGCCTTGACTATGGGGCCGCCGGTGAATACCTGACGGATCGTTTGACCTCGGAGGCGCTCCGGTTCCTGGACCATGCACGCGGGCAGAACCGCCCGTTCTTTCTGAACCTCTGGTATCACAATGCCCATACACCGATCGAGGGCAAACCCGAGCTGACGGCGCGGTACAGGGCTCGCGTGAAGCCCGGCATGAATCACCAGAATCCCGATTACGCCGCCATGATCCACTCGCTTGACGAAAACGTGGGCCGGCTGCTCGACTGGCTGGAGAAGACGGGGGCCGCGGCCAATACGATTGTGGTTTTCACATCGGACAATGGCGGGTACATCGGACGCTACGACGGCCGGCAGGTGACATCCAATGCGCCGCTCCGCTCCGGTAAGGGATCGCTTTACGAAGGCGGTCTGCGTGTCCCGATGATCCTTCGCGGACCGGGCATTCCGGCCGGCGCCATCACTGACGAACCAGTGACTTCCTGCGACTTGCTGCCAACGCTCGCCGAGCTTACCGGCACCACGCCGTCGGCCGCCATCGATGGTCTCTCGCTGAGCCCTCTGGTTCGAGATCCCCGGGCCCGGCTGGCCCGCGAGGATCTGTTCTTCCACTATCCGCACTACTACGAAACAACGACGCCGGCGAGCGCCATTCGCTCTCGCGACTGGAAGTTGATTGAGTACTTCGAGGATGATCGCGCGGAACTCTACAATCTGGCCCGGGATCCTTATGAGAAGCAGGACCTTGCCGCCGCGGAGCCTGCCCGCACCGCTGAGCTTCGCGGGCGGCTGGCGGCGTGGCGCACGGCGGTGGGGGCTCGGCTGCCGGCGCCGAATCGTGCGGGGGGCACGAAGCAGGAAGGGCCGGAGTGATCTTCCGAGCTTAGAAACGCACGCGGTACTTGACGGTGACCGAGCGCCCCGCTCCGTCGATTCCCCAGCCGATGCCGCGATGGCGCTTATCGGCCAGATTGGAAGCGTCGACGAACAGGTCGGATTGTTCGCCCAGGGGAACTCCCAGGCGTATGCCCGCCAGGCCGTAGCCCGGGATCTCGGGGAAGAGGGGCGCCGAGTTGAGGGGGCCCAGCACCCGGGTCTGCACCTGCTCGAGAGTCTCGCCGGTGGCTTGCAGGCGTCCGTCGACGACCAACCCGCGCGCCCGGGCTCCGTTGTTGAAGAACGCTGCGATGTTTGCGCGTGAGCGTGATGCCCCGACCCGCCGGTCGGCGAGGGCGAGCGAGGAGAGGCGTGTCTGGCGCCAGGCCACGGTGGCGTAGGGCTCAAGCCAGAGACGCCGCCTTGTATAGAGCAGGCTTGCGTGCGCGGTGGCCGGCGGCACGCCCGGTTCGATATCGGGGGGCAGGGAACTGCCGGCGGCATGCGCCCTGATGGAGGTGAAGTTCTGATTGAAGGTGAGAGTGGGAGTGAGGCGCAGGCGCACGGCCTGTTCGATGCCGGCCAACCGGGCTCCCAGGTAGTTCGCACGCACCAACACAGGGTTGGTCGCCGCGTCCACGTAGACGGCGCCCGACGGCAACTGGCGCACGACACGCTCACCTCCCAGGAACTGGCCCACCGCGCCCTGGGGCAGCAGCAGGGTTTGCGAGACGATGCTGTCGCGCAGATCCATGCGGAAGGCGGTGACTTCCAGGCGCAGGCGTTGGCTTTCCACCTGCACGCCGCCTTCGATGTTGTTGCTTGTTTCCGGCCGGAGCCTGGCGACGGCGAAGCCGCTGGCGGAAGCCTGGTCATCGGCACGGGTCCCCACGATGGCTCCGCGGCCGGCCAGATCGTTGACGTTGGCTTCATAGCTGCCATTGCCCTGCAGGCCAAGGGTGCCGAGGTCCGTCATGCCGGGGGCGCGGAAGCCGCGGGCGTACTGCGCATGAACCGACACGGGACCGGCCAGGCGCATGACCGCCCCGGCGCGGCCTGTGACGGCGTTGGCGGTGAGGGAATCCGTGGGTGTGGCGAGCAGCGATTTATAGGTGGCGCCGCCGGCGCGCACGGCACCGGACAGGCGGAGCCTCGATGTGACCCGCCATGCGTCCTGGAGATAGGCGCCGGACGTAAGATAGGTGGCTCCATCGGGCACGCGGGGCCGTGAACTGAAGACGCCGCCGGTAACCGGATTTGTGGTGAAGGCCGGGGAACGCATGCGCTCCCGGTAGAGATCGCCGCCCAGCGCGAGGGCGTGCCCGCGCCAGTGGCGGCTGGCTGACAGGGTGGCTCCGAGGACCGCGATGCGCTCATATTGATGGGTGATACCGCCGCGCGGGTTGCCGTTGCCGCCCTGGTTCACACGCTCCTCACGCTGCGCGGTGTAGGAGCCGCCGGCGGATACCTGGCTGAAACCGGCCCAGTTCATGCGCTGAAACTTGAGATAGCCGAAGTCCATCATCAGGTTCCGAAGGCTGGCGATGAGGTTGCCGTCGCCGCCGAGTAACTGGTCATAGCGCGACCCGCCGTCCTGTTGGCCGCGTTCGTAGTGGAACTGCAGATGGGAAGCTCCGGTGATGCGGACCTGAGCATGCGCGGAGCCGCCGTACTGGGTGAAACCGGTTTCCGGCTGGCGGCCCGGTGCGGCCACGGTGGAAGGCAGGCCAAGGAACCGGGTGACGGCGGCATGGCCATCGAGCCGGCCCGCGGTGCGGACATCGCCCATGCGCCGGGCCGCTCCGGTGATGGTGAGGTCGAGCCGGCCTGTGCGCGCCGCGGCGAGCACACTGGTTCCGGTGAGGGCCGAGGCGTAGTCCGCCATGGCGGTAGCTTCGGCCGACCAGTGCCGGGAGGCGTCCAGAGGAAACGCGGAAAGCAGGTTGATGGTGCCGCCCAGGGCATCGGACCCATACTGCGCCGAGGCTGGCCCGCGCAGGATCTCCACCGAATCGAGCGCGGCGGTGTCCACCAGGTTCTGAAAGGTGCTCACGCCGCCGCGCTGGGCGGCGGTGGTGTAGCGGAAACCGTCGCGGTACACGGCGACACCGCGGCCGGTGAGGCCGCGCACGAAGAAGCCGCCCATCTGGGGGGATGTCCGCTGTTCCTGGACGCCTGGTTCACCGGCCGCGACCTCGGTGAGAACCGTCCGGCCGCGCTCAGCGAGCACGCTGCGGGGCAGGGAATTGACACGCTGGGCAGTTTCCCCGGCCATGGAAACGCCGTCCGCCTCGGCTGTCACGGTGACGTGCTCTTCCACCGGTGTGAGGCTCAAGGCGACGGTGAGATCGGCGGCGGCGGTGTCGAGGCGAACAGCGAGAGTGCGATCCGCGAAGCCGGCGTGGGCCACGGAGAGAAGGGCCGGGCCGCAGGCCTCGGTTTCGATGGTGAAGAGCCCGGACGCGCCGCTCCGGGTGGCGCCGAGGGTGGTGCGCACGGGGGAGCGCAGGGCGATCCGGGCATCGGGGACGGGCTTGCCGGAGGGGTCCACCACGCGGCCGGAGCAGACACAGCCTGCCCAGAGGGTGTTGCCCGCCAGGGCGAGGATCACGCATGAGAGAGGGCCCTTCACAGGTTGCTCTGACCAGAATAGCGGCCGGAGGGTGAGGGACGGGTCACCCTTCGAGGGTGATTCTTGCCGCCTGTTGGTTGGCCTCTTCGACCAGCGCACCCTGCCAGATCTTCACACGCTGCCGGTTCTGATTCGATTCCGATTGCTGGGCGAGGATCTGGGCGCGCTCGGCTCGAAGGAACCGTTCGAGGCCGGCGTCCATTTGGCGAACGCGTTCGAAGACATCGAGTAATTCGGGACTGGGTGGCAACGATGCCAGGCGGGCCACCAGGCTGGCGCGGCGCCCGGCAAGCGTGGGGGCGGAGGGGGTCCCCCAACGGTGGCGGAGGGCAGCCGTGGTTTCTTCGAGTTCGGCCAGGAGTGATTGGAGCTGGGGGGGGCAACGTCTTATCCGGGGTTCTTTCCAAACAGGGTCAGTTGAAGGCCTTTGATGCTGGCGTCGACCACGCTGCGCTGCGCTTCCAGTCCGGCCAGCAGGGCATCGGCCTGCTGCAGGCGAAGCGAGAGATTGGCCTGGAGGCGGTTGACGCGATCAGTGATTTCGGTGACGCGGTCGCTGATCCGCTGCTGGGAGGTGTCGAACTGGTTGATCTGAACCTGGATGGAGCCGGTCACGGAGTCGCTGAGGGCCTTGAAGTCTTCCAGGAGGCTGCCGAGACTGGTGGCGGCGGTGCCGACCAGCTGGAATCCATCTTCGACGGCGGCTTCGGACAGGGCATCGAAGGTGGCCTGGTTGAAGCTGATTTTACCCTTGGAATCAAGTTCGATGCCCAGAGCGGCCAGATCCTTGACCAGCGGGTCGACGGTGGTGGTGACGCCCCCGATGGTGACGCTTTCGGTGCGGGTGGTGATGAAGCCGGTGAAGGACCGGAATGTGTTCTGGACACTGCGCACCAGACTGTCGCCTGAAAGCAGACCGGCGGTTTCGCCGATCTGGGCATCGACGAGATCGACGACGGAGTTGTACCTGGACACGAGGCTCTGGAGGCCGCTGGAGAGGCGGGACCGGTTGGAGGCGAGCGTGAGGGTGACGGTTTCACCGGGGTCAGTCACGTCGTTCAGGGTGAAGGTGATGCCTGGAACGACATCGTTGATGGTGTTGGTGGTTTTTGAGACAAGCACACCGTTCACCTGGAAGGAAGCATTTGTCCCTTGATTGGCCGTGGTGAGCAGGTCGGTGTTGGCGCCGGCGGGATCCTCTTTCAGCGTGAGGGTGGTTGCCCCCGACTTGGTTGATGTGACGGAGAGGTAGTTTTCGTTGCCGGTGGTGAAGATGGTGGCCCGCACGTCGAGCCCGGCGTTGTTGATTTCATCCCGCAGCCCGAGGAGGTTGTTGGTTGCGCCGGTGAGGGTGATGGTCTTGGTTTCGGACCCTACGGTGAGCAGCACGGTGCCGGAGGCGGACACCTGGGTGACGGCCGAATCCGCGTAGCCGGAGAGTGATGTTTCGGAAGCGGTGGAGGCGAGCGAGGTGAGGTTCGTGATGGAGTACACCGCCGGCTCGGTGGCGGAGGTGGTGGAAACGGATACCTTCGCGGAGGCCGAACTGCTGGCCACGATGCCCTTGTTATCCCCGGCGGCGGTGAGCGATTCAAACGACGAGGTGAAGCTGGCCACGGCTTCGCGCAGGTTGGCGGCCAGGGTTTTCTTCTGAATGAGATCGGCTTGTTCGTTCTGCAGGGCCTTGCCCGGCAGTGCCGCGATATCGACGGCCCGCTTCAGGATGGTTTGAAAATCCTGCGAGAAGCTGCTGATACCGGTGAACGCAAGTGGCGTGAGCCCCATGTGAGTCTGCTCCTGTTTGGCAGATCGGCAGGGGGCGGCGGAGCTTTAGTTTTTAGTCTTGATGGCGTCCTCGTCTGGAGACCGCCGCCAGGGTGGCGAGGCCCAGACCCAGAAAAGCCCAGGTTCCGGGTTCCGGCACCACACGCTGCACTTCAATAGCGCCGGTTTCCAGGCTCACGGGGAGGATCTCCACATCGGCGGCGCCGGGGCTTGAGGGATTTGGAAACAGCCCGCTGACAACCTGGGAAGTGATGGTGAGGGGTGACACGCCCACGCCCCAGGGAGTGAAGACCAGGGTGGCCAGACGGAGCGACGATCCGGTCTGGAGCGCGGCGAGGGCGCTGTAGTCGAGCAGGGAGACGGCCGAAAGCGAGGCTTCGCCTGGAAACCCGCCGGTACTGGTCAAGACTTCGAAGGCGGCTTCGTCGCCGAGGCCAGGCTGGATGATGAGGCTGGTATGGCGGATGATCGATGGGTCGTAGGCGATGGTGATGTCGAAGGCTCCGGCGAGTGGCCCGGCGGTGGCGTCGAGCCCGTCGAGGACCAGCCCGATGGACACCTCCTCGCCCAGGGTGAGCTTGTAGGGCGGGTCAAACCGCAGGGTGGCGGCGGACGCGAGGCCGGAGCAGAGCAGTGTGAACAAAAGCAGTGCGAGTAGTGAGTTCTTCATGATTTCCCTCCTGGCGTTCCCGATGATTTCAGAACTGGGCCGAGGCGCAGACCGGATAGGTACAGCGCTGGACGCAGGTGCGGGCGTCGTTGACGGTGATGATGCCGTCGCGATCGACGTCGTAGGGGTCGTCTAGAGACGGCGTGCCGATGCGGGTGCCGGCCAGGGCGAAGATCTCGAGGATGTTTTTCGAATCGATGATCCCGGTGAGAGCGGTATCGCACTGGGCTGGCGCGCGCATCTTGATGATGTTCCGGGTGAGCAGAGTGGCGCCGTCCTTGATGTTCACCACGAACTGCGCCAGATTTTCCTCCGGTTTGGCCGACGTGCCGAAGCCCTTGGGAACCTTGGCGGTCAACATGCCGCGCAGTTCGTTGGCCTGCATGAGATTGGCATTCCCGGGATCCACGGTGACCTGCCAGCCCTGGCGCATCAGGTGCGCGTCGAGGGGCTCCAGTTCGACGGTGATTTTCAATCCGCCGCGCGGCGTGCGGCTGCCGAGGCTCATGTCGGTGAACAGGTTGATGGGGACCTTCACTTCCGTTTCCGGCCGGGCGCGGACGGTGCGATGCCCGTGCCAGTCCGCCCACATCCTGGTCCCGACCGGCAGGTCAGCGGCGGCGGGCGGCTTGAGGAAGATATTCATCCCGAAGCACTTGTTGCAGGCCTTGTCGTTCCGTTCGCCATCCTTGGTGATAGCGGTCATCCCTTTCCTGTCATCGAGCAGGACGAACTGGAACAGCAGCTTATCGGTCTTTGAGAAGAGCCTGTCATCGGGGGCCACGCCTCCCATGCCCAGCGGCCGGTGTGCCGCCATGGCAGGCCCGGTGGCCCGCTTTCCGGCCGTGGAGCCATTCTGGATCCGGATTTTGCCGGGCGTCTCGCGTTCACCGTCGGTGTTGTTCGGAACCGCTCCGGTGACCCACTTCATGGTCTTGGTTTCGCCGGCCTTCAACTCCACCAACTGGCACCCGAAGTTGCCCAGGCGGGTTTTCTCCTCGGGTAGCTCATTGCCTGTCAGTTTGCAATCGAACCGCCCGGCGGCGTTGTCGTAGGCGATGTCGTAGGCGAAACGCTCGACTTTGGCCCGGCCTTCCTTGCTGACGCCGGTGACGCAGAGAAAGAATCGCTTAGCGGCCGTCTTGTTGGTGTTCCGGAAGGTGACTTCGGTGGAGAGAAAGATGGTGAGGGCCGGGGCGGCTTTGGGAATCTCGCCCTCGAGCCCGGACCGCTGCCAGTACTCGATTTCCGTGTCGGCCGGCAGCTTCTTGAAATCGAAGTCGGCCGCCATCAGTGAGACGGCCGCGAATGAAGACAGAACTACAGTGCGCATGATTTCCTCCGTTCAGCTTTGTGAGACGGCTGTCGTTCGCCGTTCCCGTTCATACGAGATTGGCGCGATTTCGGATGAAATCACCGCAAGCGGCCCTGTTTGTGCTGCACGGTGCCGGGTTTTTGCGTACGCTGAATGTCGGGTTGTTGCAAGGGAGAAATGCGCCGTTCAAAAGACACTACGCGAGAACGATCCTTACAGCGCGAGTGGCTTTGCTGGCGCGGCGCGGCAAGCGCTCATCACGCTCGGCGTGGCGTGGGAAGCGCTGGGCGCCGGCGCCGGGCAACGCCGTCTTGTCTTCGGCGGCAACAAGGGACAGTCATGAGCGTACTGACACTGAGAATTCCGAACGAGAAACATGAAAGACTGCGCCGGTTGGCGGAGAGCCGTGGCATGAGCATGAACCGGCTGGTGGATGAGTGGGCTACTGTGGCACTCACCCAATTCGACGCGGAAGTCCGCTTCCGAACTCTCGCCGCGCGCGGCAGCGCCGCAGCCGGTCTGCGGGTATTGGACCGCGCGGATGAAGCGGAGCGCGGGGCGCGGAAGCGGCCTCGCGGATCGCTCCGAGGGGCGTTGAGCAGGGACCCTATTTCTTGGTGCTGGCCGCGGCCTTCCGGCTAGGCAGGCTGGGCTCGGCGATCGCGCTCGGCTCGACGCCTTGGAGCTTCGGGGTCTTGAAGTAGGAGGGCGGTGCTTTGTCGTAGGGGTACATGGTGACACCTGTGGGGTCGTGCACGATGCGGCCATCCTTCAGGGTGACGCGAGCCTCGATCTTCGAATCGCCCACGAACTTGGCGCGGCCGCAATCGGTGTAGCCGAACTTGCCCTTGAGCACTTCGAGCACGGCGATATCGGCTTCGCGGCCCACGGTGAGCGTGCCCAACTCGGGCCGCTTGATCTGGCGCGCAGGGTTCACCGTGGAGCGGCGAATCACCTCGTGTATCGGCATGCCCATCGCCAGGAACTTGGACATGGTGGTGATCATGTTGACGACCGGGCCGTTCCAGTTGGCGCTGTGCAGGTCGGTGGAGATGGAGTCCGGCCAGAAGCCCTGTTGCATCACCGGCACCGCCTGGCGCCACCAGAAGCTGCCCGCGCCATGACCGACATCGAAGATAATGCCGCGCTTGCGGGCTTCGTACATGTACTTCTGCACTTTGCCCTGGGCATCAAGCAGCGGGAACTGCTGGGCAAAGACGTGCGTATGGATGTCGCCGGGGCGCATGTGCTTCAGGATGAGGTCGTCATAGGTACGCCCATCCCGCGGCCAGAAGTCGACCATCAGCGGCACGTTGGCGAGCTCGCCGCATTGCACGCCGCCGTCGACCGCGGCCCATGGCGGATGCTCCTTATCCCATGACTGGCCGGTCCAGTAATGAGCGGTCTTGACGCCGACGGCGATATCGCGATTCGCCTTGATGGTTTCGGCGCAGAGTTTGGGATCCATCAACTTGGGATCCTGCTCGCGATCGTCGCCCATGCCGACGCGGACGATATTCACCAGCCCGAGCACACGGATCTTCGAGTGGTTCACGACATTCTTGCGGAAGTTGGCGAAGTTGTCCGCCCCATGGGAGCCGGCGTCGACGATGGTGGTGAGGCCGGAGGAGAAGTTGAGGTCCGCCGGGTAGGATGGCCGCTCGGCGCGGCCTCCCACGATGTGGGCGTGGATGTCGATGAGTCCGGGTGTGACGTAGTGGCCGGCCACGTTCACGACCTTGAACGCCTCCCCGGCGGGAATATTGGCGGCCACGGCGGCGATCTTGCCATCGGCCACCGCCACATCCATCACACCGTTGCGATTGTTGGCCATGTCGATGACATGGCCGCCCTTCAGCAACAGATCGTACTTGTAGCTCTGTGCCTGGAGAAGAGCTGTCAGAAACAGGGGAATGAGCATATTAATCGAGACCCTGGTGAATGGTATCGGCGCCGAGCCAGACATCGATGGGGTTGTCCATGCCGAAGTCGGCGGCGAGTTCAGCTTCGGTGCGGAAGGGCCGCTGGGCGCGCGTAGCCTTCGCCTTTTCGAGCACTTCCCTGACGCGGCGGGCGACAATGCGCTCCTCGCCAGGGTTCATCATCCAGGGCACCAGCGTGACGCCCATCGGCGTGCGCAGCGGCACCACTGGAGTGTCGCCGGCGTCGAGCGCCTTAAAGCAGTCCTCGCGGGAGAAGTTGAGCGCCTGCTCGTCCCACCGGAACCAGATGCGCGGCACATGATTGGTGATGTGTTTGGGAACGTAGTCGGCTGTGACACCGGAGATTTTGCGGATCTCGGCGATCATATAGTCGGCCTGCGCCTGCCATCGCGCGTACTCGGCGGCATGATCCTGCCTGGCGTAACGTTCGACGGCTGCGAGCATGCCGATGTAGGTTTCTTTCGAGATCTTGAGGTCGCGGCCGATGCCGGAGTACGGGCTCTGGAAGGTCTCGGCTATATCGATAAGATCCTTACGGCCAACCAGCAGCCCTGCGTTCTGCGGCCCCCGCAGGCCCTTGCCGCCGCTAAAACAGACCAGATCGACGCCCATCCTGGCGTAGCCACTGAGGTTCTCGTGAGGCGGCAGTTCGGCAGCGGCATCGACGAGCAGCGGGATGCGCGCCTTCTTCGCGATTTCGACACACTCAGCGAGGGACACGCGGGCTCCGGGGGCATCGGGCTGATCGCGATGCTTTCCGAAGTGGCGGTCAGCGATGAGGTAGTACATCATGGCGGTGCGCCCGTTGATGGCCCGCTCGATCTCGTCGCGGTGATCCACTTCAACCATCCGCGCACCGGCCGCTTCGCACTGCCGGGTCCAGCCGGTGATGTGCAGCTTCTGCGCGATCACTTCATTCTTCATGCCGTCTGTAAACGGCAGGCGTTTAGCTTTGTCGGGGTCATCGCCGGCGATGCAGGCGCAGGTGCCGACGAAGATCGCGCCCGCGGCACCGGTGGTGACGAGCGCACCGGGATTGCCTGTGAGTTCAGCGATCCGCGCACCCACGGCCTTGCTCAAGTCCTTGATAGGCACATAGTGGCGGGCGGCGTCATCCATCGCCTGGACGACTTCGGGCGGCATCAGCGAGCCGCCGAGTGTTGTGTAGGTGCCCGCGGCATTGACGATGGGGCGCAGCCCGAGTTTCGTGTACACCTTGCGGCTCTCTTCCGGATTGCGCGGGGTTGTGGCCGCGGCTTTGGCGGACTGGCCGAACGCCGCCAGCCAGCCGGCACTTTGAAACAGGCGTCTGCGAAGAATGCTCATCGTTGGCTCCTCTGATTAAAAATTCAACCGCAGCCCGAACTGAAGGCTGCGGTTGTCCTGGGCGGTTGCGGTTACCTGGCCGAAGACCGGCGTCGCGAGCACCGAGCCTGGTAGCGCGAAGATGGGGGTGTTCAGGCTGTTGAAAGCCTCGAAGCGAAACTGGAGTTGCGTCTGCTCGCTAAAACGGAAGTTCTTGAACAGCGAGAGATCGAAGTTCACAATGCCGGGGCCATTGAGGATATTTCGGCCCGCATTGCCAAAGGTGAACTGCGCGGGGCGATTGAACGCCGCGGTATCAAAGAAGCGCTGCAGCGTGCGCTGCGCTCCATCGAGAGTGCCCACGCCGATGCGGTTGGCGCGCTGCCCCAACTGTCCGTGGTTTGCATTGTCGTCGGCGATGGTGACCGAGAACGGCTGCCCGGTTTTCAGTGTCGCGATGCCGTTCACCTGCCAGCCTGCGAGCGCCCAGCGCGCGAACGGTTGTGTTGCGGCTCTGAAGAACGGCAGTTCATAGAGATAGCTGCCAACGAAGCGATGGGTGAAGTCCCAGTTGGCACGGCCGCGATCGAGCGCGAGGTTGAACGGGTCCATGTTCGTGCCGCCACCGTTCGATTCCGCGGTTGTATCGATGGCCTTCGACCAGGTGTAGCTCATGAGAAAGGAAGCCCCCTTATGCAAGCGCTGCCGGCCGACGACTTGCAGCGCGTTGTAGTTGGCGAACGAATCGTTGGAGATGAGGCGGATGGGTCCCCAGCGTTGGTTGGGGCGGCGGGCCTGCACGTTGCCCGGTCCGGGGCGGGGATTGTTCATCTGGAAATTGCGATCGAGCTTCAAGGTGCGGGAGCCGATGTAACCGATCTCGAGGCCGAAGCTGGTCCATAGCTCGCGCTGGATGTTAAAGCTCCATTGATTCATGTACGCAGTGGGCAGATCGCGATTGAGCGCCACCAGCGAGCGCGGTGGAGGAACGCCGGGGGTACCGCGGAACGGATCGGCGATGAGGATATTGGGATTGGCTGCCGGCGAGTCGTACTGCGTGACGAGGAAGCCGTTGCTTGCAAGCAACGTGAAGTTGTTCAATTGGTTCGAATTGTAGTAGACCCCATATCCAGCGCGGAACACAGTCTTGTTGCCGAACGGGCGGTAGGCAAGGCCGATGCGTGGGGCGAAATTGTTGGGGTCGCCGTTGACGATGCCGCCGTTCTCATGAGCCGGCACGAGGCGAGAACCCGTGGCGTCGACAATGAATGCGTTCTTCGTGCTTTCGAAAGGCACGGTGCTCAAGTCGTAGCGCAGACCGAGGTTGACAGTGAGCTTCGGTGTGGCCTTCCAATCGTCCAGGAAGAAGCCGCCGAAGCGCCAGCCGCGCATGTTGATCCATTGCGGAGGAAGCGCGGTGACGGCCTGCGCGGGATAGCCGAGCAGGTAGTCGGCCGCTGCGTTGCCCGTCATGGCACCCGTGAAGTTGAAGCGGCCGCGGGCATCGTTGGCCGCGGCGCGGCTGGTGGCCAGATGCCGCATCTCGAAGCCGCCCTTCAGGGAGTGGTTGCCGATGGTGATGGTGGTGGCGTTATAAAGCTGATGCGTACCGTCGCGATGGAACCACTGCGTGCCGTCGCCCTGATCGCCAACCGGGATGTAGCCGGCGATCACCAACCGCGGAATGCCCGGGTTCGAAGCATCGGAAGTAATGCCGCGAATGCCGAGGCGCGCGCCAGCGTCGGCATTGCCCAACCGGAACAGGTTCAGCGAATCGATCTGCACCTTCTGGCGGCCGTAACGGAACTCGTTCAGAACGTTCG
>Ga0194132_10005783_pt1 | contig 19690 bp, 17 predicted proteins | sample TA2KigOf80mmetaG_FD_148612 | JGI IMG/M metagenome (GOLD analysis project Ga0194132, IMG submission 148612) | Freshwater microbial communities from Lake Tanganyika, Tanzania - TA2015054 Kigoma Offshore 80m | ecosystem: Environmental > Aquatic > Freshwater > Lake | place: Tanzania: Lake... | reverse complement strand
TTCAAGACGTCGAAAGTTGCCCCGGTGCTGGTTGGCCGACTCGAAAAGGCGGTCAAAACGATTTTCGCCTAGTCAAAGAAGAGGTAATTGATGGATCAACTATTGCCAGTGATTGATTGGTTTCGGAAAAACGGCGGCAGATACGGCGACAGCGGTTTCCTCGATCGATTTGACGGCAACGATTCGTGGGCGACTCTCGATCACGGCGACCTTCGCGAGATTCATTTTCGCCGCCTACAGATCTTCGTCGCTGGTTTGCCCGACTCGGGCGAAGAGATAGAAATCGAATTGCAATATCTTCTTGATCACTCTCGGGCCGCCGGCGAGATGTGTGCAATCGATGACGCGATCAAGAGTCTCGAACCAATGTTGCCCGAGAAGGCCTATTTCGAGATCGGTTCGTCGGCAGGTACCGACATCTTTTTGATCCGTGTGCTTTCGGGCAAAGATCTCGAGCCCGAAAACCTCGATCAAATCTTGCCAACCCTCAACAACTTTGCCGAACTGGCGATGAAGCACGTCTCAATCCTCTACACCGCGCCAACGTATTGCCGATTACAGTAAATTTTGTGAAAACAAGCAACGAACTAAAAAATTTTTTACTCAATAAAATGTCAATGACTGAAAACTATCAACCTGTGGTCATTAGAGAGCTTTTACGAAGACGAGGTAGTGCATCACAAGACGAGCTGTCTAAGTCTTTGATGCTAGAAAATCAAGTCTTGCTTGCCTATTGGAAGGGCAGACTCATGACTTGGCCCAAAAAAACCTTAACAAAGTACAAGATAATTTCATACGACCGTAAAAGTCAGCAATTTAAACTTTTGATTGATCTAAAAAACTCGAATCAAATTAAGGAACTAATCAACATTTGTGATGAAAAAATTAGAACATCTAATTCGCCAAAAAAAATACGTGAAGCTAGCAAGCGTTTCAAATTAATCGAAGAAAGAGCCAAAGGAAGATGCGAAGCTTGCGGAGTATTGGCACGCGTAAAGCCCCTCCATCTTGATCACATAGTGCCAAAGGCTGTCGCTGAGAAAAAAAGAGGAATCTGGCATGGCAAGGTTCCTGACCGTCACGGCAAAATGATTGGCGTTGACGATATTGAGAATTTACAGATTCTTTGCGAAACATGCAACACAGGAAAACGAGATCAGGGTCTTTGGCATGACTTTCGGCCATCCGAACAGTCCTTGGTCGATGCTATGAAGGGCATTATTCAAACTGTAAATGAAATAACTAAAGACAGATCGAAACAAAGATCTGAGATTTTGAACCAACTTAAAGACTGTCTTTGAACTTCTATTACCTAGTTGCAAAATTACACGTAAAGAAACTATTTTGACATTGTGCCGGCGGAGAGAATTGAACTCTCACTCACAGAATTTTAAGTTCCGCGTCACAGGATTTTAAATCCCGGGCCTCTACCTATTGGGCTACACCGGCTAAATCTGCGCGATCTTTGAGTAAATCAACTAGGGGTCTGCATAAGTAAATTGTGTCGATAAAGGCGATATAAAAAAATTTGGCTCTATAAGTAACCAAAAAAGCTTTTGCTTGAACTCGTTTCTCTGGTTTGATAATTGTCAGTTTCTTTTGATTCAATTTCATTCACAAACAATTCAATTAAATGGGAATGTAAAGGTATTATTGCAGCAAGACTACTAAGGCACGCTAGTTTCTTCCCGCGGCGGTGATTTTTTTTGATACTGCTCACCAGTCTGCTGTACTCATTGATAAATTCAATGACTGGAAGTCCGATTTCGACCTCTTTTGACCTATGCGTCTCGTCACTCATAGTTACTTATACTCCTTTGTGACTTTTTGAAAATTCTTAGGATCGAGATAAAGGGAAGGAATAGGCGCCTCTAAGACAACTACTGGCGCTACCGCAAGTAACTTGTGCGAAACCTTGGCAGTCGTTGATGCGATGATTACTTTCACTCCCAATTGCTGAAGTTGTTGGGCCAACTCAGCAAATATCCCGTCAGCGCTAGCAATAACGACGCGATTGAACCTTTGACTGAGCCAAACCGGATCCGCATCATTTAACAGTCTCAGGTCGCTACCGTCAACGCCCCGACCTACTCGCACACTGCATTTTGGCCAAAACTGCTTGCAGAAAAAAGCCGCCTTTGCCGTCGCCGCACAAAAAATCTGATCTGTCTCAAAAGGTTGAAATCGCATCCGAATAGCCATCAGCGAGGCTTCAACCAAGTGTTTGGAGGCCAAACCCGATTGACACAAATTGTCTACATCCAAAAAATAGGCCGTTCGGCCTTTCCCCGAATCTTGGCTTGAAGCCTGACTGCTATTGCTGTTTTTGCTGAAACTTTGCTTCTTCATAGTTGACTATCCTTTTCTGGCCAAAAGGCCTTGTTTATTGGGTTTTATCACTGCCGGTGTCATTGTAGCAGACAGTTGGCTGTCTGCGCAAACAAATAAATAATTTTTAAGACAGGTTGCCATATGCCAAAACTCGATGTAGTCTGCGAGTAGAAATCTAGCCATTGAAAGCATTTGAGCGCACATTGGCGGAAAATGGAGGAAATACGACATGACAACACTTGCGGCGACCAGGGCCAAGATGGGCTCTACGACCTACTACCTCGCAAAAATGAAGGCCTCGCTACTTTCAGGAATGGTCCAAACCGCCAGAGATGCCTACCCCAATTGGGACAATCTCACCGTCGAGGAGCGTATTCAAAGAGAGCTGAATAAGAAGCGAGTACTCCAAGACATCGTCCCATATTTAATCGAGCATGAAGATCGCCTGTTCGGATCGATGATTGTTCTTGTCGAGGGCGAAGCAAGCTTTGAGCCCATAGGTGAATTAGCCGACAACATACCCAAAGCCTACGAAGGCATTTTTAACGATCTTGGTGCACTGACACTCACCGGCGGTCGAATGATCGCACTTGACGGACAACACCGTCTCGTTGCACTTAGATCAATTGTTCAGGGCGAAACGCAAGGTCTTTTTTCAAAAGAGGTATGCGACGATGAGATTTCGGTTATGTTCCTCCCATTCGAATCATTAGAAAAGACTCGACGAATCTTCAACAAAGTTAATCGCTATGCGAGGGTAACATCTCGAACAGACAATCTGGTTCTGAGTGAAGATGACGGTTATGCCTACATCTCTCGTCGACTTTTCATGGATGACAATTCGTTATTGCAGGGCGAGACCGGCCGTGGTGAAGATCTTGTAAATTGGAAAAACAGCACCCTTTCCGGACGCAGCCAGCAATTCACAACCCTTAGTGCTTTATACGACACAGTTAAGCAAGCATGCCTTTCAATCGGACTTGCACTTGACGAGAAGTCGAGCAAAGGAGTAAGACCACCCCAGCGAGAGCTTGACAAAGGCTTAACAATTGCTAAAGAGTGGTGGGAGGCTGCAATCCGAAATATTTCAGCTTTTCAGACAGCCTTGAAAGACCCGAGCAAAGTTCCAGCGTTGCGAGACCCTGTTTCAAGCCAGTCTCTACTCCTCAAACCTGGCGGGCAAATTGTTTTGTTTCGAGCGGCCCGCGAAACGATTGAGTTAAGTAAAGGTCAAGTAACAATTGACGAGTTTATGAAACGTGCAAACTCGATTGATTGGTGCATGGAGAGCAAAATTTGGAGCAATATTTTTGTTCTTCTTGGGTCAAAAATTTTGACTAAAGAAGAAAATTATAGACAAACTACAAAACTAGTTATTTTTCTTGTTGGTGGAAAGCAAATATTGAAAGCCCCAAACTTTATTGAAAGCCTTGAGGCCATATGGGCGCAACAACGCCCTAACGAACCTATGCCAAAGTCAATTTTCTAAAGCCAACTTATTCAAAAATTTTCAGCAAAATAAATCGTCTCGAAAGGACCACAAACAATATGTCATTCGTTATTCCAGTAATTCGAGCAAAAATGGGCTCCCGAACCTATTTCATCGGCAAAATGCGCGCATCAGAGTTGTCGGGCTCTGTCGGCGTTGCATCTGAACTTCAAGACTGGTCATCTCGTGAGCTTGAAGACATCTATCAACGAGATCTGAACAACAAACGTGTGGAAGAAATCATTGCGCCGTATCTGGCCACCAGCTCGGATCGTTTTTTCGGATCAATAATTGTCTGGGCGCGTGATGAGTCGGCAATCGAGTTTGAAAGCATCACTGATAACGTTGACAACGTTAAATTGGCATACAAGGATGCCGCAAAGTCGCTCGGCGTAGTCGTTATCGGCAGCGATGGCAACAGTACTCAAAGCGGTCTCGTTGCTCTTGATGGCCAACACCGATTGGCAGCGTTGCGCCACGTCGTTCAGGGCAAGACAACTGGCAAGTTTACGAGTGCCGTACCTAATGATGAGATTACCGTCATTTTTATCAGCGACTCTGACACGGTTAAAGCTCGCGCACTATTCACAATACTGAATAAGACTGCGCGCCGAGTCTCGAAAAATGATGTTTTAATTATGAGCGAGACAAACGGCGCAGCGATGGCCGCTCGAAAAGTTACATCTTCAAAATTGATGGCGCCTCGTGGGTTGGACTTATTTCCTCTTGTCAAATGGGACAGCAATACCATCTCAAAGAAAGATTGTCAATTGACAACACTCAATGCCCTCGCGGACATTGTTGAGTTGATATCACAGTCTCAAAACATCAAAATATCATCGGACGACTCAATCGAAACCGCACCAAATGCAGACGAACTTCAGAAAGCAATAGAAGCAACTCTCCAGTGGTTAAACCTATTCTTTCAATCGATACCTGCTCTCGAAGCTATGCGACATGACCCAAACCTGATCGCTATCGGCCGCGATCCAGAAAAGCCATTTTCACTCTTACTCAAACCAGTTGGCCTCACTGCACTTTTTCACGCAGCCGTAATGGCTCTTGATCCAGAAATTGGTGGCATGTCAGACATAAATGAAGTATTCCGACGACTTGCCAAAGTTGATTGGAGTCTCTCTGCCAACACTTGGAAGAACGTCATTATTAACTCGAAAGGCAACATCTCGAACCGACGAGCCGACTTAGATCTTGCCGCCGAGATTGCAGTTTGGTTGACATGTGGTCGTAACTGCTCAAAGCAGTTTCAGACCGAACTCGAAGAAAAGTTCAAGCGACAATTCAAACGACCAGATGCAACTCTGCCAGCTCCGGTATTTGCCTAATGGGCACCTACTGTGTTGCTTCAATAAAAGCAAAGATGGGCAGCACTTCGTACTTTCAGGCCGTAATGACCGCGGCAGAACTTGCATCGACAGTCCGCACCGCAATGGACTTTGCCGAATTCGATAAATTCATGGAACATGAAAAAATGCAACGAAAAATCAACGAAGAACGCGTCGAGACAGATATTGTTCCATATTTAGCAAAGACGGCCGATAGGTTTTTTGGATCGATCATCGTTCTTGTCTATAAACCCGAGACATTCGCCTTTGAATCAGTCTCCGAACTAGCAAAGTCAAATTTTAAGGGCGCGCATAAAGGACTCGATATCCAACTAGGCGTCTTGACGATTAGCGGTGGTCAGCTCTTTGCTCTTGATGGTCAACACCGGCTGCATGCGTTAAGAACCATCGTCGGATTTGAACGCACGCCACACTTGGACTTGCCAATTGAGGGCAAATTCAAAAGGGACGTTGCACGCGATCAAGTATCGGTTATTTTTTTAGAATTTGAAAGCGTTCAAAAAGCACGACGAATTTTTAACAAAGTCAATCGCTATGCAAAACCAACCTCGGAGTCTACAAATATTCTGACGAGTGAAGACGATGGGTTTGCAATTATTACCCGAGCTCTTATCGGTGACGACGATCCAGATAAGTTTGGCGGGTCAGTTGCGCCACCGCTTCAGAAGCTATATCCCAAGACAAAAGTGCCGATGATCAAACTCGAAGGTAACAGTCTTTCTTCTTCTGACCCTGAACTCTTTACACTTAAAGTAATTTACGGTTCGGTCAAAACTATTTGTTCTAATACAGATCAGCCCAGTCTTGACGAAAGAGAAACCGTTGTAAGGCCGACTGACTCTGTCTTGGCTGCCGCATATGACGAATGCGCAAACTGGTGGGCGGAAATGATGAAAACTTTTCGGCCCTTCGGAGGAATTTATCTTGAGCCGAACCACCCAGTTAATTCACGAAAGGCGGACCACGCAAGTTCGCTGGCATATCGACCGCTTGGTCAAGAAATCATCTTTAATGGTCTTTTACTTGCTCATAAGAAGACCCGGTTTTCGGCGGCGACTCTCGTATCAAGACTTGACAGCGTGCCACGAAAACTCGGCTCGAAACCGTGGCAAGGAATACTTGCCGCTTCAAATGGAAAGATGATTTCAAAAAATAAAAGCTTGGCGGTCAATTTAATTGCTTGGTACTTAATCGGGGCACAAATTGGGGCAAAGCAAATGAATGAACTTGAGACAGGATGGCGAGAAATCCACGGAAGTTACCCGCTTCCAACTCCTAAAGACTGATCGACTGAAGAACCCTTAATACTTCCTCAAAATTTGGCTCTTCTGTTATGTGCGACCAAGAGAAACGAACAGCTCCATCTAAACGCGGACCTTTAATTCCCATTGCCTCAAGCACGTGACTACGATCATAACTACTTGATGAACAAGCAGCTCCATTTGAAATCGCGATTAGGTCTTTAGTCGCAACTATGAATGCCTCTGAGTCAAGACCAGGAAAACTAGCATTCAAAATAAAAGGGATCGAGTAAGTTCGAGCACCATTTATAGTTCCACCCGCGTCAGAGACAAATTCGCAAATGCTTTTTTCAAGTTTCTGGGCTTTTGCCCATCTGCTACCTGACTCTTTAAGAGCCAATTCTGCCGCAAGGCCTAAGCCAGCAATCAACGGGACAGGAAGTGTCCCAGGTCGCAAATTTCTTTCTTGGCCTCCACCATGCATAAGTGGCGTAATTGGTAAGCGCTCGCGACCATTACGCTTTCGCGTAATCAGCGCGCCCACACCATTTGGTCCATAAATTTTATGACCACTAATACTGATTAAGTCAATGCGTTTGTTTCTAAGAGTTTCAATTTCCTTGCCAAATCCTTGCGCTGCATCAACATGCAAAAATGCTTGATGGCCTTTGAGCAAATCGCAAATCTCGGCTAACGGCTGACAGACGCCAGTTTCATTGTTGACATGCATGATTGAAACAAGCCGCGTGTTAGGTCGCAGCGCTTCGGCAAAGGCTGCAATGTTTATCCGGCCAGACTCTTCACAATCCAAGAATGTCGCAGTACATCCTCGATGGACCAAATATTCAATTGGCTCCAAGACTGCTTTGTGCTCGGCGCGATCAGTAACAATGTGACATTGAGCTAGATCAGCTACATCGGTCATCGTTCCCAAAATTGCGATGTTGTCAGATTCAGTAGCGCCACTAGTAAAAATAACTTCATCAATTCCTGCCTCGACTACGGCAGCTACTTGCTCTCTAGCGTTTTCAACCGCACTACGCGCTGCCGAACCATATGAATGTGTCCTTGAGCCCGCGTTGCCGAACTCTTCTGTTAGGTAGTGCAGAACTAACTCGGCGACCCTCGGGTCGATTTGCGTGGTCGCCGCCGAATCTAAATAAATCGCAACCATATGCCCCCTTTGCCTAACTTCAACAAAATTTTATTTGAGACTTGACAACACCGGGTATGTTATCAGTATGCTACTGGTATGTCATCAATCAACTTTGGCTACCAATTCCCTTCACTCAAAGGCATTCAAGCTGGCAGAGAGTATTACATCTCTCAATGTCCCGTGCGAATTCTGCCAAGAATCTTTACTTTCGATGACAGCGATCTACCAGTAGATGCTCGCGCTCAAAGGGTATTAAACCGCCAAAGAATCCCAGAAATAGCTCGATACATAGTTAACAACAGAGACGAATACGTGTTTTCAGCGATTACCGCCTCAATAGACGCTGAGGTCAAGTTCGAGCCCATCGATAATGAACACACCGAAATAGGGGTCTTGCACGTACCTATGTCAGCCAGATTCATAGTAAACGATGGTCAACATAGACGTGCTGCCCTTACCGCCGCGTTAGAGCAGGATCCTGAACTAGGCAACGAAACAATCGGAGTTGTCTTCTTTGTTGATATCGGCCTCAAACGCTCGCAGCAAATGTTTGCCGATTTAAATCGCCACAGTGTGCGACCATCGGCTTCAATAGGTGTTTTATATGATCATCGTGAACCACTTGCCGAGATTACGAGAAGAGTTATTAAGGCAATACCCATGCTCAAAGATTTAGTCGAGGCCGAGCGAAGTACGCTCGCGCCAAAGTCGCGGAAGCTATTTACACTAAGCGCAATTCATAATGCGCATACCTCACTTCTTGCTGGTACCGACGATAATGAACAAATTGGGGTTGCAACTGAGTTTTGGAATGCAGTGATAAAAGCTTTTCCAGAATGGACAGATGTACACGTGCGAAGGATGTCTGCCGGCGAAGTCCGTCAAGACTTCCTTCATTCCCACGGCACTGTGTTACACGCGCTTGGCAAAGTTGGCAATGCAATGCTCAGAAACACACCTGTTAGGTGGGACAGACTCACAAAGGCGCTGAAGACAATCGACTGGTCACGAACCAATACAAAACTATGGGAGGGTCGTGTTCTAATAGGCGGTCGGGTATCTAAAGCAAATCAAAGTGTTGTTTTAACCGTTGCAGTTATCAAGAGGGCTTTGAGTATGCAACTATCGCCTGAAGAAATCCGCCTAGAAGAAGCGCTTGAAGGAGCAAGATAATGTCAGCAAAATCGTCACCATCAGCTTTTGCTGAAAAAGGACTAAAGCAAACCGTAAGCGAACTGATTGAAGAGATCCAGCTTCTCTATAAGTCAGACAATATTCCTTGGATTGTCGGGTACAGCGGCGGGAAAGACTCAACTGCGGTTCTGTCTCTAGTTTGGCGCGCCGTAACCGGTCTTCCAGAAAATGAGCGTCATAAGAAAGTCCATGTCATCTCTACAGACACACTGGTTGAGAATCCAATCGTTGCTAATTGGGTATCTCATTCATTGAAAACCATGTCTAAGGCTGCCGCGGAGCAAAGCATCCCACTTGAGCCACATCGTCTAACACCAGATGTGAAAGACACATTTTGGGTGAATCTAATCGGTCGCGGTTATCCAGCACCTCGGCCAAAGTTTCGCTGGTGTACCGAGAGATTGAAAATACGACCAGCAAACAAGTTTGTCCGCGACATGGTCAGAGCAAGCGGAGAAACAATCTTGGTGCTAGGCACACGCAAAGCTGAGAGTGCTAGTCGTGGTGCTCGAATGGCCAAACTAGAGGCTGCACGCGTCAGGGAACGCCTATCACCAAATGCGAGCCTGCCAAATTCTTTGGTTTTCAGCCCAATTGAAGATTGGTCAAATGATAATGTGTGGCTCTTTTTAATGCAAGTTCAAAATCCTTGGGGTTATGACAATAAAGCTTTGCTTAACATGTATCGCGGAGCAAGCGCAGACAATGAATGTCCATTAGTCGTTGACACGAGCACTCCAAGCTGCGGAGATAGCCGATTTGGTTGTTGGGTCTGCACACTTGTTGAGCAAGACAAGTCAATGACAGCGATGATCCAAAACGATCAAGAAAAAGAATGGATGCTGCCACTACTCGAACTCAGAAACGAGCTAGATCTGAAAGATGATCGTCCACTACGCGACTTTCGTAGAATGGACGGACGAGTCCAACTATTCCATGATGGCAGTATTCCCGGCCCTTACACACAAGACTCCCGAGAGAAATGGCTGAGAAAACTTCTGGCGGCACAACAATGGGGACGCGCGCACGGCCCAGAAGAGGTAAAAGATTTAGAGCTGATAACACTTGAAGAACTACAAGAAATTCGTCGTATTTGGCTGGTTGACAAACATGAAATCGAGGATCGACTCCCACTAATTTACAAAGAAGTAACGGGTGAAGACTTTCCCGGCGCAAAGCCTCAGTTTGTTCTTAATCAAGACCTATTTGATTCACTGAAAGAGATCTGTGGTGATGACACATTGCATTATCAAATGATCCGTGAGTTAATTTCAATTGAAAAGAAGTTTTCGTCAATGACTCGAAGAAGCGGACTCCTCGATGAACTAGAGAAAGCGATTAAACGCTCCTTTTACGAGAATCGCGATGATGCAATTGAATATGCGCGAAAAAAACACAAACAAGAGCAACTAGTGCTAGGTGTATCCGAAGACGATCCTCTAAATGAGTTCATTGAAACATTGATAGAAGAGCCAAAAGTAGCTAAATGATTTTTCGTAACTTAACTCTTCACGACTATGGCGTGTTTAGTGGTCGTATTTCTGTCGACTTGACTCCAAATTCAAAAGAACGTCCAGTCGTGCTCTTTGGCGGACTAAACGGACGCGGCAAAACAACAATTTTAGATGCAATTCAGCTTGTCTTATTCGGTCAGCGTGCCCGAATAAGTAACCGTGGAACTCTGACGTGGGAAGAATACCTTCGTGAGGCAATCAACCGCTCAGCTGACAACGAGGCATCAGTAACTTTAGAATTTGAAATTCCGAATGAATTTTCATCAATTGTTTACCGCGTGGTGCGCTCGTGGCAAATATCAGGTAAAAAAGTAAAAGAATCATTTGATGTCGCCATAGATGGCCGGCCAGACAAACTTCTTTCAACGCAGTGGGATGAGCACATCGAAAGCTTGCTCCCCGCTCGAGTGGCCGCACTTAATTTTTTTGATGGTGAAAAAATTGAATCACTTGCCGATCCATTACAATCGCGCGAAGTATTTCGCTCTGCGATCGAAAATCTTCTTGGTGTGGGACTACTCGACAAGCTCAATGCCGATTTAAAGACCTACCTACGCAAAACTGAAGTTGAAGCAATTGCTGATCTGGAACACGCTGAACTAGAGAAAATCGAAAGTGAACTTGCGGCTTTCGATGCCGATCTTGCTTCCTTAGCTAAAGAACATGCACACCAGACAACCATTAAAGATGGAACCGAAGAACTACTTCGGCGGGTAGTAAGCAAAGCCGAAGAGAGCGGAAGCACACAATGGTCGAACAGAGCCGCTCTTGAAGACGAGCGGAAACTAATTCTTGAGGCCTCACGAGAGAACGAGGATGCTTTATTACTGTTAGTTGCCGGGCCGGAACCACTGAAACTTCTTGGTTCGCTTATCGACCAGACAATTGGGCGAGCTGAATTTGATCGCCAAATACTCTTGGAGCAAGAACTGATTAAGGTGCTGGCTACCCGCGACGCCGAGCTTCTTGAACAAGTCGATGAAAGAGCAAAAAAGCAAATCACTTTATATTCAGATAAGGACTTCGAAAAGCGAGGCCAAATAGCCTCACAGCAAACAGTGTTCACAACGCCAGAAATACTCCTTGCCCAGTTAAGTGAACTACAAACAGAATTGAGTGCAGAAAACGACATCGCTAAGCACTTGGCTCAGATATCTGCGACCGATCGACGGGTCATTGAGATAGATCGAATTCTTCAGACTGTACCTACTGACGACACTATCGTTCCCCTGATTGAAGAACGAGCCAAAACTCAAGCAGCACTCGAGGCAATCTACGCTGCACTAAAAACAATTGACGAGAGAATCCACGAGACTAATTCCAAATACGACCGTTTAAAGTCGCGTTATGAAAAAGTTTTGGCCGAAGAAGCAGACGCGAAAATTAAAGACCTAGATCAACGTCGATCGCGTGATTTTGCCACTAAGGCAATAGCAACTGTTCGCGAACTTGCTGAAAAGACTATGGCGCACAACATTTCGCTTATTGAAGTTGCCATCCTCGAAAAACTCAACATACTTTTAGGTAAAGAAAATTTGATTACGGACCTACGCGTTAACCCCGAAACATTAGAACTTAAAGTGAGCACAGGAAACGAAATTGACTTTTCGGTTGATCGCTTAAGCGCAGGTGAACGCCAAATTCTTGCTGTAGCTACACTTTGGGGTCTTTCAAGCGTGGCGGGGCACCCACTTCCTCTTGTGATTGACACACCTCTCGGTCGACTTGATAGCGAACATCGCATACGACTTGTTGAGAACTACTTCCCTAGTGCATCAGCCCAAGTGATTATTTTGTCAACTGATGAAGAGATCGTTGAAGAACTTCATCAGCTACTCGAAAGTTCAATCAGCCTTCAGTACATAATCGAGTACAACGAGGAAACGTCATCCAGTGCGATTCGCCCAGGTTATTTTGTAGGAGCAAGCAATGGCAGTTGAAACAATTAGACTTGTCGAATCTGATCGCGACATTTTATTGCGCCTCAAAAGAACAACGAGAATACGTAACTGGAATATTCTCTGCCGATGGGCTTTTTGTATATCCCTTGCAGATGAAAGCCAAACTTCAGTAGACCCGCAAGGTCAAGACTCAGGGGTTGAAATGACTTGGCGTGTATTCGGTGGTCAACACAGCGATATTTATTGGGCATTATTGATACAGCGCATGATTAACGATGGCCTCTCGACAAATGATGAAAGTCTGAATCGCTATTTTTATAGGCATCTACATCGCGGAATAGGTTCACTCGTCAACATTTCGACCAAGCCAACCCTTCAACAGATGTTCGCCTTAACCGCTAAAGAGTAACCATGATCCGTCGTGATTTGACGGCCATGGCGAGACGCGATCTATCTCGACCGGTTCAAATTGCAATTGAGCACGAGATTGTGAGCGATCGAGAAACTTGGCTTGACTACGGGTGTGGTCGTGGATTTAATGTTGATTCACTTTCAAAACTCGGTTGGAAAATAAGAGGTTGGGATCCAGTCCACCGAAAGTCGACAAAAAAAGTTGCGTCCAAAATTGTCTCACTTATTTATGTCTTAAACGTGATCGAAAAAGAAGATGAAAGGCGTCAAGTTCTTTTGGACGCTTGGAAGTTAAGTAAGAAGTGTCTTGTTGTCGCTGCTCGTTTAGACCACGAGCGTGATGGCGCACATGTTCGACCTTTTGCTGACGGTTGGTTGACCTCGAAAGGAACATTTCAAAGATTTTTTGATCATTCAGAACTACAAGACTGGCTCGAATCCCACCTGCGACAAGAGGCTGTCGTTGCAGCGCCGGGAGTCTTTTATATTTTCAAAAGTCTGGCTGACCTCGAAGAATTTAAATCACGTCGGTACCGAATTCGCATTCCAGCACCGTGGACACGCAATAGCGATGCAAAATTTAAAAAACATGCCGACATCCTTGAATCACTGATGGACTTCGTTGCCGCTCATGGACGAGTACCAAAAGACGAAGAGATTCAAAACAGAGAAAGGTTACAAGAAGCTTTCGGGTCTATGAAGCAAGCATTTCGCGTTGTTCAAACTGTCACGGATCGAGACGAGTGGATCAAGATTGCTGACCGCAGACGAATTGACCTGCTGGTGCATCTCGCCCTGAGACAGTTTGACGGTGATTACACCATGAAAGATCTGCCTAAATCAACACAGTACGACGTTCGTGCGTTTTATCAATCGTTTAAACGCGCCAATCTTTTGGCCTCCAGATTGCTGTTTAGTGCTGGCAGTCTTGACGCAATTCAGCTCGCATGTCGCAGCAGTTCAGTTGGAAAACTAACACCAAGCGCTTTGTATATTCACAAAGAGTCTTTGCATCTCCTACCAGCCCTTTTGCGAGTTTATGAAGCCTGTGCTAGACGAATTATCGGCGAGATCAGAGAGGCAAATCTAATCAAACTCCATCGCGACTCTAAAATGGTTTCATATCTTTCATACCCGGACTTCTGGGAAAACCCACATCCACCACTTGCTTCGAGCTATTCAGTGAGTTTGATTGAACAGAAATTCGATTTCCGCCGCTACGACAACCGAAAAAATCGACCTATCCTCCACCGAAAAGAAACTTTTATCCCCCCAAGCCATCCAGACTTTGCTAAGTTTTCGAAATTGACCGCCAACGAAGAGTCTCTTGGTCTATACAAAAACCCTGAGCTGATCGGACATGAGGAGGGCTGGTTAAAAGTGCTTCAATCTAAAGAGATAAAATTATCTGGTCACTCAATTGTTGACTTTAAAAACTAAATACTTGCTTCGCTCGCGTCACAAGATCAATTTCTCGATTCACCATGTCCTGACTACCCCAGGAATTACTCGTATTTTGCAGGAAAACAATCCTCGTAAGTTGACAAAACGGTTGGTATGGCCACGACGCGACAATTTTCTTTTTTTCTGAAAAATTGTGATCGCCTAAGTAATTATTTTCTGGCATTGTAAGCAAACACAAATTACCTAATCTGTCAATATCTTCTGGATCATTGATTCCCGCGTTTTGTAATTCGATTGGATCATTGCGCAACGACTGGGGCGCAATATGTTCAATTGTTAATTCTGATAAATCTGTAGCTAGCTGTGCTGGTGCTGGTTTAGCCGCATACAAATCAAGCATCCAAAGAAAATATTTAACACTTGGATCACCATATTTCAACTCGCTCACCAAATCCATTGCAAATAACTCATCTGAAGCATGGTCCTTAATCAACTTATTTGCTCCGACTTTCACAATTTTGATGTCGTGCTGTCCAAGGTCGATCAATTCCATCCATTTTGCGTAAAGCTTCGATAGATGAGATTCTCGTTTTCTGCAGATTTGTTTGACTCTAAAAAAAAGTCTCTCAACTAATTGAACAAGCTCAAAGAAGTCGTGTGAATTCAGTTTTGCAGCAGCGACCATCAACATCGGAACGGCTAACGTGTGTTTAAGGCTTCCGCCTAAAAGTGAAACCAGCCTTTGAGTGTTAAATGGAGATACGCCTTGGTAAGGCGACTCCGCGGGCTTTGAGATTAATTGATAATAAATATCGCGCCAATCAGCGGCGATTTGAAGCTCTGACTTCAGTTTGTTGGGCATGTTTGAAGTCGCAAGAGCTGCGTCCACGTAAATTGGGTCTTTAAAGATTGCCTTACGAACATCTTCAACAAATGCCTTTGGAGGTGAGGTTCTCACCTTGCCGTAATAGGTTCTGGCATGAAAAAACTTTTCTAGGTAAGCCTCAGGCTCGTCACTCCTATCTCGTGGAGTTGCCATTTTGCGCGTCACTTTAGTAACAAAGTCCTCATGCGCCGACCCAACTGACGCGGATATTGCCCAAACTTTCAAAAGATCCATGGCATTAAGTGGTTTCCCAGTTGCGTTAAGTGAAGTAAACAGGTCATACGACGCATCAGCCGATTGAGTTCTAACAACAACAAACAACAATGACTCCAAAATGACCGACTTCAGATTGATCAAGTGATCAACTTTTTCAGCACTCTGCTTTCCCAAGTAAAGCTCATCGTCAGCAATAAGATGTTCTTGAATAGTCTCTGCACAAGAGCGCAAATGTATTGCTGGTCCAGATTGTTCGCTGGCCACCACCCCATCACCACTTGTCACAAAAGAGTTAAACGTACTTGCGATTTCGGGCGAGGGAATCAATCTATTTCGCAAATTATTATTAGCATCAGGTGGACAACGAAGACACGGTTCCAAAGACGAAATATGACCAGTAAGACGACCAACCAAACCGGTCACTTGCGGTCCGCCAGCACCCTGAATTAGCACGATTTGTCTTTCCATCTCGGTCTTCAATAAGCCGAGCGTCAAATTAACTGCAGTTATTCTCTGTTGACCATCAATAATTGATTCGCCCCGCAGATCAAGTCCCCTTTGCAGAACAAAGGTTCCAAAAAAATGTTCCACACTTCGGCCCGGATGTTTGGTACGTAGCTGCAACAACCCCTTAACATCTCTAACATAATCCCTTATTTGATCATCTTCCCATGCAAAAGGTCTTTGAATTTCAGGGATGAATAACGTTGTAGACGGTAAAAAGGAGGCAAAAAATTCCTTTTGTATGCTGATCGGATTGACTGCTGGCATAAACGCCCCTTTAACTTCTAGGTAGCACAGTTTTCTAGCATGACATTAGTAATTTTCCCAAATTGATCTAAAACATCGAGTCTTGACTTGCTCTGACAAGCTCTGGGCCGAGACGGCACACGACAAAGAGGACGAATAATTGTGCAGCTTTGAAGCCTTCGAAGTGATCGATGGCATTAACTAATCGCTTTAGATCATCAATTTTGAAAACTTCACCAGAGATTCGATAACTACTATCGATAACTGCAGCCATCAAAAGTGGCCTCAATTCTTTCGTGTAGATACTCGGAAATCTTCGCTCACACGCTCGAGATCTTGACATTACCTTCTTCAGTCGTGGATTTGCAACTTCGATTAGCTCAGATGGCGTTTTGTCAAGGAATTTCTCAATATCTGCCCAGAACTTTTGATCAATTTCAGTAGAAATTTGAACTTTATTCAAATTCTCCCAAGCCTTAGCAACCTGCAAAACGCTATGAATACTTCCGCGCGTCACGCCAACATTCCTTGCCATTAAAGGTAAGTTCGCGAAAAATTTGTGGCTTAAATTCAAGCTTTCAGTTACTACTTCTGCTTCAAATCCTAAAATTACTCGAGTGATAGATCTAAGAGCACTCCCCTGAAAAATTTTTCTACTAAATGCCGGTAATTCGAATATTGCAAGCAACTCCTGTGCGGCTTCAATATGAATATCAATACTTTCTGTTGCCACCCATTTCAACCATTTAGCTTCAACTGCGGGCTGAAAAATCGAAACAAATCTATCGCTTACGATTTCCTTTAATGGTGCTTCGTCTAGTTCCTTAATTGGCGCTATTGAAACTAAATCATCAAGTTCAAGCCAAATCAGATCTCGGTTGTTAGCCAAAGTGTGTGCCTTTGCCTTACTCCAAATGCTCGCAAGTCCAACGACAACACAATTCTCAGCATCTGTCGGGCTAGTTGTAATCCCCACAGCAAAAACTTTTTCATTCAATTCAAAATCCGCAACAATCCTTTTACTAAGAATACGTAGGCGCCCGACATTTAAAAAGCTCAGCAGTTCACTTTTGCGCAAAAATAGGTAAGCAGTAGCATCTTTATTCACTTAAACACCCCATTGGATAACTACAAAACTAATCAAACAAACTATTTGGAATACGACTCAAATACATGTGCATTTCATCGTAATATGAAAGGTTCTGCTGATAGCGCGCTCTAGTCACGGCGACCAAAAATTTGCGGCGGCCCAGACTTTCGTCTTCGTAGTTTTCTTTAATTCTTGTTTTCTCCGTCAAAAGTGGAATAAAAGTGTTCTGAAAATCAAGACCTTTTGCCGAATGATAGGTCAATAAATATACAAGTTCTTTTCGGTCGCTCGCTGCAAAAGAACCATAACTGCTCCCCAAGAACATTAAAGGAAATTTCTTCCTTTCAAAAAATTGATTGAACTCGGTGTAGTCGTATCCTTGCCCCGGCTGTCCACTTAGCTTCGTTGGCACTGGCAATTCACCAAGTCGATTTTCTCGTGCAATAACCTTGGCAAACTTGTGAATGAGTTTGTGCTGCGGCAGCAAAACCGCACTTGGTAACTCGGGCTCCGCAACGCTTCGTGCCGACTCCCAAACTTGGTTAATTTCATCGTCTTCGTCGTCTTCACACAATAAAGTTGCCGGCAACGAGTCATTACTGCGTAGCTTTACGCCACTTACAAGATTTGCTTCCGGGTAAATACTTTTCGAAATTTGTAATGAGTTTTTTGAGAGCCGAAAAACTTCTGGCAGTACGTACTTGTTTGGGCTACCGAGCGCTTTCGACAAATCGCCGTAGCTGTATCTGTTGGTGTAAATCGACTGATCGGGGTCACCGGCGACCACAAGATGCGGAGACGCACTTAAAATTTTTGACAGATGTCGCGGTTCTGCGTCCTGAATCTCGTCAACAAACAGATGGTCAAATTTCTTCGGCCGATGAAAAAATGCGTCCAAAGTCAAGACCTCGACGCGATTCTTTGCCTTTGCACTCAATCCTGACGAAACCATATCTTTTAATGCATGCGTATATGTCAGGAATCCGATTGTGTCACCCGCGTTTCGACTCGCAATCTCATTTATTGCATGTGTGATTACTATCGTCTTTCCACTACCCGCATATCCAGTAATCCAATGCGACTCATCATCCGTGCTAACGATTTCCGATGATATTTCAACCTGATTGTCACTTAACTTTGCCTTCGAAACCATCCATTTCATAAAGCGCACCTACTTTGGTAGATTTCGAATATCAAGAATAGTAACCCAGTCAAAAGAAACGTGTCTTAATCAAAGCGACTGATCGTCCACCGGCAAAGCAAAACACTTACTTACTGAAGTTAGGCTAATTCAAAATCTGTCTTACCACTTGACATAGAGGAATCTCGTGATGAACTCGAACGAAGACTGGCTCTACGGTGAATATGGCAAACCTATAGAGCCAATCGATCTGGACCGTATTCTGCAAGGCGCGGGTTGGGATCAGCCGGAAAATCTATTCGACCATTCCTCGGAAAAATCACAATCGCAAGCACTCAGTGCATGCGATTGCGACCTTGTCGCCTTGGAAAAAGCAATTAATGAGCTCCACTTATTCCTTGAAGAGTCACCAAATAGATTTCCACGAACTAATCCCCAACTTTGTTCATTCCAAAGCCTTGGCGGGTATGCAAGCGGATCGTGGAGCTCTTGGGTTGATGTCGAGCGATCTATAACTGACGAGTCTTCAGATAGTCAATTTATTTTGCTCAGCAAACGATGCTCGCACAACCACTTTTGCAAGTTAGTAAAAAGACGAGATAGCTCTTTTTTTGTTGAGTGGCCTGATAAACGCTGGGTTGAATTGATACCGACTGCAAGAAAATCTAAATCACATAAATCAACTCGCGAATTACTTGACGAGATAGCCGTTCCAATCGATGATTCGCTACCTATAGAAGCAATCGACGAAATTCTCTCTGGGGCAGATGCGGAAGCGGTTGATGAGGATGACAATCAAAGTGACCTAGAAGAGTTGGTCGAACAACGATACGACGACAGAACATTCGGTGAACTTGACGTAACTCAACACCCCGTCAATCAGGACAAGTGGTTAGAGTCAGGTTTCACTGACGAAGAATCACTCCTCTTTAGACTCAACAATCTCATGGTTGATGAGGTTTTTGAAATCATGAAATATATGCCCCACGGTGAAGTTCGTAACTGGGTGAGTAAATTCAAACATAACTCTCTTGTGGCACTTGACTTATTGAAACTGACTCAAAGTAATGCAGACACTGACCACACTCACGATCCAGAAATACAAAGCCAATATTCTGAAGCCTTATCTGAGTCGATCCGTATTGCGGTCAATCTTCAACTGAGAAATTGGCTCCGACACCGACCGCCATCAAAAAAGCGATAGAAATCCTTAGCATCAATGCCGATGTTTTGCGGTCATCGTAGGGGTAAATTTGGAGTTGCTAACTGAAACCGACTCGCTAGCGATGAGGTCGGCGTTGAGCTCTACCGTGGCGCGATTGCCCACCGCTACTTAATACTCGGAATAAAATTCGTACCAACCTAGACCGCCGCATCCAAAAGTCGCTTTTACCTTAGCTCTTCATTAATCTTGCCAGAATCAAATAATTCGATCCAGGTCTTTCGGCTGAACTTGCGTTTTTTAAATGCTTCTGGCTCTTCAAACAATTTGAGCAAACCCGATTTGGTTTGACGTTCATCCCAATAGGCACCGTCGATATCGCAGAGCGCAAGGTACAACGACCAAAGATTAAAGCCGCGTCTTGGTGCAACTACCTCGAT
>Ga0194132_10005779_pt1 | contig 19696 bp, 19 predicted proteins | sample TA2KigOf80mmetaG_FD_148612 | JGI IMG/M metagenome (GOLD analysis project Ga0194132, IMG submission 148612) | Freshwater microbial communities from Lake Tanganyika, Tanzania - TA2015054 Kigoma Offshore 80m | ecosystem: Environmental > Aquatic > Freshwater > Lake | place: Tanzania: Lake... | reverse complement strand
GCAGGGCGGGCCCCCCCCCCCCTCCCCCCCGCGCGCGAGTTCGGCGGCAACATGGACATCAAGCAGCTGACGCCGGGGGTACGGGTGTGTTGTTTCCGGTGTTCGTGCCGGGAGCCCTTTTCTCGATCGGCGACGCGCACTTCGCGCAGGGCGACGGCGAAAGCTGCGGCACGGCGATCGAGATGGCCGGCAGCGCCCTGCTGCGCTTCAAGGTGCGGAAGGGGGAGGCGCGACGCCACGCGGTGCGCTCCCCTCGGTTCGAGCGCGACGACTATTTCAATCCGCCGGAGATGGCGGCGCCCAAGCGCTTCATCGCCACGACGGGATGCCCCATGCGCGACGGCGTCAACCAGTCGGAGGACGCGACGCTCGCCGCGCGGGACGCGCTCATCGGCATGACCGACCTGCTGACCGACCGCGGTTGAAGCCGCGAGCAGGCCTACGCGATCTGCAGCGTCGCGGTGGACCTCAAGATGAGCCAGGTGGTCGACGTGCCGAACTTCATCGTGTCGGCTTTCCTGCCGCTCGACATCTTCACCGAGGATGCGACGAGGCCGAGGCAACGGCGCGGGGCTCGGCGTTAGCGCGCTACCGTCGGCCGGCGCTCGCGCGGGACGGCTCCTTCACGGCGCCGCGCCGGTGCGCGGATTTGACGCCGCGCCCGCGGAGCGCGATAGTGGCGGCCTCCGGCCATCGCCGCGACCATCGCCGCCACGAGGATGCACATGGAAGCGAAGCACCTGATGTGCACGATCTACACCAAGGACTTCGGCGCCGAGTGCTCGTTTTTCGAGCCGATGGGCTTTCGCACGCACGCCGAGTTTCACACGCCAAGCGGCGAGGACGCGCGCATCGTTCAGGCGGGCGCGGGACTCATCGAGGTCATACATCATCAGGGCGACCCGCGTCCCGGCCTCCCGTGGGAGGTGTCGCTGGTGGTGGACGACGTGGAGCCGTGGCACAAGGCCGTCCGTCGCTATAAACCGAGCGAGATCGTCGGGATGCCGTGGGGCGTGCCCGGCTTCACGGTGAAAGCGCCGACGGGCCCCGAGTTCTGGATTTATGGGCCGCGTCCGGGCCTGGAAGCCCCCCTGGCCGCGCCGCGCGACCCGAACGGGCCGAACGTGCTGCACTTCCAGATCACCTGGTGGGCGAAGAAGTGGGAAGAGGACTATGAGTTTCTGACGAAGGGGCTGGGGTTCGTCACTTCGCGCGGGCGTGGCAGCCCCAAGGGCAACCGCATCGCCTTCACCCGCGCCGCGTACGATGGGCGCGCCATCGTCGAGGTGGTCGACGGCCTTTACGATCAGCACCCAGGCCCTGGGCTCCACTGGCTGATCTCCTTGCCGGTGGACAGCGCCGCGGACTTTCACCGGCGCATGGTGGAAGCGGGCCAGATGGTGAGCCCGCTCGGCATGACCCGTTGGGGCGTGCCGTCGTTCAGCGCGCGAACGGCCACCGGCCCGCTGCTGTTCGTCTACCAAGAGCGGCCCGGTGGCACGCCGGGAATGGTCGGCGAGCCCGCCGGCCTGACCATGGTATAGGCGTTGCCGCGCCGAGCCAGTGGCGACGGCACCGCGCATAGCCCGGCGCGGCTACGCGCGTGTGCCTTCGTCTCCTACCCTAAGATTGGCGCCTGGCCCCACGAAGCCGCGCGCGATGCGGTGCTTCGGCGCGCCGCCGCCCGCCGCCCTCATCGGCCCTATTGGCGGCACGCGAGCAATGGATGGCCCGCGGATGGCAGCGCGCGTGGCCGTGGGCGTGTCCCGCGCGGCGGTGAACGAGGCGCGCGCCGACTACGTGCCCGTGTTCCTGCATAAGATTCCCCAACTGATCATGAACGGTCAGCTGCCGATCGACGTGGCGATGATCCAGACCTCGCCGCCCGACGCCCACGGCTTCGTGAGCCTCGGCGTCGAGGTGTTGGCATCGCTGGCCGCGGTGCGGCGGGCCAAGCTCGTCATCGCCCAGGTGAACCCACGCATGCCGCGCACGCTCGGCGATACGTTCGTCGACCTCTCGCAGATCGACCGCATCGTCGAGGTGGACGCGCCGTTGCCGGAGCTGGCCGCCGAGACGCCCGGCGAGGTGGCGGAGCGGATCGGCCGGCACATCGCCTCGCTGATCGAGGACGGCGACACGTTGCAGCTCGGCATCGGCGAAATACCGAATGCGACGCTCGCCGCGCTGGAGGGCAAACGCGACCTCGGCGTGCACACCGAGATGATCTCGGATGGCGTGGTGGAGGGCATGCGGCGCGGGATCATCACCGGCGAGCGCAAGAACCTCCACGCGGGCAAGGCGGTCGGCACGTTCGTCCTCGGCACTCGGGCGCTGTACGATTACGTCGACGACAACCCCGCGTTCGAGCTGCACCCCGCCGACTACACCAACGACCCATTCCTGGCGAGCGCCAACGACCGCCTCGTCGCGATCAACTCGGCTATCGAGGTCGATCTCACCGGCCAGGTGTGCTCCGACTCCATCGGTTCGCTCATCTACTCGGGGTTCGGCGGGCAGGTCGACTTCATCCGCGCCGCGCCGAAGTCGCGTGGTGGCAAGCCCATCATCGCCATGCCGTCGACAGCGCAACGGGGCGCCACGTCGCGCATCGTGCCGTTCCTCAAGCAGGGCGCGGGGGTCGTCACCTCGCGGGCCGATGCCCACTACGTCATCACCGAATACGGCATCGCGTATTTGCAGGGCAAGAACCTGCGGCAGCGGGTCGAGGCGCTCATCGGCATCGCCCATCCCAACTTCCGACCCTGGCTTCAGCAGGAGGCGGCGAAGCTGCCTTGGTACCGGTAGGACACGGCGCGGCCGGCCTTCCCTACGCCGCAGCCATGGCGGTGGGGGATGGCGCCGACCTGTGCGGAGGCTTGGCCGACACGAGCAGCACGCCGGATATGGCGACGGCGGCGCCGCTGATCCAAAACGCCCAGTCGTAGGAGCCGGTGGCATCGTAGAAGAAGCCGGCGAATGGCGCGCCGAGGGCCTGCGCCACCAGGATGGCGGGGACGATGTAGCCGCGGATGGTGCCGATGTGCGCCCGGCCATAGTAGGCGGGCCAGATGTGCACCTGCATCACCGAGCTGGTGCCCTGCCCAACGCCGAGCAGTACCGCGCTGGCGAACAGCACCCAGGTTGCGTTGACGGCGATCATCAGCGCGACGCCGACGATGGTGAACGTCATCGCGAAGCCGGCGACGTAGCGCACCGGGAACCGCTCGACCAGGAACCCCGCGCCGAGGATGGCGAGGAAGAAGATCAGGGAATCGATGGAATAGGAGGTGGCGACGAGGTCGCGGCCGTAGCCGCGGTCTTCCCAGAAGGCAGCGCGGTGCAGCTGGAGCCCGCCCATGGCGAATGAGACGAGCACGTAGGCCGCCAGTATCTTCCACATGCTGAACGTCCGCAGGGCTTCGCGCGACGTCCACGATTGCTCGGCCGCGTAGGCGGGCCTGGGCCGGGCGCCCGCCACGGGCGCGGTGGCCGGGTCGTCGCCGTCCGGCCGCAGGCCCATGTCTTCAGGCGCGCGCCGCACGAACAGCAGCACGAGCGGCAGGGAGAGCGCGGCAGTGAGCGCGCCGGAGATGACCCACGTTTGCCGCCAGCCAATCGTGTCGATGAGCTGCTGGTGGAGCAGCACGAAGACCATGGCGCCGATGCCGAAGCCGGATGTGACGAAGCCGGTGGCGCGGCCCCGCTTGCGGACGAACCACTTTTGCACGGGCACGGAGGTGAGCAGGTTGCCCGGCATCGTGACCGCGCTGAGGCCGATGACGATGAACAAGACGAGGAAGTGGCCGGTGTTTTGCACCAAGCCCAGCGCGGCGGTCGCCAGTGACGCGATGACGAGCGCGCCGGCGATCATCCAGCGTCCACCGTGGCGGTCGACAAAGCGACCGATGGCGATGGAGGCGGCGCCCGAGGCCAGGCGCCGCGCGGCCATGACCCAGCTGATGGCCTGCCGCGAGATGTTCAAATCCTCGCTCATGGGACGCAGGAACACGGCGAACGAGAAGATGGCCGTGGCCTCGACCGCGAAGTTGCTCATGAACAGCGCAAGTACGATCCACCAGCCGTGGAAGATGCGGGGCTTGCGGCGATGCGCGGCGTCGGCGGGCACCGGTACTCCAGCGGGGCAGCGTTCGCAGGATGATACGTGCGGCGGCTCGCGATGCCAACGCGCGAGGCGTGTCGTTAGCGGCGTTGGCACGGTTGCGAGGTCGCGACGCGCGCCGAAGCCGTGGACGGCCCGGCCGAGCGGTGGCCGCTCGGCGCCGGGGCGCATGGCGACGGAAGCGGGGCGGGGCATCCACAAGGCCATCGCCGCCTTCCTGCTATAATCGCTACACCATGCTCCTTGCCCTCGACATCGGCAACACCAATGTCACCATCGGCGCATTCGATGGGGACCGCCTCGTCAACACGGGGCGCTTCGCCACCGATGCTCGTCGCATGCCCGACGAATATGCCCTGCAATTGCAGAGCCTGCTGCCCCTGAAGGGCATCCAGCCCTCCCGCATCAAGGCCGTGTCCATTTGCAGCGTGGTCCCACCGCTCACCGGCGTGTTCGTGCAAGCCTCGCGCATGCTGTTCAGTGTCGAGCCGCTGGTGGTCGGCGCGGGCACCAAGACCGGCGTCCGCGTGCTGTACGACAACCCGCGCGACGTCGGCGCCGACCGAGTCGTCGACGCGGCCGCGACGCTCCACTTCCATGGCGGCCCCGCCGTCATTGTCGACTTCGGCACGGCGACGACGTTCAACGCCGTGACCGCCGATGGTTCGTACCTGGGCGGCGCGATCACGGCGGGCCTGCAACTGGCCGCCGAGGCGCTGTGGCAGAACACCTCGCAGCTGCGCCGCGTGGAGCTGGTGGCGCCGAAGACGGCCATCGGCAAGAGCACCGTCGCCTCGATGCAGTCGGGCATCATCTTCGGCTATGCCGCCCTCGTCGAGGGGATGGTGCGGCGCTTCAAGGCCGAACTGGAGGCGCCCACCGCCAAGGTGATCGCGACCGGCGGGCTCGCGGGCCTCATGGCGGAGCACACCAACGCCATCGAGATCGTGGATGTCGATCTGACGCTGAAAGGGCTGGCGTGGATCCACCGGCTGAACACCGATCCGGAGCCTGCCCCCAGCCAGCGGGGCGCGCCGTGAGCGGGCCGTTCGGCGGCAGGCGCATCGCGCTCGGCATTAGCGGCAGCATCGCCGCGTACAAAGCGGCGGACTTCGCGAGCAAGCTGACGCAGGCCGGCGCGCTGGTGGACGTGCTGCTCACCAAAGGCGCGCTCGAATTCGTGACCCCCCTCACCTTTCGCAGCCTCACGCACCGGCCGGTCATCACAGATTTGTTCGACATCAACAGCCCCGACGCGGTGGAGCACGTCGCCATCGCGCGGGACATCGCCGCGCTCATCGTCGCGCCGGCCACGGCGCAGATGATCACCAAGGTCGCGTTGGGCATCGCCGACGATCCGTTGAGTGTCACCGCGCTCGCCACCAACGCACCGCTCATGGTGGCGCCGGCGATGGACGCAGGCATGTGGGACAACGCGGCGGTGCGCGCGCACATCGAGACGCTCCGCGAGCGTGGCGCGCTGATCGCGGGGCCGGGGCGCGGCCGCATGGCGTCCGGCCTGCACGGCTGGGGGCGCTTGCTGGAGACGGCCGAGCTGCTTGGTTATGCTGCGATGCTGCTGGGGCGCCACGGCGATCTTGCCGGGCGCACCATCGTCGTGAGCGCGGGCGGCACGTCGGAAGCCATCGATCCCGTGCGCGTGATCACGAACCGGTCATCCGGCAAGATGGGGTACGCGATCGCCGAGGCCGCGCGCAATCGCGGCGCCCGCGTCGTGCTGGTCACCTCGGCCGGGCTTCCCGACCCGGTGGGAATGCTGGTGGTGCGCGTGGAGTCGGCGGCGCAGATGCGCGACGCGGTGCTCGACGCGTGCGACGGCGCCGATGCCCTCATCATGGCGGCGGCGGTGGCCGACTACCGGCCCGCGGCGGCGCGTGCTGACAAGGTGAAGAAAGAGGAGGCCCAAGAGCTACGCATCGACCTGGTGCGGACGCCCGACATCTTGAGCGAGGCGCCGCGCGACGTCGTCCGTGTTGGCTTCGCGGCGGAGAGCCGCGACCTGCTGGCGAACGCACGAGCGAAGGTCGCCAAGAAGCAGCTCGATCTGATTGTCGCGAACGACATCACTGTGCCGAACGCGGGTTTCGGCGCCGAAACCAACAAGGTGACGTTGATCGATCGCGACGGCAATCTCGACGACCTACCCCTGCTGCCCAAATACGACGTCGCCATGCGGCTGCTGGACCGGGTTGCCGCGCTGTTGAGCGCGCGCGTCGGCAAGCGGCCGCACGCGGGACACGCCCACTAGACTGCACGGCGCATGAAAGCGGGACGCAGCCGCTAGGCTACCCTCGGTGTGACCGGGGCGGGCGCCACCGGCGACGGCGCGGGCATCGGCTCGGGCTCGGCTGTCGCCGTTTCGGGCCGGGGCGCCTGCAGCAGTCGCCAGGCCACGAAGGTGACGACGGCGAACGAGGCGATGACGAGGGCGAACGGACCACGCAAGCCGGACCAGAGCGCCAGCGTGCCGCCGACCAGCGGGCCGACGGCGACCGCGACGGCGATGGCGGCCTGGGCCGCGCCGAACACGGTGCCTTGCTTGCCGGCGGGGGCGCTCATGGCGATGAGGCCATTGAGCGCGTTGATGAGCCCACCTTGCACGAGCCCCGCCAGGCCGAACGCCAGGACGAACTGCACGACGTTCTGCGCGGCGAAGGGGGCGATGTAGACGACGGCGGTGGCGATGGACCCGGCGAGGAACACGCGCTTGAGTCCGAGCCGCGCGCTGAGCCAGCCTGATGCAAGCGACGAGACGACCATGCCGATGGAGTTCGCCATGAACGCGAGCCCGGTCGCCGTGCCGTCGTTTCCACCGGTGTGCAGCTCACTGACCAACGGCGCGATGACGGGAGAGGTGAGCAGCAGGGTGCTGTGCAGCGCCACGAGCATGACCAGCAGGCGCCAGATGCCCGGCATGCGGGCGACCTGCACGATGTCCTCGATGGGGTTGCGCGTGGGTGCGGCGGGACGCTCGAATCGCTCGTGGACGAAGGCCCAGACGAGCGCCCCGCCCGCGATGAACGCGGCGCCGGACACGACGAAGGCGACACCCATGCCCCAGCGGTCGATGACCAGGCCGCCCAGCAGCGGCCCGAAGATGCTGCCCGCGAAGAGCGACGTGGTGATGATGCCGAACGCCAACGGGAGCTTGGCGCGCGGCGTGGTGGCGGCGATTAGGCCGTTGGTTGCCCAATCGAGGCCGTGCGCCATGCCGACGATGAGGCGGAGCACGACGATTTGCCAGATTTGCGTGGCGAAGCCTACCGGCAGCAGCACGAGGCCGCCGATGAACGTGGCCCGCAGCACATTGAGCTTGCGCCCGCGCCGGTCGGCGAGAAAGCCCCAGATGGGACCCATGACGAAGAGGCCAAGGCCGAACATCCAGGCCGATACGCCGGTCCAGAAGGCGGCACGGGCGGGATCGTCAACACCGATGGAGCGGAAGAAGAACGGGTAAAAGTTGAACGTCAGCGTCCAACCCAGAAGGCTGACCACTTGTGCGGTCCACAGGGTGGCGAGGTTTCGTCGCCAGGCGGTTTCGATCGGTTGCATAAAGGAGGCACCGATCGGAGATCGGCGCCGCAGGCATATTATGCATGATACTTAAGTCACGCGATAGTAGTCGCATGTGCGCGAGCGCCGGGTTTCGCGGTGATGCCGCGGCGCTACCCCACGCGACGGCCCTGGCGGGGTAGCCGCTGGCGCAGCAGCATGACGGCCAGCGCGGTCGTGGCGCCATAGAACGCGACCGCGAGCCAGAACACGCTCCGCAGGCCGAGCGTTTCCGCCGCTATGCCGCCGATGAGCGGCCCGATGCCGATGGCGAGGGCGATGACCGATTGCGTCGCGCCGAACAGCGAGCCCTGCCGCTCGGGTGGCGCGGTGAGCGCGATGAGGCCGTTGATGCCACCGAGGAGCCCGCCGCCGAAGAGCGCGGCCGCCGCGACGGTGAGGATGAATGCGGATAGGCCGTACATGAAGAAGGGAACGATGTAGGCGACGGAGGCGAGCAGGCACGCCGTCGGCACGACCCGGCCGAGGCCGATGCGGCTGCCGAGCCAACCGATGCCGAGCGATGAGATGGTTTGGCTGAGACCGTAGGCCATGAACAGGACGCCGGACGCCGTCGCGGCACCGGGCCGTCCCGCTCCGCGTATCTGGTCGACGATGACGGGCAGCGATGGGAATACGACGAGCGTTCCAACCTGCACGAGGAACACCAGCAGCAGTAACGGGGCAAGCTCCTTCGAGGCCGACATGCGCGCCATGTCGCGGAGGGGCCGCATGATGCTGCGCGATACGGCCGGGCGGACGAAGCGTTCGGTGGTGAAGAGCAGGACGAGCACGGCGGCGACCGCGAGGAAGGCGCCGTTGCCGATGAACGCCGCCTCCAGCCCATAGCGGTCGAACAGGGTGCCGCCCGCCACCGGGCCGACGGATAGGCCGAGCGCGGCGCCGGACTGCATGGCGCCGATGGCGAACGGCAGCACCCGGCGCGGCGTGGATGCCGCGACCATCGCGAGCACTGCGGGCTGCACGCCGACGAACGCGCCGGCGGTGAAGCGGCTGAAGGTGAGCTGGAGCGGCGTGCGGACGAACGCGGTGACGACGAAGATGGCGCCACCCATGAGCATGGCGCGGACGACGTTGCTCTTCCTGCCCTATTGGTCCCCCACGACGCCCCAGATGGGACTTGCCAGGAACGAGCCGAAGCCAAGCGCCCAGCCCGATACGCCGGTCCAGAACGCGGCGCGCTCCGGCTCGGCGACGCCGAGCTGCTGGAAGAAGAGCGGAAAGAACGGGAACGTGAATGTGAAGCCGGGCGTGGAAACGGCCTGCGCGATCCAAAGGACGAGCAGGTTGCGCCGCCATGGAGTCGCTCCCTCGGCGGCGGTTGTCGTGACGTCCAACGACCATTTTCGATACGGTTGAGTCCTCGAAGTATAGCAAGTGCCGCCATCGTTCGCGGCACGCGCCATCACGGGTTGTGGTCGGTTTTCCTCGCGCGGCCGCGCGAGCCAGGAGGCGCTTCGAGCGCCGAAAGCCCCAGGGCGCGTATGGTCCAAGATAGCGCGGGGCGTAACTGTGTCAATTGCACTCGGCGCACACCCTCGGCACGGGGAATGGGTGGGAGTCCGGCGCGCGCGGCGAAATACCCGCTGATCAAGGCCGCCAACGAAGGGGCATGCGGCAGTAGTGCCTCTGGCGGAGGGCCGCCCTCCAGGTGCAAGCTGTGAGCCCAGGCAGCCAGGTCGAGATCGGGATTCGCCAGCGCCGCGTTATCCCAATCGACAATGACGACTCTGTTTCCGATGAAACAGAGGTTGTCACTGCGCATGTCGAGATGCACGAGCCGGTCCCCCTTGAGCCGAGCGCTCGCCTCCGCTTCCAGCAGTCGTGGCAACGACCGATCCAGCCAGTCGCTGGTGCGGAGGCCTGGCGAGAGGAAAGGCTTGGGGTCGACGGCGACGAGTGCCCAGCCCTCGATGTCCGTGCGGTTGAGCGGTCGCACCGAGGGCGGCGCGGGCGTGGGGCGTGCTCCATACTTGGCGCAGCGCGTCGAGCACCGCTTCCACTTGTTCAGACGTCCATGGCGGGGGCCAATAAGCGGCACTCAAGCCCTCGATGAGGAATAGAGGGAGTTCGCCGTCTTCCACTGACCCGAGGGAACGGGGCATGTAGGGCGCGCGCACTTCCCGATAAAAGCGCTGTTCCTTCCGTAGCCGCTGCCTGCTTCGGTCGCTCGTGCCCACCTTCGCGAAGACGCTTTCACTGCCGTCGAACCGCAGCAGCCATCGCTCGGCGTCGGAATAGCCGGTCGTGACGTGGCGCCAGGCGACGACCTTCCCACCGCCGATGGTGTGCTCGGCTGCGGCGATAATGGCCAGCGAAGGCGCCTGTCGCTTATGTACTGTGCATACCTCCGGCTGCCCAATTCGTGCCGGCAGGCTACGCTTGTACCGCCACCGGCCACAAGCCAGGCAGGGAGAGGTGTCGAATGCCGATCGTCAATGTCGTCACGGGCGCGTTCAGCTACACAGGGCGTTATGTCACACAGCGGCTGCTGGCGCGCGACGAGCAGGTGCGGACGCTCACGAACCACCCGGAGCGGGCGCACCCGTTCGGCGACGCGGTGCCCGCCTACCCGTTGGACTTTCGCCGGCCGGACGACCTGGCGCGGGCCATGCGTGGCGCCGAGGTGCTCTACAGCAGCTATTGGATGCGCTATCCATACAAGGGGTTGACGTATGACCGGGCGGTCGAGCACACCCGGACGCTGGTGGAGGCGGCGAAGCGCGCCGGCGTGAGACGGGTGGTGCACGTGAGCATCAGCGGCTTGGAGCGGCGGCCGCGACTGCCCTATTTCGTAGGCAAGGTGGATTAGGAGCGCATCGTGCACGAGTCGGGGTTGGCGTATGGCTTGGTGCGGCCGACCATCATCTATGGCCTGGAGGACGTCCTACTGAACAACGTCGCATGGGGGCTGCGGTGCTTTACGATCTTCCCGGTGCCGTGGGGCGACTACGACGTCCAACCGGTTTGCGTGGAGGACGTGGCCGACATCATGGTGGAGGCGGGACACGCGGACGATGACGTGGAGTGGGAGGCCGCCGGCCTGGACATCATGCCGTATGTCGAGATGGTGCGGCCGGTGCGGGCGGCGGTGGACGGCAGGGCGCGCATCGCGCGGATGCCGGGGACACTCGCCTACTGGCTGGGCCGCGCGCTGGACGCATGGCTGCGCGACGTGACGTTGACGGGCGACGAGGTGGAAGGGCTGACCGCGTCGCTGCTGGTGGCGCGCACGCTGCCGCGTGGGCGCATTCGCCTGGAGGACTGGCTGCGGGACAATGGCTCGCGGCTGGGCCTGCGCTACGTGTCGGAGACGACGAAGCACTTCGACAAGGTGGCGGGATGGCGAGCAATGGCGTGCCGGCGGCGTTCACGGTGAGCCAGCGCGACTCGCGCGGCGCGAGCGTGGCGAGGGCGCGCCGGTTGAGCACGAGGCCCCAATGCGGTGCCCCGTTGGCCGTGAGCGTGTCGCGCTGGAGCCACGGTCCGTCGTACCGTTCGGCCGGCCCCGGCACCTCCCATGTCCTAGACGTGGTATGCGAGACGCTTCGAGAGGAAATCGAAGGAGCCGCGCAGTTCGTGCGGCTGGCGAGGAGGGCGAGCGACCATTGACGGAGGGCATCGTCCTCCCTGCCCGCCTTGTCGTAGAGCGTGCCAAGCCGCACACGCACCCACGTCGGCTGCGGTTCCATCGCGAGCGCCTTTTCCAGACAGTCGATCGCCTCGTCGAGCGTGACGGGGCTGTCGGGCGGGCCAACGAGGCCGGAAAGGCTGACGAGGGCGGCCGTCGCGTTCGGGTAACGCTTCACCGCGTCACGGTAGATGTCGGCGGCGCGGGCGTCGTCGAGGAGTCCAAGCCGGTGGATGTCGGCTGCTAGCAGGTAGGCCTCGGGCCCGGCGCCGAGCTCCATCGCACGCTGCGCCCAAGTGAGCGCCTCGCCGTGGGACGGCTTGTTTGCGTTCGCCATGAGGTAGTAGCACCGCGCGACGCCCAGGGCCAGGTGCGGGTCGGTCGGTTGCCGCTCATGGACTCGGAGCAGGATGGCGACAGCCTCCTCCGGCCGGCGGTCGATGTTCAGGCGGGCGGCTTCAAGGAGCGATCGAATGTCGTGCGCCGACATGGTTTCCTCGTTGGCCGGGGATCTGTTTCGTTGACCCTCTTCCCGTCGCCCCCATACACTTAGGCCATTATCTAGAAAATGGGGTTTCTTTCGCATGTCCACCACGCCGAAGCCGCGCGAGCTTTCGAAGGCCTATGACCCGCGGGAGGTCGAGGGCCGCCTGTACGAGTGGTGGGAATCGCAAGGGTTCTTCATCGCCAAGGTCGATAGGAAGAAGGAACCCTACACCATTATCATGCCGCCCCCGAACGTGACGGGCGAGCTGCACTTGGGCCACGCGCTGACGGCCACGATCGAGGATGCGCTGGTCCGCTACCACCGCATGCGGGGCTACAGCACGCTGTACCTGCCGGGGGCCGACCATGCCGGCATCGCGACGCAAACGGTGGTGGAGCGTCAGCTTCGCAAGGAGGGCGGCGACCGCCACGAACTGGGCCGCGAGAAGTTCTTGGAGCGCGTGTGGGAGTGGGTGGGTAAATACGGTCACATCATCGACAACCAGCACCGGCGGCTTGGGGCCTCGTGCGACTGGACGCGGAAGGCGTTCACGCTCGACCCGGGGCCATCGCGCGCGACGCGGACGACGTTCAAGCGGCTCTACGACAAGGGCCTGATCTATCGCGGCGAGCGGATGATCAACTGGTGCGTGTCGTGCCGCACCGCGCTGTCGGACCTGGAGGTGGAGCACGAGGAGATGGACGGTCACCTGTGGCACATCCGCTACCGGCTGGAGGGCGGCGACGGCCATTTGACCGTGGCGACGACGCGGCCCGAGACGCTGCTTGGCGATACGGCGGTCGCCGTGAACCCGAACGATCCGCGCTACAAGGCCTACGTGGGCCGGCGCGTGGTGCTGCCGGTGCTGGGCCGTCCCATTCCGGTCATCGCCGACGAAGCGGTGTCGACGGAGTTCGGCACGGGCGCGCTGAAAATAACGCCGGGTCACGACCCGAACGACTTCGAGGTGGGTAAGCGCCACGGCCTGCCCATCGTCAACATCTTGAACCCCGACGGCACGCTGAACATGGAGGCGGGGAAGTACGCGGGCACGGAACGCTACAAGGCGCGCAGGCTCATCGTGGAGCAGCTGGAAGCCGAGGGGCTGCTGGAGAAGGTGGTGCCGCACCGGCACAGCGTGGGCCACTGTCAGCGGAGCGGCGACGTGGTGGAGCCGATCGTGAGCACCCAGTGGTTCGTGCGGATCGAGCCGCTGGCGAAGCCCGCCATCGAGGCGGTGACGAGCGGGCGCATCACCTTCGTGCCGGAGCGCTTCGAGAAGGTGTACCTAAACTGGATGGAGAACATCCGCGACTGGTGCATCAGCCGGCAGCTGTGGTGGGGGCACCGCATTCCGGTGTGGTATTGCGCCGATTGCGAGCACCAGACCGTGGCCGTCGACGACCCCGCCGGCTGCGAGCGGTGCGGCTCGGTCAACATCGCCCAGGACCAGGACGTGCTCGACACGTGGTTCTCTTCGGGCTTGTGGCCGCACTCGACGCTGGGCTGGCCGGACGACACGCCGGACTTACGCTACTTCTACCCCACGTCGGTCATGGAGACGGGCTACGACATCATCTTCTTCTGGGTCGCCCGCATGATCATGCTGGGGATCGAGAACATGGGCGAGGTGCCGTTCAGAACAGTCTACCTGCACGGGCTGGTGCGCGACGAGCACGGACAGAAGATGAGCAAGACACGCGGCAACGTGGTCGATCCGTTGCGGATCGTCGAGGAACACGGCGCCGACGCGCTGCGTTTCGCGCTGTCGGCGGGCACGACGCCGGGCAACGACTCCCGCATGCAGATGACGCGCGTGCAGTCGGCGCGGAACTTCGCCAACAAGATGTGGAACGCGACGCGGTTCGTGCTGACGCAGCTCGACGGGGCGGAATCGCTGGCGGGCTGGAGCACCCGGCCGTCGCGGAAGCACCGCGAGGACCGGTGGATCGCGAGCCGGTTGGAGCAGGTGACGCGTGAGGTGCACCGGCTTTGGGGCGATTACCAACTGGGCGAGGCGGAGCGCGTCGTCCATGACTTCATCTGGGGCGAGTTCTGCGACTGGTACATCGAGTTGGCGAAGGTGCGCATGCGGGCGGGCGACACGTCGCCGCGCAAGGTGTTGGCCTACGTGCTGGAGCGGTCGCTGCGGTTGCTGCACCCGTTCATGCCGTTCGTGACGGAGGAGCTGTGGCAACACTTGACGGAGGCCGCCGGCCGCCCGAAGTCATGGCCGGTGACGATTACGCTCATGCCCTACCCCGCGCCCTCCGAGGAGGCGGTCGACCAGGAGGCGTTGACCGACATGGCGTTGGTGACGGACATCGTGCGGGCGATTCGCAACGTGCGCGCGGAGTTCAAGGTGGACCCAGCGCGGCAACTCGACGCGACCTTGAGCGCCCTGGACGCCGGCGCGGCGTTGCGTGGCGAGGCGGAGGCGGTGCGGCAGCTGGCGCGCGTGGGCAGCCTTACCTTCGCGAACGGCGTGCCGCCGGCCGTCGACAACGCCGTGACGGTGGTGGTGGGGAGGGTGACGGTGACGATGCCGATGGGTGACATCGTGAACGTGGCGGCGGAGCGCGAGCGGCTGCGGTCGGAGCTGACGGAGACGGAGCAGCGCACCCAATCGCTGGCGCAACGCCTGGGCAACGAGCAGTTCACATCGAAGGCGCCGGCGGAGGTGGTGGAGCGCGAGGGGGCCCGGCTGGACGACCAGCGGGCGCGCATCGCGCGGCTTCGCGAGCTGTTGAGCCAATTGGGTGCGTGACCGCCAGCGGCGTGGCCGGGGCGCGACGAATGCTTTAACAACGAGCACGGTGGCATCGCGCCACCGTGCTCGTTCATATCCATCCAGTGACCGAACGGCCGACCGCCGCCGGCGCTACCGCACGGTCCGGTCCGGGCCGGCTTGGTTCTTCGGCGCGCCGAGCATGCCGCCGATGGCGGCGATCACCAGGCCCACGGCCATGGCGATGAACGTCCACCAGATGCTGCTCAGCACGGTGTCGCCGAACAGCGTTTCGGCGGTCGTGTCGCCGAGGCCGAACGCGCCCAAGGCCGCGCCGCCGCCGAGCGCCGCCAGCAGCAGCGCCAGCACCAGGCCGAACGCCCACACCATGGCGCCGTTGAGCGTGCCGTAGCCGGTGCCGCTCACCGAGGCCGTCCTGCCGGCCATTTCCTTCGCCTTGCCCTTGGCCTGGGTCGCCCTTCCGCTCACCTGCTGCTTGTTCATCGCGCGTGCCTCCTTCGTCCGGAGCGAGGCGCATGCCTCCCCACATGCAAGCGTAGGGCCGCGGCGCGTTCACCGCCTCCCGCCGGTGGACTAGGCGAAGCGGTAGCGACCCTGGGGCCAACGGAGATGCGCCGTGGAATGCCTGAAACATGCGTCACTTCTTGCTATCCCACGGCGGCGCGTCCCTCTACGATTGCTTGACCCAGCGCTTCTCCTCGTCCACGCATGGCTCTCATCACATCGAACACCGCGTGGGCCGGCGCGCCGCCGCGATCGCATGCCGCGAAGGCGGTGCTCCGTGCTTCCGTACTGGAAGGCGTGGCCTTCGGCGTGTTCGTGGGCTTGGGCGAGAGCTACATCACCGCCTTCGCGCTGGCGGCGGGTGCAAGTCCGCTCGTCGTGAGCCTGATCGCATCGCTGCCCGTGTTCCTCGCGGCCGGCGCTCAACTGGCCGAGGACCGCATGGTGCGGGTGTTGGGTGGCCGGCGGCGGGCCGTCGTGTGCTTCGCGGCGCTGCAAGCGCTGGCGGTGGGAGCGTATGCGGTGTCGGGCGTGGCGCGCCCCGCCGGGCTGCCGTGGCTGTTGATCGCGCTCGCCGCGCTCTACGCGCTGTTCGGCGCCGTCATCGCGCCGGCGTGGGGCGGCATCATGGCCGACCTCGTGCCGCCGCAGCTGCGGGGGCGCTACTTCGCGCTGCGGTCGCAGTTGTCGACGCTGGCGATGGTGGTCAGCTTCATCGGCGCCGGGGCGTTCCTCAACCAAGTGGTCGACCACGCGCTCTGGGGGTTCGCCATCGTGTTCGGCGCGGCCGCCCTCGCGCGCGGCGCGAGCTGGCTGCTGCTGCGGCGGCTACCGTCCGATGGGGCGCTGTCGACGCGGCCGCGACGGCAACACGTGGCGCCCAGCGAAACAGACGCCTCGGCGCGCGTGATCCGGCGGTTCATCGTCTTCATGTTCGCGATGCACTTCTGCGTCAACATATCCGGGCCGTTTTTCGTCTATTACCAGCTACGCGAACTGGAGATCAGCTATCTCTGGTTCTCCTTGCTACAGGCCGTGGCATCGATGGCGACACTGCTGGCGGTGCGGCGATGGGGCCGCTTCGCCGACAAGGCGGGCAACCGGCTTGGCCTCGTGGTCGCGTCGCTGCTGCTACCGGCGATTCCGCTCTTGTGGATACCCTTCCCGCACGTCGGCGCCTTCATGGTGGCACAGGTGTTGTCGGGCGTCGCTTGAGCGGGATTCAACTTGTGCAGCGCGAATTACATATTGGATGCCACGAACGTCGAGAACCGCGTGCGCTATCTGGCGCTCATGAACGCCGCCGTGGGAGTCGCGTCGGGCATTGGGGCGTTGGTCGGCGGTTTCCTGCTGACGCACCTCCCGCCATTGTGGGGGTACCACAGCCTCACGCTGTTCCTCATCTCCGGACTGTTGCGCGCCGTCGTGGTCGCGGCGATGCTGCCGGGACTGCCCGAGGTGCGGCGCGTGAGCATGCTGACCGCGATGGAAGCCTTTCACCTCGTTACCGGCGGACGCCCGCTGGGGCGCTTTGGCAGCTTCCGCCGGCACCATTTCTTTCACCATGCCCGCCGCGACGATCAGCCGGCGGCCGACGATGACGCAGCTCGATTGACATAGCGGCGGCGTGCAATGCCAGCAGGGGAGGTAGCGGCCATGGCCTATTCGAACGAGAAAGAGTTGCCGGATTGGCTTCGCCCATTGGTGCGGCAACTGTCGGAGAGCGAGCAGAAGCGCTTCTACATGCCGCACGCGAACATCAAGCGCGGGCGGGAGATTCAGGAAACGATGGTTGGCGTCATCGCGCGGATGCATGCGCGCGGCGTGCCCGAGCCGCGGATCATGCAACAGCTGCGCGCCCTGGCGACCAACGCGTGGCCGTGAACCGCCCAGGGCCCACGGCCCCGGCCCGTTTCGCGTAGACTCGCCGCGATCCGCGCGGTGGAGTCATGCCATGCAACTCGAATCGAGCTCCGGCAACATACGCGACGTGGCCTCGTGGGCGTTGCAAGTGAAGGACGCGCGGCGGCTGCTGTTCATCAGCGGCCTGCAGCGTCCGGCCGAAGGATTGCGCGATCAAACGGCCGCGGTGCTGGCGCGCATGGATGAAATGCTCGCCGAGGCGAACATGACACGCCGGAACGTCGTCTGGTGGGACTGCACGCTCGATCCACGCGTCACAGACCAGGAGTTCAACGGCGTGGTGATGGCGATGTTGACGGACTACTTCAAGGACAACCAGCCAAAGCCGGCGGCGGCCACGGTGCGGTTCGCGCGCGTGCTGGGCGGGCGGCTGGTCGAGATCGAGTTCATCGCGGCGGAATGACGACCTCGCGACGGTCAGCGTGGATTCTCTCGGGCGCCGCCCTAGCCCCCGGTGCGGAGATTCGCGGCCTCGCGTATCGAGTCGATGGCCCAGTCGAGCGTCGCGGTGAGCTTGGCGAGCTCTTGCTGGTCGCGCAGCGTGGACATGGGAATGCGGACGCGGCCTTCGAGGCTGTCCTCGGTGATGTTGACGCCGCGCACTTCCTGCAAGCGTTTCGCGAGCTGCCGGCGCATGGCATCGTCGGAGAAGGGGCGCCCGGCCTGTAACATCGCGAACTGTATCTCGACAGTGCCCACGGCCCACACGGTGGCAAGCCAGTAGAGCAGGCCGGACGTGATCTCCACCGTGAGCAGGAACGAGCCCTCGAATCGCCCGGTGCCCCAGCGGAGGCGCAGGTTCTTGCCGGATGCCCACCGCAGCAGCTGCGACGTGACTTGCGCGTCGGCGGGATGGGCGCCGGCGGCGAACGCGGCGAATTCCGTGGCGACCTCCGGGCCGTAACGCTGCGTCACGTCGGGCGGCAGCGCCTGCGGTGCCAGGGCGGTCGGCGGCGTGGCGGGTGCCCCCGGCGGCGCCTTGGCGGACGTTGGAGCAGGTGCGCGATCGCCCGGCGATGTGGGCGGGGCGGCGATGGCCGTGTCCGACGCCGCATGACCGACGGTGGCGGAGGCGGCCGCCGCCACAACCGCGGACTCATCGTCGGCCGGGTGGTCATCCACGGAGGGCCTGTCGCCTGGCGCGACGTCGATGGGCAGTTTGCCCGTCGACATGAGGTAGGTGGTGATGGCTTGGACACGCGGCTCGCGGCCGGGTGAGCGCGCCTCCAATTTGTCGTAGAGGCGGTCGATTTGGGCCTGTATCCGCTTGGGCGACCTGCCCATCTCGGCGGCGATGACATCATCGCTCTGACCGTCGGCCATGAGTTCCAGCACCCGCAGATCGTCATCGGTGAGCGATTCCAGGATGCCGGTGTATTTGGCGACCTGGGTGAGCAGCAACGTGACGATGCCCCCGTCGACGACGACGCGGCCGGTGGCGATGACGCGCATGACGTGAATGAGATCTTGCGCCGACGAGAGCGCGTCTTTCTCCATGTAGGCGAAGCCGCGCGGTGCGTCGCGGAGCAGGCTGGCGAGCCGTTGGGCGCCCATCAGCGTGTAGGTCTGGCCGAGCAGGACGATGGCGAGGCCTGGAACGCGCTGGCGCAACCGTTCGACGAGGCCGATGACGGCTGGGTCGACCACTCGCCTGCCGATGAGCAGCACATCGGGCCGTCCGGAAACGGCCGCGTGGAGCAGATCGGCGTTCCGATCCGGCAGGACGACGAGCTCGATGTCGCTCGCCTGGCGTAGGTGCAGCTCGTAGGCCGAGCGGAACAGGGCGTGCTCCTCAGCGATGCAGACGCGCATGTCAGTCGCCCGCCATCGACGGCGTGCGGCGCGGCTCGGCCAGGGCTTGCGCGCGGCGCCGCAGCTCGCCGAGGAGCCCGGCCAGCATTGGGTCCATGGCGTCGCCGGCGAGTGCCGGCTTGGCGCGCGCCGCCGGGCGCAGCGCATCGAGCACCTGGCGTACCTTGGCCCGGCCGACGACGACCTTCTTCGTTAGCGTTATGCGGGTGCTCGCCTCGACGTAGCCGATGGCACTGTCGAGCGCGCCGTTGAGTACACTCTTGGCGGGGGAGCCGGCATCGCGCCGCTCGTAAGCGCCGAGCGCCTCTTCCAGACGGTCGACCATCTCGAGCAACGCGGCGACCTCGGCCGGCGGCGGCGCATTGTCGGCGTCCTCGAAGCCAAAAGGGCGTATGCCGACGGCGATGATGGTGACTTCGGCGCCGACCTGCATGCCGGCTTCGGTGATGAGCGCGGTGATCACGTTGCAGTTCGGCGCGACCGCCGCTCGCACGGCCTCGGAGGCCTCGCGCACCTCGGGCACGGCTGCTTGCGCGCGGGTGCGGAAGTTGACCAGGATGCCGCGCGCGGCGCCGATGTGGCCGGACAGCAGGGGGCTGTTGAGCGCGGAGCGCGTGGCCTGCATCAGCCCGTTGGGCCCGCCACCAGACCCGGTGCCGAGGGCCGCCCAGCGGTCGGCGAGCATCACCCCGCGGAGGTCGTCGAAGTCGACGATGATGTCGCCCGGCACCGCGACGAGCTCGGCCACGGACTGGACGCCAAGGCGGAGTATCTCGTCGGCCATGCGGAAGGCCTTGCGCGCGGGCAGGTTGCGCTTCGTGTCGAGGATGCGGTCATTGTCGACGACGACGACGTTGTCGGCATGGTGCGCGA
>Ga0194132_10005778_pt1 | contig 19702 bp, 13 predicted proteins | sample TA2KigOf80mmetaG_FD_148612 | JGI IMG/M metagenome (GOLD analysis project Ga0194132, IMG submission 148612) | Freshwater microbial communities from Lake Tanganyika, Tanzania - TA2015054 Kigoma Offshore 80m | ecosystem: Environmental > Aquatic > Freshwater > Lake | place: Tanzania: Lake... | reverse complement strand
CACGTGGCGCTCACGGGCGGCGATGGCGGCGCGCGCGTGAAGGCGGTCGAGGCGCTCGGCCCGGCGGCGCTGGTCGTGCTGGACTGGTGCGGCAGCGAAGTGCGCGCGCTGGTGGAGGCCGGAGGTCCTCAGCGCGCCGGCGACTCCGTGGCGCCGCGCGTCGATGCTGCGCTTGCCTGCGTGTGGCGGAACCAGCCGCTCTGAGCGACCGCGAGCGTTGGCAGGCACGAACGTCAACCGCGCGTTTCTCTCGATCGCCCACGCGACCTTGACCGCGACGATGGCCGGCGAGCCCGCCGCGCTGTCGATGCTTCCGGCGGCTGCTGCGCGGCATCGACAGGGCAAGAACCGGCGACTTCAGTCCAGGATCCTCAGGCCAGGATCGCGCGCACGACCGAGCCCGACACGTCCGTCAGCCTGAAGTAGCGTCCCTGGTGCGGATACACGAGTTGCTCGTGGTCGATTCCGAGCAGGTGCAGCAGCGTCGCGTGCAGATCGTGCACGTGCACCGGATCCGCCGCGATGTTGTAGCCGTGGTCGTCGGTCGCGCCGTGCACGTGCCCGGGCTTCACGCCGGCGCCGGCGAGCCAAATCGAGAAGCAGCGCGGGTGGTGGTCGCGTCCGTAGTCGGTGGGCGTCAGCTTGCCCTGGCAGTACGCGGTGCGTCCGAACTCGCCGCCCCACACGACGAGCGTGTCGTCGAGCAGCCCGCGGCGCGCGAGGTCCGTGACGAGCGCCGCCGACGCCCGATCCGTCTGGCGGCACTGGTTCGTGATGCCGCCTGGCAGTCCGCCGTGCTGGTCCCAGCCCTGGTGGAACAGCTGCACGAAGCGCACGCCGCGCTCGAGCAGCCGGCGAGCGAGCAGGCAGTTCGCCGCGTACGTGCCGGGCGTGCGCGCCGCTTCGCCGTACAGCGCGAACGTCTCGTCGCTCTCGTCGGACACCTGCGTCGCCTCGGGTACGCTGGTCTGCATCCGGAACGCCATCTCGGCCTGCGCGAGCCGCGCGTCGATTTCCGGATCGTGTGTGCGCTGCCGCGCGTCGCCGTCGATGCGCGCAAGGGCGTCGAGCATCGCGCGCCGCGCATCCGTCGACACGCCGTCGGGGTTCCGAAGGTACAGCACGGCCTCGCTGCCGGCGCGGAACTGAACGCCCTGGTGCTCGCTCGGCAGGAATCCCGATCCCCACAGCCGCGCGTACAGCGGCTGATCGCGCGCTGCGTCCTTCGAGACGAGCACGATGAACGTCGGCAGGTTCGCGTTCAGCGAGCCGAGCCCGTACGACAGCCACGCGCCCATCGACGGCCGGCCCGGCTGTTGGTGGCCGCTGCAGAAGAACGTGATCGCCGGGTCGTGGTTGATCGCCTCGGTGACCATGCTGCGCACGACACACAGCCGGTCGGCGATCGCCGCGGTGTGCGGCAGGAGGTCGCTGATCTCGAGGCCCGACTCTCCGTGTCGCGCGAAGCCGGTGAACGAGCCCGCGAGCGGCAGGATCGCCTGGTTGCCGCTCATGCCGGTCAGGCGCTGGCCCCGGCGCACCGAGTCCGGCAGCGGTCGGCCGTGGTGCTCCTCGAGCAGCGGCTTCGGATCGAAGGTCTCGAACTGCGACGGACCGCCGGCCTGGAACAGGTAGACGATGCGCTTGGCGCGCGCTGCCGGAGCGGGAGGCGCCGACTGGGCGGCGAGCGAGTCGAGCAGCGTGGAGCCGAGCGCGATGCGCCCGAGGCCGAGCGCCGATGCTCCAAGCAGGCGGCGCCGCGTCCACGCGTCGGGAAGGGGAATTCCTGGGATCATCTCAGCATCACCGCCGCATCGCTGGCGAGCAGAGTCGAGCAGACGAGCGTCAGCGCGGCGAGCCCCGGATCCGGCTCGGCCGCAGGCACGAGCGCCGCCGCCGCTTCCGGATGCTCCCCGAAGCGCGCGCGCTCACGGGTCCACAGCTGCTCGAGCGCCTCGAGCTCGGCGTCGCGCGGGTCGCGCGCCGCCACGCGCCGGAGCGCGAACTCGATGCGCTCGCGCGGAGTCGAGGCCGCGCGGGTCGCGAGCGCGGCGAGCTCGCGCGCGCACTCGACGAAGACCGGGTCGTTCCACAGCACGAGCGCCTGCAGCGGCGTGTTCGTCGGCAAGCGTCGCGCGACGCACTTTTCGCGGCTGCCCGCGTCGAACAGCAGCAGGTTCGGCGGCGGCGACGTGCGCTTGCGGAACGTGTACAGGCCGCGCCGGTGCGCGGCCGCTCCGCTGTCCGGCACGTACGATCCGGTCGCGCCGGCGTCCTCCCACAGGCCCGCCGGCTGCGGCGGCCGCACGCTCGGTCCGCCGAGCTGCTCGACGAGCGTGCCCGCCGCATGCAATGCCTGATCGCGCAGCATCTCGGCACTGAGCCGAAACGCCGGGCCGCGCGCGAGCAGCTCGTTTTCGCGATCGCGAGCCCGCAGTTCCGCGGGAGCGTCCGACGATTGGCGGAATGTCGCGGAACACACGATGCGCCGCAGCAACGCCTTGTTGCTCCAACCCGAGGCCGCGAAGTCGAGCGCGAGCTCGTCGAGCAGCTCCGGATGGCTCGGCGACTCGCCCTGCAGGCCGAAGTTCTCCTGCGTGGCGACGAGGCCGCGACCGAAGCACTGCGCCCACAGTCGGTTCACCTGCACGCGGGCGAGCAGCGGGTTGCGCTCGTCGGTCAACCAGCGCGCGAGCCCGAGGCGGTTGTGCGGCCAGCTCGGATCGTACGGCAGCAGCGCGTCGATCGCGCGGTCGCGTCCGACCGGTCGCTCGAAGTCCGGCGCGTCGTAGGCGCCGCGTTTCAGCACGTAGGCCGGGCGCGGACGCGGCGCTTCGGCCATCACCATGATCCGCGGCAGCGCGTCCGCGAACTGCGAGCGCGCGGCGCGCGCCGCGTGCAGCGCCTCGCGCGCGGCGCGGCAGTCCGCATCGGCCGCGTGCGTGAAATAGTCGTCGAGTCCGGAGCTCGCGGCGCCCGAGCCCGGGGTGCGGAGCTCCGCGATCTCCGGCTCGGTCAGCGCGCGGTCGTACAGGGCGAGGTCGTCGAGCGCGCCGCCGGCGAAACCACGGTCGCGATCGCGGAATCCGATCTGGAACAGCCGCGCCGTCGCCGCGCCGTCGAGCGTGTCGCGCTCGATCTCGACCGGAGCGCGCACGCCGTCGACGTGGATCGACAGGCCGTCCGCGCGCGACGATCCGTCGTAGGTCAGCACGACGTGGATCCAGCGCCCGCTCGGCAGCGGCTCGCGCGTGCGGATCGCCGCGGCCGATCCGGGCCAGAAGTGCACGACCTGCCAGGCGAGGCGCCCGTCGGCGAGCAGCACCTGGTAGCCCTGAGGATCCGACTCGATCGTGAACGGCGACGTGTGCAGGACCGTCGCGCGCTCGCGCGTGTCGGGGCAGCGGATGTGGAATGCGAGGCTGTACGGATCGGCTCGGCCGAGAGCCGGCGCGCCTTCGACGGAGACTCCGCTGTCGCCGTCGAACAGCGTCGCTCGCGCCGGCGAACCCGCGCCGGTGCCGGCGCCGGGGCCGTCGATCGCACCATCGAGCGGCACCTGCAGAACCGGCGGCGCGACCACGACCGCCGGCGTCTTGCTGCGCCACTCGACGAAGGTCGCCTGCCGATCCGCGATCGTCCGCGCGAGGCGCGCCTCGGCCCCCGCGAGTTCGGCATCGAGCCGAGCGAGCTCCGCCGCTTGCTCGGTCGTCGGCAGCGCGAGCGCAGGCGGGGGAGTCGAGCGGTGGGAGTACGCGTACGTGCCCGCCTCGTCGGTCGCGCCGAAGAACGCGCCGAGGCCGTCGTGGTCGCGCTGCGGAATCGGATCGTACTTGTGGTCGTGGCAGCGCGCGCACTCGACGGTCAACCCGAGGAACGCGGTCCCGAACGTACCGACGCGGTCGGCGATCGCTTCCTGCCGGAACTCCTCGTCGATCGAACCACCCTCGTTGGTCAGCCGGTGCAACCGATTGAACGCGGTCGCGAGTCGCTGGTCGCGCGTCGCTCCCGGCACGAGGTCGCCGGCGATCTGGTCGCGCGCGAACTCGTCGTAGCGCTGGTCGCGGTTGAACGACGCGATCAGCCAGTCGCGCCACGGCCAGGTGTCGCAATCCCAGTCGGATTGGTAGCCGAAGGTATCGGCGTAGCGCGCGACGTCGAGCCACGTCGCCGCCATGTGCTCGCCGTAGCGCGGCGATTCGAGGCAGTGTTCGACCTCCCGCTCGTACGCGCCGGGCGAGCGATCCGCGGCGAAGCGCGCCGTGTCTTCCGGTGACGGCGGCAGGCCGGTCAGCACGAGCGACATCCGGCGCAGCAGCGTGGCCGGATCCGCCTCGGGCGCCGGCGCGAGGCCCTCCTGCTCGAGCCGCGCGAGCACGAACCGATCGAGCGGATCGCGGGCCCAGCTCGCGTCACGGACCGGCGGTGGCGCCGCGCGCCGCGGAGCAACGAAGGCCCAGTGCTGCGCGTACTCGCCACCCGCGTCGATCCACTCCGCCAGGATCCGCTTCTGATCGGCGTCGAGCGGCCGATTCAGCGACGGCGGCGGCATCTGCTCGTCCGGATCGGTGCTCGTGATCCGCGCGATGAGCTCGCTCTCGTGCGACGCGCCCGGCACGATCGCGCGCAGGCCGCTCCTCAGCCGCGCCCGCGAGCCGTCCTCGGTGTCGAGCCGCAGCCCGCGCTTGCGCGCCGCCGCATCCGGCCCATGGCAGCGAAAGCAGCGATCGGCCAGGATCGGACGGACATCGCGGTTGAAGTCGATCGCCGCCTGCGCCGCGGCAGTGCCGCTGGATCGGCTCGGCTGCGCGAGGAGAACCAGCGCGCCGAGCGAGCCGCCGCAGAGGAAAGCGCCGTACCAGGTCACGTTCGGATCCTACTGCGGAGCGCGCCCGAGTGTACGGCGGAATCGGTCAGTCGGGCCGGCCGTTGCGATAGCATTGCTCGCATGCAACTCCTCGAGCGCCGCCAGTTCCACCGCTTCAGCGCGTGGGCTCTCGCTTCGACCTTCCTGTTGCGCTGGCAGGGAAAGTCGCGGCCGCGCCTCGCGTTCGTGCTCGGCGACCACGAGTATTCGTCCGAACGGACGCTGCCGCTGTTCGCGGCCGAGTTCGGCCGCGCGTTCGATGTCGACTGCGTTGTGCTGCGCTCTTGGCCGGATCAGAACGCCGAGGAATCGATCCCCGGACTCGAGTGGCTCGACGTGTGCGACGCCGCGCTTTTCTTCCTGCGCTGGCGGCGCCTGCAGAGCGAGCAACTCGCGCACATCGATGCGTTCCTGCGCGCGGGGAAGGGCGTCGTCGGGATGCGCACGACCACGCACGCGTTCAACTACCCGTCGGGGCACCCGAGCGCGCGCTGGAACGCATTCGGCGAGTTCGCGCTCGGCGGCCCGCCGGGTTGGGGGGCTGGCGGGCACACGCACTACGGCCACACGAGCCGCACGCGCGTCGAGCTCGCACCGGGCGCGGGCGACAGCGAGCTGCTGCGCGGCGTCAGCGGTCCATTCGAAGTGCGCTCGTGGCTGTACCACGTCGTGCCGGACTACCCGGCCAAGGCGGCGACCTCGCTCCTGATCGGCACGAGCCTCGAACCCGAACACGGACCGGCCGTGCCGAGCCCGGTGGCGTGGACGTGGCACAACGAGTGGAAGGGGCGCGCGTTCATGACGACGCTCGGCCACCCGGAGGACTTCCGCGCCGCCGCGCTGCAGCGACTGCTCGCCAACGGGCTGTTGTGGTCGCTCGGCCGCGACGTGCCGACCGACTGGAGCGGTCCGTGGAAGATCGACGTCGTCTATCGCGGCTAGCTCGCGCCGCGCGGCGGGTCGGCGCCGTGCTTCATTGCCGGCCGATCACACGCGAGACTTGCAGTGTGTCGGCGTACTGTTGGAAACGCACGGCCTTGCCGTTCGCGATGCGCCAGACGTGCGCGAACTGCGTGTTCTGTGCTCGCCCGGTCGCCTTGTACGTGCCGCGGTAACGACCCAGCACGACGATCGTGTCGCCTGCGTCTAGGATCTCGTCCACCGCGACGGCGAACCCGTTCCATTCGGTGGCGCAGCGCGCAAACACGCCGTTCGCGACCGCGGCCGGCCCGATGTACGGATTGCCGTCCGCGTACGGGAAGTTCTCCGCCTCGTTCCACACGATGTCCGGACTCATGCGCCCGAGCACACCGGGCACGTCGCCGGCGGAGAACGCGTCGTACAGAGCTTGGATCAGCTGAACGTTCGGCTTCGACATGCGTAGTTCCTTCGTCTCCAGCGCGGCGCGACGGCGTTCGCGCGGCAGCGCACACACGATCCGGAAATCGACGCGCGTCTCGCGCAGGCCGAGCTGGCGTTGCGGATGCAGACCAGCGTACCCGATGCGACGCAGGTGTCCGACGAGAGCCACGAGACGTTCGCGCTGTACGGCGAAGCGGCGCGCGCTTCGGTCCCTTCGAGATTCCGGACTTGCTCGAACGAACGCGGCCCCAGCCGGAGCCGGGGCCGCGTCGGTCGAGTACGCTGGCGCGTTCGAACTACGGGATGTTCACGTAGATCAGGTAGCGCGTCGGCAGCACGAGGTTCGTCGCGGGCAGCACCGCCGCGCTCCCGACCGGCAGGTGGAAGTTGCTCGCCAGGTCGATGAACTTGTCGGTCAGGATGCCCGGGTCGGTCGGCAGCACGTTGAAACCGCGCGCGGTCGACGCGCCGTAGAACGTGTTGATCGAGTCGGGGGTCGCGGTCGCCGGCGCGCACGAGTCGTGGTACTGGAACAGACCCTCATCGACCCACACGGACTCGTTGCCCGGGTACGGGCCGACCGGATTGAGCCAGTTCCCGATGCTCGACTTGATCTCGAAGACCCAAGGCTGGCCGGGGACGTTGATGGCCTGGAAGCTGGAGGGGAGGCCGCTCGAGTCCGGGCAGGATCCGACGCCCTGCAGCAGGTTCGCCGAGTGCATCGGATTGGCGAGCGACAGCGGGCATGCGCAAGCGAAACCGAGTTGCTGGTGGAAGCCGCCGCTGATGCGCTCCTCGGTCTTGCAGGCGATCGCGCCGCCGACCGTCGATACGTCGCGCACCGCTTCGGCGACCAGCGCACCGTTGCCATATGGCATTGCGGCGGGCACGAACGGATTGGCCGCGGACACGGGCGCGACGATCGCGTAGCTCGTGCCGGGGTGGAAGACGCCGGGCGTCGCGGAGACCGGGCTGTGCGAGAAGCGGTCGCAGCCGTGGTAGAGCACCAGCGCACCTTCCCAAGTACCGGTCAGGCAGTCGAAAGCGTAGTCGGCATACCCGTAGAAGAACGTGGTCGGATTGGCGGCGGTGATGCAGGTCGGGACCGGGCAGGCGCCGCCGACGGCGGCCGACGTTCCGAGGTTCGCCTTCACGACGAAGCGCCAGACCTGGTACTGCGGACCCGGTGCGGGCGGCACTTCGACCCAGGTGCGCGTGTAGTCCATGCGCAACATGCCCGACAGCACCGCGGCTCCGGCCGGATTCGTCACTGTCAGTTGTGCCTGGTACGCGCCGCAACTGACCGGCACCGCGCCGCCAAGCGCCACCTTCATGTTCGGTTGCTGGACCGGATTGCACTGGTTGAAGCACAGCCCGAGGCTGGGCAGCGAGAGCGGCGGGAAGGCCGGCAGGTTCGCCGCGGTCGGAGCACAGCAGGGGCCTTGCAGGCCGTCGGGTTGTGGACAGGGGAGTCCTTGGGCGGACAACAGGTGGCCGGCGAGCGCGGCGAGCGCGAAGCCGGCGGCGATCAGGGAGCGGATCTTCATGGCGTGTTCCGATGCAGCAGAGGTGGCCGGGAGGGGAAGTCGAGGCAGGACTCACGCGAGTCCCGCGCCCCTGCCAGAGACGACCGTGCCGCCGCTGCACCGAATAGTCGCCAAACGAAAGCGGCCCCGGCGGTGGCCGGGGCCGCTTCGCTTCGAACTCGAGCCGAGGCTGTCTACGGGATGTTCGTGTAGATCAGGTACTGCGTCGGGAGCACGGTGTTCGTGGCCGGCAGCACCGGCACGCCGCCCGCCGGGAGGTGGAAGTTGCTGGCCAGGTCGATCATGTTCTCGTTGATGAAGCCCGGGTCGATCGGCAGCACATTGAAGCCCCGGCGCGTCGACACGCCGTAGAACACGTTCAGCGAGCTCGGGGCCGCTGCCGCGCTGGCGCACGAATCGAAGTAGTCGAACACGCCCTCGTCGACCCACAGCGCCTCGTCGCCGGGGAACGGTCCGACGGGGTTCGTCCAGTTCCCGAGGCTCGTCTTGATTTCGAAGATCCACGGCTGTCCCGGCACGTTGATGGCCTGGAAGCTCGACGTGATGCCGGCCGTGTTCGGGCAGGTTCCCGTGCCCTGCAGCAAGTTCGCCGAGTGCATCGGGCTCGCGAAGGACAGCGGGCACGCGCAGGCGGAACCGAGCTGGAACTGCAGACCGCCCGAGATGGCTTCCTCGTGCTGGCACAGGATCGTGCCGGGCACAGGCATGGCCGGGCGCATGGCTTCCGCGAGCAGCGGGCCGCTGCCGTAGGGCAGAGCGGCCGGCACGAACGGATTGGCCGCCGTGACCGGCGCGACGATCGCGTAGCTGGTGCCGGGGTGGAACACGCCGGGAGCCGACGACACCGGGCTGTGCGAGAAGCGGTCACAGCCGTGGTAGAGCGAGAGCGAGGCTTCCCAGACTCCCGTCCCGCAATCCAATGCATAGTCGACGTGGCCGTAGTAGAAGGCCTGCGGGTTCGCTGCCGTGATGCAGCTCGCGACCGGGCACACCGTGGGCGCGGGTGCGAAGGTGCCCAGGTCACCCTTGATCAGGAAGCGCCACACCTCGTACTGGATGCCGGTCGGCGCGACTTCGATCCAGTTGCGCGTGTAGTCCATCCTGAGCACGCCGGACAGCCCGACGACGCCGGCCGTGCCCGTCAGGGAGAACTGAGAGGAGAACGATGCACAGCCCATTTGCGCGGGGGGGCTGAGGTTGACCTTGAGGTTCGGCTGCGTCGCCGGATTGCACTGGCTGTAGCAGATGCCGAGGCCGGGCAGATTCAGCGGCGGGAAGTTCGGCAGGTTCGCGATCGCGACCGAGCAGCAGGAGCCGGGGGCGCTCCACAGGCCGTCGGGTTGCGGGCAGCCCTGCGCGAAGGCGGATGCGCCGGCCAGCACTGCCAGCGCCGCGGAGAGCAGGAAGGGCCGGGACGCGTTGGGGCCCGGCTAGACGAGGGTACTTGAGCCGGCGATTTCTCGCCGGAACTCACATCCCTGCAGAGACGTTCCCGGGGGCGCTGCTTGGGAATCCGCCGGCTCCGGGAAGTACCTGCCTGCGGATCGGCGCTAGACTCCGCGCTTCCCAGGAATTCGACCTCCGACATGTTCGCCACGCTCGCCCTCGCACTCGCTCCGTTCACGCTGCAGGAAGCCACGCAACCAACGCCTGCCGCGGTCGTGCACGACCTCTCGTGCACGGTCACGCTCGGTCAACCCGTGCTCGTCGCATCGCGCTTCAAGCTCAAGGGCAAGGTCGACATCCGCACCAGCGCGGGGACGACCGCGCTGCCATTCGACCGAAGCGAGACGATCGAGCACGTCGATCTCTACGAGTCGGTGGACAAGCCCAAGGCGGGCGCGTACGTCGGGCAGCGGAACTACGTGCGCTACCAACGCGACGAAGAGAAGCGCTGCAAGGATCCCGAGTGGGCCGGCGTCCGCGCGTCGATCGAATGCGACGGCGACGAGACGCGCTTGTCGTTGAACGGACGTCTGGTGCGCCCGTCCGAGCTCGATCGAGCGCTCGAGCGCGCGCCGTACACGGGTGCGTGGCTCCCGCTTCCGAAAGCGGTTGCGTTGGGCGCTTCGATCGACGTCGACGCGTTGGCGATCGCGCACGTGATGCACGTCGAGAACGCGCGCGCGGATGCGAGCGCCAAACTCCGGTTGGCCGCGGTGGACGCGGCCGGCGTGGCCACGATCACCGGCGACCTGGTGATTCCCACGGCACGCGCCGGCGAGCCGCTCGTCGTCACCCACGCCGGCACCTGCACGATTCGCGTCGACACTGCGCGCCACAAGGTGATCGAACTGCGCTGGGACGGCGACGCTGAAGTCGCGGGCGCCGACGCAAGCCTCACCGCGTCGGGCAAGCTGCCGTTCGAGTTCGCGCTGACCGCGACGTTCGGCGAGCCCGCGGAGAAAGCGCTCGCGCAGAAGCCCGTCTACCGCGAGTGCGACCTCGTGTTCGAGCGCGCCAAGCTGGCGCTCGCGCTGCCGAGCCATTTCTTCGCCGCCGACGAGGGCAAGGATCCCGACGTGCGGCTCTACAGGAGCGCCGTGGAGGGCGCGCAGGCTCCGCTGCTCGTCGAACTCAAGGCGTTCGACATCGCAAAGGCCGATCAGACCGCCGTGATCGAAGCAGCCATGAAGGCGATGCGCGACAACAAGTCGCTGGAGGTGCTGGAGGAGCGCGCCGAGTCCAGCGCGCTCGGGAAGGGCAAGTTGATGCGCTATGTAGTCGACGGCGAGGAGCAATGGATGGCCGTGCTGCCCTGCGGGGAGCACGCGCTCATTCGCATCAAGGTCCTCGCGGCTGCCGCGAACAAGAAGCTGCTGCCCGGGACCTGGTCGAAGCTCAAGGGATCGCTGAAGCTCGTGAAGTAGATCGCCGGAATCTCGGCCAACCAGGAGTCACCCGCATGATCGTCCACATGGTGCTGTTCCGGATGAAGAAGGATCTGTCCCGCGCGCAGATCGAGCATGTCTTCCGCTCGATCGGAGCGCTGAAGGACAAGATCCCCGGCATCGTGTCGTACTCGTGGGGCAAGTATTCGTCGCCCGAGGGTTTGAACAAGGGGTTCACCCACGGCTTCTGCACGACGTTCAAGGACGCGGCGGCGCGCGACGCGTACCTGCCGCACCCGGAGCACAAGAAGGTCGTCGATATCGTGCTGCCCACGCTCGAGGGCGGCCTCGACGGCGTGGTCGCGTTCGACTACGAAGCCTGAGCCGCGCATCGGCGCGCGTCGGGTAGAGTCCGCGCTGCATGCAAAGGCTCCTCTCACTGCTGGTGCTCGCCATCCTGGCCGCCGCGGCTGGCGCACAGGCTCCCGGTCCGCTGCGCGTTTTCCTGCGCGGAGGTCCGAAGACGCACGGTCCCGGCCAGCACGATCACCCGCGTTTCGTCGCCGAGTGGAAGGACCTGCTCTCCGCGCGCGGCTGTGCGGTCGAGGGCGAGCTGCGCTTCCCCAGCGCCGACGAGCTCGCGCGCACCGACGTGCTCGTGTGCTACGCGGCCGAGAACGGCACCGTCTCCGCCGCGGAGCGCACCGTGCTCGACGCCTACCTCGCGCGCGGCGGCGGCATCGTTGCGATCCACGACGCGGTCTGCGGCAACGACCCGCACTGGTTCAAGCAGATCATCGGCGGCGCGTGGGAGCACGGCCATTCGAAGTGGCACGAGGGAATCGTCGACCTCTACGTGACCGACGACGCACACCCGATCACGCGCGGCGCCGAGAACTGGCGTTTCGACGACGAGATCTACACCGCGCTGCACGTCGTGCCCGAGGCGCGCGTGCTGCTGCGCGGCTTCCACTCGGTCTTCGACATGTCGCCGCAGATGTGGGTGCTGGAGCAGCCGCACACGAGCTCGGACGGTGCGCTCGCGAGCGCGCCGTACCGCGCCTTCGTGTCGATCCAGGGCCACAACCACAGCTCTTTCGCGCACCCGGCCTGGCGCACGCTGCTCTTGCGCGGGATCGCCTGGGCCGGCGGGCGCGACGCCGACCTGCTGCTCGCGCCGGGCGAGGCCGAAGCGCTGCGCTATCCGCCCGGCGGGCCGCTCGCGCCCGAGAAGGCTGCCGCCGCCCTCGAACTGCACCCCGACTTCGAGCTGTCGCTGGTTGCCGCCGAGCCGATCCTCGCCAAGCCGATCTCGATCGACTGGGACGCGCGCGGACGGCCGTGGGTCGCACTGACGACCAGCTACCCGGACAAGCAGCAGTTCACCGGTGTTCCGCCGACGGACGAGATCGCGATCCTCGTCGACCGCGACGGCGACGGGCGCTGCGACGAGCGCAAGACCTTCTTCCGCGGCCTCGACCTCGTGACCTCGCTCGTGTTGCACGAGCAGGGCGTGATCGTCACGGCGGCTCCGGAGATCCTCTATCTCGCCGACACGAACGGCGACGACGTTGCCGACGAGCGGCGCGTCGTGTTCAGCGGTTTCGGCTACGGCGACACGCACGCGACGATCAGCAACCTGCGCTGGGGGCCCGACGGCTGGATCTACGGCACGCAGGGCTACTCGGGCAATGCTTCGAACCACGTGACGAACGCCGCAGGCCGCGACTTCGGCAAGATCGGCAACGGGCTGTTCCGCTTCCGCGCCGACGGCGGCGCGATCGAGATCGTGTCGTCGTACGGCTCGAACACCTGGGGCTGCGACTTCACGACCGACGGCGAGCTACTCTTCACGATGGCGAACGGCGCGCACCTGCGGCACGTCGTCTTGCCGGAGCAGGTGCTCGCGCGCGCGCGCGTCGGCGGGGTCGAGAGCTGGACTGACATCGCCGATCACACGCACGTCGAACCGGCGGTCGTCCGCACCGAACCCGCCTACGCGCAGATCGACTTCGTCGGCGCGTTCACGGCGGCCGCGGGCTCGTGCATGTACACGGGCGGCGCGTGGCCGGACGAGTGGAACGCCGCGCACTTCGTATGCGAGCCGACGGTCAATCTCGTGCACTGCGACGTGCTCGAGGAGAAGGGCGTCACGTACGTCGCGCGCAAGCAGGGCCCCGGCGAGTTCCTGCGCTCGAAGGACCTGTGGTTCCGGCCGGTGCACGCGCGCGTCGGGCCTGACGGCGCGCTGTACGTGCTCGACTTCTACAACCAGGCCGTCGTGCACAACGACACGCGCGGGCCCAAGCACGGGCCGACGAACGCGGCGCTGCGGCCGGACCGCGACCGAACGCACGGGCGGATCTGGCGGATCCAGCACAAGCAGGCCAAGGCGATTGCGTCGCCCTGGCCGCGCGATGTGAGGCCGAAGGACCTCGCGGATGCCGCGATCCTCTCCGGCCTCGAGAGCCACAACCAGTGGGCGCGCACGACCGCGCAGCGGCTGCTCGTCGAGCGCGGCGCGAGCTGGGAGCCGATCGCGATGCTTGCGAGCGCCGGATCGACGTGGCAGACGAAGCTCGCCGCGTTGCGCACGCTCCGCGAACTCACCGATCTGTACAGCCGACAGGATCGCGCGGATGGTCGCGAAGCAGGCTGGGCCTTCGATGCGTCGCTCAGTGCGGCGCTCGCGAGTCCGGAGACGGCCTTGCGCCGAGCGGCGTGGCAGATCTTCGCCACCGTTGCGCCGCAGACGACCGGAGTCTCGCTGACCGACGCGTTCGCGGGGTTTGCACCGGGCGTCGATACCCGCGTGCGCCTCAGCGCGCTCCTCGGTTCCATGGCGCTGACCCGCGCCGACGAGTTGCACGGAGCCGCACAACTCGCGCTGCTGCGAGTCTGGCCCTCGTTGGAAGACGACTGGTCGCGTTCGGCGGCGCTGGGTGCCGCCCTCGACCACGCGGGTTACATGCTCCAGTATTCGCTACGAGAGCCGTTGAACTCGTCGACGCGCTCTTTCCTCCAGCCGTTCGGCGAAGCGCTCGCGCGACGCGACGGCGCGGCCGGTGTCGCACAGGCGCTGGCAGAGATGGCGGAGCACGGACAATTTCCCATCGAGCTCATCGATGGCTGCCTGCGCGGGCTGCGTGAGAAGCGGGGCACGGAGATCGACGCACGAGCGCGGGGCGCGCTCGTGCGATTGCTCGAGCAGGACGATCTCGCACTCGTGCGGGGCGGACTCGCGCTGTGCGGCAGATTGCTCCAGCCGGGTGAACTCGCCGCTGAGATCAGGCTTGCGGCCGGGCGCCAGCTCGAGCTGATCGAGGATGCCGACGCGCCTGTCGATGGCCGTCGCGCCGCGTTCCTCGCGCTGCTCGCGCTCGACGCGCACCGCGCGCAGGCGCTCGGCGCGTGTGACGACCTGCTCGCCGCCGGCGCGGGCGAGCCGAATCAACTGGCCGTGCTCGATGCGATCGGCGCGCTCGACGACGCGGCGGCGGGGGAGACGCTGGCGCTGCACTTCGGCAGGCTGTCGGGCGGGCCGCGCGAGCGCGCGTTCGAGCTGCTCGCGCGCCGCCCGGCCTGGGCGAACGCGCTGCTCGACCGTGTCGAGCAGGGCGGGCTCACGCCGGCCGTGCTGGGCCCGCAGAAGATGCATCGGCTGCGCACGCACGCCGATGCGGCGGTCGGCGCGCGCGCGACCGAGCTGTTCGCGAAGCTCGGCTCGGCGACCAACGGGAAGGTCGACGAGCTGGTCGCGAAACTGCTGCCCGAGGTCGACCAGCCCGGCGATGCCGCCAACGGCAAGCTCGTGTTCGCGCAGAACTGCGCCGCCTGCCACGTCGCCTTCGGCGCGGGCGGCAAGGTGGGCCCCGACCTGTCGGGCATGGGCGCGCACGGCGCGAAGGACCTGCTGCCGGTGATCCTCGATCCCAGCCGCAACGTCGAGGCGGCCTTCGCCGAGTGGGTGGCCGTGCTGAAGGACGGTCGCTCCTTCGGCGGCGTGCTCGCGCGCGACGCGGCCGACTCGGTACTGTTGCGCAACTCGACCGGCGACGTCGAGATCGCGCGCGTGGACCTGGCGGAGCTGCGCAACAGCGGCCGCTCGCCGATGCCCGGCGGGTTCGAGAGCCTCGGCGCAGCGGGGCTGCGCGATCTGATCGCGTACCTCGAGGGGCCCAACCGCGGCTGGCGCGTGCTCGATCTGCGCAACGTCGCGACGCGCAACTCGCTGAACGGCCTGTACGACCGGCGCCACGCGAACGAGATCCTGAAACCAAAGGCGTTCGGCGTGCAACCGGTGCACGGCGTGCCGTTCGAGCTGCTCGATCCGGCGCGCGCGCAGAGCGGCAACAACGTGATCGTGCTGAAGGGCGGCACGGCGGGCGACTGGGACTGCAAGGTGCACGCGCCCCGGCGCGTCGAGCTCGCGGTCGGTGCGATCGTCGAGCGCGTGCACGTGCTCGGCGGCATCGCGGCATGGGGTTATCCGTTCCACAAGCAGCAGGACCCGATCCTGAGGTGGACGTGGAAGTACGCGGACGGCGAACGCGAGGAGGTCGTGCTGAGGAACGGCGTCGAGTTCGGCGACTGGATCGCGCGCCACGACGTGCCCGGCTCCGAGTACGTGGACGGCGTGCTGGCCGAGGATTCGTGGGGGCAGTTGCGCTATCACGTGCTCGTGCCCGGACAGCGCAAGGCGGTCGCCGCGATCGAGCTGGAGAGCTACGACACGCTGTACGCGCCGACGATCGTCGCGCTGACGGCCGAGCTGCCGGGCGCCGTGAAGCTCGCGCAGCCGGCGCGCCAGCCCGATCTGCCGGAGGGCGAACTCGACGCACTCGTGTTCGGCGGCGGCTCGAGCCACGACTTCGCGCGCTGGTTCCGCGACGCCGACATCGCGGCGCTGACGAGCGCGGGCCTGCGCGCCGGCTACACCGAGCGCCTCGACGAGCTCTCGGAGGGACTCGCGCGCGCGAAGGTGCTGGTGCTGTGCAACAACCAGCCGATCGGTGAGGCCGACCTGCGCGCGCGGATCTTCGCGCACGTCGAGCAGGGCGGCGGGCTGCTCTTGCTGCACGCGGCGACCTGGCACAACTGGCCCGACTGGCCGGAGTACAACCGCGAGCTGGTCGGCGGCGGCGCGCGCAGTCACGAGAGCTACGGCGATTTCGACGTCGTGCGCTCGGCGGCCGAGCACCCGATCCTCGAGGGCGTGGCCGGCCGCTTCCGGATCCGCGACGAGCTGTACCGCTTCGAGCGCGAGCCCAATGCGCAATGCGAGGCGCTGGCGACCGGCTACTCGGCGACGAGCGGGGCGAGCTACCCGGTGCTGTGGTCGAGCGTGCGCGGCCGCGGTCGCATCGTCGGCTTCACGCTCGGACACGACGGCGCGGCACGCGACGTGCCGGCCTTTGGCAAGCTCTACGCGAATGCCCTGCGCTGGCTCGCGCCGCGCCAAGATCGAAAGTAGTCGAATCGCGATGCTCTACGAACCCATCCGGCACTCCCGCACCGACATCCTGAAGCGTTTCCGCGCGCAGATCGCGCGCGGCGAGCCGATCATCGGCGGCGGTGCCGGCACCGGCATCTCGGCCAAGAGCGAGGAGGCCGGCGGCATCGACCTGTTGATCGTCTACAACTCCGGGCGCTACCGGATGGCCGGACGCGGCTCGACGGCGGGACTGATGCCGTACGGCAACGCGAACCAGATCGTCAAGGAGATGGCGTACGAGGTGCTGCCCGTCGTCAAGCGCACGCCGGTGCTCGCCGGCGTGTGCGGGACCGATCCGTTCATCATGCCGCGGCTGTTCCTCGAGGAGCTCGCCGAGCTCGGCTACGCGGGGATCCAGAACTTCCCGACGGTCGGCCTGATCGAGGGCGAGCTGCGCGCGACGCTCGAGGAGACCGGCATGGGCTACGGCCTGGAGGTCGAGTTCGTCGCATTGGCGCGCGAACTCGACTTGCTGACGACGCCGTATGTGTTCGACGAGGACGAGGCGCGCGCGATGACCAAAGCCGGCGCGGACATCGTCGTCGCGCACATGGGCTGCACGAGCGGCGGCACGATCGGCGCGAAGACGGTCAAGACGATCGAGACCTCCGCGCGGCGGATCGAGGCCATCGTGGCCGCGGCAAAATCCGTGCGCAGAGACGTGATCTGCCTGTGCCACGGCGGGCCGATCGCGACGCCCGACGATGCGCGCGCGATCTTCGAGCGCGTGGACGGCATCGACGGCTTCTACGGCGCGAGCTCGACCGAGCGCTTCCCGACCGAGGTCGCGATCAAGCGGCAGATCGAGGAGTTCAAGGCGCTGCGGCTCGCGCGCAACGGGAAGGGCGCGGCGAAGAAGGGCGCGCGATGACGCAGCTCGACTGCGCCGAGTGCCTGCGCTTCGTGACCTCGAAGGAAGCGGTCGTCGAACAGATGCCGTGGGGCCGGCACGACTGGCTCGCGCGCGCCGGGCTGACCGATTCGAAGCTGATGCAGCTCGTGCGCGTGACGATGCCGGCGGGCAAGGCTCACGCCTTCCACCGCCATCCGCACATGGAGGAGCTGCTCTACGTGATCGCGGGCCGCGTCGAGCAGTGGGTCGGGCGCCAGAGTCGGATCCTGGGGCCGGGCGAACTCGCGCACGTGCCGATGAACGAGGTGCACGGCTCGTACAACGTGTTCACCGAGCCGGTGACGTTCCTGGCGGTGCTCGGGCCGGCGGTCATCGACGGGCCGGCGCTGGTCGACGTCCAGCACGACGAGCCGTGGCGCAGCCTGAAGGCGCCCATCGGCTGAGCGGCGCCGGAGCGTCCCAACTCTTGCCGGAGCCCGGATCGGGCCGAATAGTGGGGCGTCGATGACCGCTACGCCTCCTGAAGTCAGCTTCGTGTTGCCGTGCCTGAACGAGGCCGAGACGCTCGCGGGCTGCCTGCGCGAGATCGACGAGTGCATCGCGCGACAGGGCTGGTCGGCCGAGGTGATCGTCGCCGACAACGGCAGCAGCGACGGCTCGCGCGAGATCGCGCGACGCTGCGGCGCGCGTGTCGTCGAGGTGGCCGAGCGCGGCTATGGCAGCGCGCTGCGCGCGGGCTTCCTCGCCGCGCGCGGGCGGCTGCTCGTGATGGGGGACGCGGACCTGTCCTACGACTTCCGCGAGTCGGTCGCGCTGGTCGAGCTGCTGCGCGGCGGTTGCGAGCTCGCGATGGGCACGCGCTTGCGCGGGCGCATCGAGCCGGGCGCCATGCCGTGGAAGCACCGCTGGCTCGGCAACCCGGTGCTGTCGTGGATCGGCCGGCGCCTGCACGGCGTGCGCGTGTCGGACTTCCACTGCGGGTTGCGCGCGCTGTCGCGCGACGCGTTCCTGCGCATGCGCACCTCCACGACCGGCATGGAGTTCGCGTCCGAGCTGGTCGTGCGCGCCGCCCTGTTGCGCATGCGCATCGGCGAGGCGCCGGTCACGCTGCGCAAGGACGGTCGCTCGCGGCCGCCGCACCTGCGCTCGTTCCGCGACGGCTGGCGGCACCTGCGCTACCTGCTGTGCATGGCGCCGCGCTTCACGCTGGTGCTGCCCGGGCTGGTGCTGATGGCGCTCGGCGCCGCGGCGGCGGCGCCGACCTGGCGCGGTACCTTCTGGGTCGGCGGCGTCGGCTTCGACATCGGCACGCTCGTGGCGGGCTCGCTCGCGCTGGTGGTCGGCTACCAGTGGGTGACCGCCGCGATCGCGGTGCGGCTGTTCGCGCACACCAGCGCGTTCGGGCCGCCCAGCGAACGGCTGCAGCGCGCCTTCGGTTTCTTCCGGCTCGAGCTCGGGCTGGCGGCGGGTGCGCTGTGCGTGCTGCTGGGCGCCGTGCTGATCGCGGCGCGCCTCTTGGAGTGGCGCGCGGGCGGCTACGGCCGGCTCGATACGTCCGAGTCCGCGCGTGCGATGGTCGCGGCCGCGACGCTGATCGCGCTGGGCGCGCAGACCGTGTTCGCGTCCTTCGTGTACTCGATGTACGGGCTGCAGCAGGAGATCGAGCGCGGGGGCGGCGCATGAAGTGGCTCGACCACCGGCTGCGCGACTGGCGCATCGGCGTCGCGCTGCGCGAGGTTCCACGCGGCGCGCGCTTGCTCGACGTCGGTTGCCACGATGCGCTGCTCCTGTCGCGCGCGCCGCACGCGGCGCTGCGCGTCGGCGTCGATCCGCGCGTGGAACCCGGCCGGGCGAACGGCATCGAGCTGCAGCGCGCCGCGCTGCCGGGACCGCTGCCGTTTCCCGACGCGAGCTTCGACTGCGTGACGCTGCTCGCCGTGCTCGAGCACCTCTGCGATCCGGCTCGCTGCGCGCGCGAGCTCGCGCGCGTGCTCGCGCCGGGCGGGCGCGTGGTGCTGACGGTGCCGTCGGCGCTGGTGGACCGCATCCTGGACATGCTGCGCGCGCTGCACCTGATCCACGGCATGGAGCTCGAAGAGCACCATGGGTTCGAGGTCTCGCGCACGCCGGTCGTGTTCGCGCAGGCCGGGCTGGTCGAGCGCAAGCACCGGCGCTTCGAACTCGGCCTGAACCACCTGTGGGTGTTCGAGAAGCCCGCCGGAGGCTCAGCATGAGCGGCCGCAGGCTGTGGGCGCTGGCGGCCCTCGCGCTGGCGGCGCTGGTCGCGCTGGCGTACGGCAACTCGCTCTCCAACGGTTTCCACCTCGACGATGTGTACGGAATCGAGCAGAACCCCGCGCTTCGCGACCTGGCGAACATCCCGAGCTTCTTTCGCGATCCGTACACGCTGACGACGCGCTCGTTGAACGCCGATTGGCGCCCGCTGCTGCAGGTGACCTACGCGCTCGACTACGCGATCGGCGGCCTGGAGCCGCGCGCCTGGCGCGTCACGCAGCTCGCGCTGCACTGGGTCGTGTGCCTGGGCCTGTTCGCGCTGGGCCGCGCGTTGCTCGGCGGCGGACGCGTGCGCGAAGTTCGCGGGCTCGCCGAGCGCGAGGGGGATGCGATCGCGCTGGCCGCGGCGGCGCTCTTCGCCGTGCACCCGATCACGTCAGGCACGGCCAACTATGCGTGGGCGCGCTCGTCGCTGCTGGTGGCCGTCTTCGCGCTGCCGGCGCTCGCCGCCTG
>Ga0194132_10005776_pt1 | contig 19710 bp, 36 predicted proteins | sample TA2KigOf80mmetaG_FD_148612 | JGI IMG/M metagenome (GOLD analysis project Ga0194132, IMG submission 148612) | Freshwater microbial communities from Lake Tanganyika, Tanzania - TA2015054 Kigoma Offshore 80m | ecosystem: Environmental > Aquatic > Freshwater > Lake | place: Tanzania: Lake... | reverse complement strand
TGATACTGGTGGGATTAGCGGGACTGCTATGAGAGACGCTATTGTATCAGGCGATAAGTCATCTTTCATCCAAAACCTTCCCGACTGGTTAAGTGATGACGATGCCAACATTGTGTGGCGCACTCTTTCCAAGGAGAGCACACAGCTTGAATCTTTGATTCGTTCTCTTGTGAAAGGAGTTCTGTAAATTGAATCAAAGAATATTCTTTACTTCTGATAATCACTATTTTCATGACAATATTATCAAGTATTGCAAAAGGCCTTTCTCGGGTTCAGAAGACATGAACAGCGAGATGATGTCTCGCTGGAATTCTGTTGTGAGCCCAGATGATATTGGCATCTTTGTTGGAGACATTTCTGCCGGGCTAAAAGGGAGAACAGGAGAGCTGCAAGATATTATCAGGAGTCTCAACGGAAAAAAGATCCTAATTCGAGGTAATCATGATCACCAACCAGACGAGTGGTATCTTGAGTCTGGGTTTCTTAGAGTCAGGGATGCCGCCAAGTTTGGTGCTGTTGTCCTCACGCATTACCCACTCTCATCGCTGGAGAGGAGAGGGATTTCTGGTGAGGATTTATTTGGCCCTTTTTCTCATGTTATCCACGGTCATGTGCATGAACGCGGCGATAATTTTGAGAGACACTATAACGTTGCCGCCGATCGTCATGATTTTATGCCTGTCCCGCTAGAAGTTGCAATTCCTCAATCATTTCAACAGGAATTTGTGAATGATCTATTAAACTTTTTGTGATCAGGGTTTAATGTTCTAATTAATAGAGGGAGATCACGATCATATGAAATTAAACCCAACTTTTACAATATTTTGCGGTCCAATGTTTGGATCAAAGACATCAAGACTCTTAATGGAGTTGGAAAGATATAAATATCAGAAAACACAGGTTGTTGTGTTTAAGCCTTCACTTGATGGTCGATATAGCAAAGAAAGTATTGTAACGCACGGAGGGTGGAAGCACAGTGCCATCTCTATTCAAGAGGGTGCAGATATCCTTGAGTTTCTTGCCGATGAAGATCAAAACCCAAAAGTGATTGCCGTAGATGAGGCCTTTATGATACCAGGAATATCAGATGTTCTTATATTCCTATATCAAAGCGGGTTTAATATTGTTGTATCAACTCTTGACATGGCTTCAAACGGGAAACCCTTTCCTGAAGTTGTAAAGATGTTACCTTGGGCAACATACATCAAGAAATGCACGGCAGTTTGTACTGTGTGTGGTGAGGATGCATATTTTACTCACAAAAAGACTATAGGGGGAGATGAATTTATTGTTGAGGTAGGTGGTTCTGAGCTATATGAGCCACGATGTGCACAGCATTTTCATGAAATTTTTGATTTAAAAGTTGAATCCTGAAATATGAGTCGTCCAACGTGGTCACAAACATGGATGTCTGTTGCAGATGCAATTTCTCAACGTTCGTCCGATCGAATTATGAAGGTAGGGGCAATTATTGTATCTGAAGATAACACCAGAATGTTATCGGTGGGTTATAATGGAAATTACAAAGGAGGGCCTGACGAAAGAGAGTCAGATGAGCCTGGATGCAGTGGGTTTATTCATGCTGAAGTAAATGCACTTGTTAAGTGTGATTATAATTTCTCTAAAAAGAAACACATGTATGTGACTCACAGCCCTTGTCGATCATGTGCAAAACTTATTATAAACGGTGATATCTCAAAAGTCTTTTATCGAGTCCCCTATAGAGATCTTGCAGGCATAGAGTTATTAAAAAGTGTCGGAATTGAAGTTGAACAAATCGGCGAATAGTCTATTAAGGTCTGATAGTTATTCTTGCAATCTATGAGGGTATAAATGGATGATTTATTAATTCGACTAATACGTGAAGAGTGGGATGCAAAAATTGAGCGTCTTAAAGAGAATTTAAAACTAAATGGCAATGTTAATATTGACGGTTTGACCGTTTATAGAAAAGAAGACAAGCCCTCAGGAGAATCAACAGCTTATACAGTTGATGAGTTTGATCCTCGCGGAGAGGTGAAGCTTAAATGCGACGAAGACCCTGAAAAAGAAATAAATGTAAAAGCACAAGACCTTGAGGCAAATTATGAAATTAGATGATCTACTTAAAAATGCTGTAAAATCCTCTCTTAGAGAGTCTATTCCTACATTGGTGGCTGAAGCTTATGTTGCTGAACCAAAGCAGTTTAAGCAGGTCACTGAATTTGTCTCTCAAAAGACAAAAGATCTTCATCAGGATTTGTACAAGAATTATATAGAGTCCCTTAATACCGTCTCATCAAAGCTTGATACAGCCGACAAAAATGCTGCAAACCCTAGGCATTCAGATTATAGATCTCTTAAGCTGGATGAAGCATACAATTTAAATGCTGTTTGGCTTCATGAACTATATTTTGCAAATTGCTTCGACCCAAACAGTGAAATTGGAATGGACTCTGTTGCTTATCTAAAGCTTCAAAGAGACTTTGGGACTTTTGATGATTGGCAAAAAGACTTTATGTCTTCTGCAATGTCTGCAGGAAATGGTTGGGTAGTATGTGGGTATCACCCTTTCTTAAGGCGTTTTGTCAATATGATTATTTCTCATCACAGCGGAGACGTAATGATGGGAGTTTTCCCTGTAATTGTTGTTGATATGTGGGAGCATAGTTACTCTAGAGACTATTTAGGGGATAAGAAGAGCTATCTTGTTGCACAAATGAAAGAGTTTAACTGGAAAATCATTGAAGATAGATTTAAAAGAGCAGACGGTATTGCTCAGGCGGTAAAATAACAATGTTTAACTATAGCCCCAAAAACCAATGGAAGAAGATTGTGCTCGAGTCTCGAAGAAAGATGATCACAGAGGCCGAAGATAATATCGATCCAGACATAAATAAAGAAGTCTCTGTTGATCGTCAAATTGACGAGTATTTAAGCTCTTATGAGAGCGACTCAAAAGTAACCCAAGAGTCAATTCTTTGGAATCGACTAAAGAAAAGACTTCTTCTTGAGAAAGAGGGAGAGGAAGATGATCTATTTGGCATGGAGGGAGACACAACCGAAGAAGATGCAGAGGGCGAAGAAGAAGAAGAAGCGGGCGGCGAAGAATCTACTGAAGAAGATGAAGAAGGATCTGAAGAAGGTGATGAAGAAGAGGAAGAAGAGGAAGAAGAGCCTGAAAAATTAACTTCTGAGGATATTGATTTAAATGTTTTTGCAAGCAAGGTCTCAAGACTTGTAGATAATCATGAATCTCTTCTTGAAATTAAAAACGTTATTATGAGAAGAGCTCTAAAGTATCTAAATGAAACTTATGACAAATCGACAATTGAGTTATTTAAAGACATCCTGTCTGAAGAATATGGGCTTGTAATCGGAGAGACTCAAAAAGACATGGAAGAAAAATTTCAAGCTCCTCCCGCGGCTAGAGCTTTAGGATCAGGAGATGGGGGTGGAGGTGGTGGCGGCATATGAAAGGAAATCTCTTTCAAGACGATAAGGGGGTTCATATAAAAATCAGGAAAGATATTCATGCTCATTTCAGAGGTGAGATGTTTAAAATGGGTCTTTCCATGCAAGAAGCTTTTAATGAATTTGCTTTACAAGTTGTTGAAGGGACAAAATCAAGTAAGCATATATTGTCTGTTGCAGCCCTTAAAAAGATGAAGACTTCAATCAATGACTCGGCAGAAAAATCATCAAGAAGAAAGAAAGAGAAAGAGATTAATGCGTTCGATATTGACACTTTGTATGAGCTAATTAATACAAAAATTTCGGAGTCCAAGTGATTAATTTTATTGAAAAGATAAATTCAATACCTGATTTAAGTGAAAAATTAAACTCACAAGACGAGAGAATTAAGTCTTTAGAGACGACCGTCATAGAGCTAACAAAAATTGTTATTGCTCAACAATTAAATTTTGAAAAAATTGTTTTAGTTCAAAGTCAATTAACAAATGAAATTATAAACCTTTTTAATATTGAATTGACTGACATACCAGAAAAAGATTTAAATTAATGAAAAAAATATTTTTATCTATAAAAAAATATTGGTTCTATTTTTCTACAGTAGTTGCTGCTATTTTTGGTTTTTTCTTTTTTAAAAGAAGGACGTCTGGATTGTTAGACCAGATATCCGAAATAAACGCTAGGCATACTAAAGAAATTGAAAAAATAAATGAGATTCGCCTTAAAGAGCGAGAACTATTAAAGCAAAATGAAGAGATTCTTCGAAAAACTTTATCAGAAATAACTGCAAAATATGAAGAGTCACAAAAGGAACTAACAAAAAAGAAGAAAGACGAGATTGAAAAGATTGTAAAGAAATACGGGTCTGACCCTGATGAACTTGCAATTCAGCTTTCAAATGCAACGGGTTTTAAAATCATATATCCTGACGTAAGAAACAATGAAGAATAAAATAATCGCTTTGTTCTTGGCTATTTCAATTTTTTCAACAACGGCGGTTTGTGCCCAAGACCGTCTTGAGCTAGAATTGCCCAGTATTATATCACCCAAGGCTGAAGAAGACTTAGGCGCTATAATAAGCCCCATTAGAAAAGGTGAAAGATCTCCATTTGCAGGTCTTGTTTTATCACCCAGGGCAATTGCAACAATTATGGCTCATTACAAGTTTTTAAATGAGCAAATTAAAATTGAGACCGAAAAAGAACGTCAAGAAGTAACAGCTCAATTTGAAAACAAAATAAAGGAATTGGAGATTAAATACAATTCAGACAAAGAATCATATCAAACCCAGATTGAGTCTAGCAAATCAGATTCAGCTAGATATAAATCTCTTCTTGAAAAAGAAATTTCATCAAGACCTAATTTGCCTTTTTGGACAGGACTTTCTTTTGCCGGAGGGATAGGATTAACTTTATTGATAATTTTTGCATCAAATGGTTCTTCTAACTAAAGATTGATATATGTATTGTCATCTTTCTAGGCGGATATCATATGTCAAAAATTTCAAATGTTAAGTCAAATGTTTCAAAAGCTGAGGCGCCTAAAAAGACCGATTCTGATCAAAAGAAACCCTGGTATATCCTAAAAGATTCAAGAGGGTTTGGGTCAATTACAGTAACACTTGTTCTTATTTCTTTTTGGGTAACAACAGCTGCTTACATTGGATCAATGTTTGAAAGAATTGGAGGCGTTGAGTTTAAAGAGTTCGATCCTGCCGCAGTAAGTGCATATTTAATTCCAATTTTGTCCCTATATTTTGGAAGAAAGTGGACTGATCTTAAAATAACTCAGAAACAAGGCGAAAAGAATGAAAATATCGATCAGTGAGCATGCAATTAGAGAGCTCGTAAAAGGGGCACTAACGCCTGTGAAACCAAATAACGAGATTGAAGGAGTTGGTTTTGCTGATAATTCATCACCAGTAAAACCAAAAAACAAGAGCAAAGAAGAGACAGGTTTGACATTTAAAAAGGATAAATCATGAGAAACAGAATTTCAATCAGAGAGTCAAAGCTTAGAGCATATGTTAGAAAGATTCTTAATGAAGTCGACCCAAGATTTAAGAAGGCTGAAGACACATTAAACAGATTTGGTTTCGAGGACTCAAGAGGAAAGAAAGGCGTCACACCTGCCGACAGAACTGCTGCAGTCCGTGGTATGGCTGACCTTCAAGACATGGGTGATGTTGCCTCAAGCATGGGTGGTAGAGGTGACATGGGCATGTTGAATTCTGCATTAAGCGGAGAACAGTTTGACAAGATTGAGACTTTCCATAAATATGGAAAGAATGGTGTAAAGAAGGCTTCAAATGATCAGGCCTTAAAAGCCTTGGGAGCCCTCTTTTCAACTGACAACATAGAGGAAGAGGATTATAATTATCTTTCTTTCTGCCTTAAAAATGTTGACTCACTTAATTTTGATCCTGAGCAAAAGAGTGATCTCTCTCAAGAACTAAGAAGAACAGTATGGACATACTGTGATGTTGCAATGGAAAGCCTTGAAGGGTGAAAATAAAGCAAGAGAGATTAAATGTTATCATCAATTGTTGCATCTGTGCAATTTAAACCAAAACCCGGTAATGTCGATCAAAACATAAATGTTGCAAGACAGATGTGTTTTGAGGCTGCCGCAAAAGGTGCAAAATTAATTGTACTTCCCGAGATGTGCACCTCAGGGAATGAATTTAAAAACAGAAGAGATGCAACACTTTGTTCTCAGGATAAGAAGGGATATCAGACTCAGGCTTTTCAACCAATAGCACAGAAATTTAAATGTGATATTGTCTTTGGATATCCTGAGTTTTCAGATGGAGAGCTTTATAATTCTGCAGCCGTTGTTGGACCTGAAGGACTTATTACAAACGTAAGAAAGCACAATCTTTGGGGAAATGATAACTTTTGGGCACAGTCTTCTGATCAGTTGCCTCCTGTTGCTTTAACTTCGGCAGGAAGATTAGGTGTCTTAATTAGTAGAGACATATCGAACAAATTTAGAGAATCATATGCTTTCTATAGACCGAATCAGAAATTTTATCAGAAAGGATCTGTAGATACGCTCGCAGTTCTCTCCAATTGGGATACTGAATTCGGCTATCCAGACACAAGATGGATAGATTTATCTGAGTCAACAAGGTCAAACATTGTTGTTTCAAATAAAGTAGGATCTGAATCAAAATTAAAGTTTCGAGGAGGATCGTGTATTATCGACAGAAATAAGAAAATATGGACGAACGGATCGTCATTTGAAGACTCTGCTGTTGTAGGTGGTATAATTGTTCTATGAACTTAACTGCACTTCATGAGAATTTTATACGCAATTCCTTTCCTACGGCCCTGGGAAGACTTCCTGTTAATTTAAAAAAAATAGAGAGGCCTGTTATTCCTGTTGATAGATGGGAAGTAAAAGGTGACCCAAAGTTTTTGACAAAGACATTTAGGTTTCAAAGCATTCCAGCCAGAAATGAATTTCTTAAGTTTTTGTTGCAATACGAAGAAGAGACAAACCATGGATCGTCCATAATGATTAGAGATGAGATTGTTAAAATCTCCTTAAGGACAAAGAGTGTTGATGAAATTACTTCTCTCGATAAAGAGTATTCATCTTTTGTTGACGAAACATTTAAAGATGTTGTAATGTATTCAGGATTTCCCGAAGGAGATTTAAAGAATGGACATCCTACACCCAAAAGAGATGATAAGTGAATCTTTGTATGATCAACTTGGTGATATTGAGAAAATAAGAACAAAATTTCTTTTATGCAGCATAGATTTTGTTGTTCAAGACAAAGTCGAGAAAGTCACAGGCGTTTTAAGCTCTATATTGTCAACAAGAGAGAAAGACCTTCAGGTCGACATTAAGGTTTCACTTTATGACGCACTAGGAATTCTAGAATCTTGGAAAGAACTACCAGTAAAAAGCCTCTTTTTGGAGTTTGATCAATTTATCCTTCATTATGATGGTCTTTTTCGAATTTTATCAGTAAAAATATCACCAACTGATATTGAAAACTCTATTTGTATTCTTCACTTGTCTCTTGAAAAAGAATAACCTATTTACTTTAAACGGAGCGCCTATGAAGACCGAGACCAAAGATTGTAAATGTTGCAAAGGAAAGAAAAAGTGCGATTGCCCTGCAGATTGCACAAAATGTGATTGCAATCACAAGAAAGACGAAATGAAAGAGTCGTATTTTGATAAATTTATGGATTCAATCTTGATCTCGGAGAGGGTTGAAAAGAAAATCTCTGTCGAAAAAGACTCTCCCATGAGAGAGAGAATTAAGAGACATCAAGAGAAGCCTTTAAATAGAATTACTTACAAATAAGGTTACTGAATTATGAATATTAAAGATGGAAAAAGCTTAAATAGTCTTTTAAAGACGATTGTAAGAGAGAGCTACAAAAATCTTCAGATAAAAAGAAAGGTTTTAAAAGAAGAGGAGTTAAATGCTCCTGTAGACACCGAAGTAGAGGAAGAACAATCTGAAGAAGGTGGTGAAAAAGAAACATCTCCTGACAAAGATCATAATGCTTTAAAGACTGGGGATATTGACTCTCAGGAAATTATTGAAAAACTAAATACAATTAGGGCCGGAAAATCATTTAAAGACTCTTCCATTAAGACTGAAATGCAAGAGTACTTAAATGAGCTTTCAAAAGAAGAAAAGACAGCTCTTTTTGTTTTTCTAAAAGCAATCTCTCAAATTGTAACAGGCGAAATTGATGCAGAAAACGTCGTAGACCCAGGTGAGCCCCCTGCTGATTTGTCAATTCAAAAGGGCGGAAAGAAGACAGTTACACTTAAATCAAAGGTTCAGGTTGTTACTTCAGCATCTGCAGGAGGAAAGGACGAAAAGGCATCAAGCAAAGAAGACACAACGGGTCCGGCACCTATTAAGCCAAAATAAATGAATCCTTTTGATAAATACGAATCTTTAATAAAGGCAATTGATTATATACATTCATATGCGCCAAACATTAAAGAGTGGATAATACTAAAAAAAGAGCTTTTAAAAACATTAACCTCAGATGAAAGAACTCTTTTTAGTGTCAGAGACCCAATCACTAAAAAACAAAGAACGAATGATCTTGAGCGATTATTAGCCAAGTTATGGTCAGTAAAAACAAACTTACCTTTAGAGATGCCACATGAATAAAGAAGAAAAAATTTTAAGAGAATATATCTCACTTCTTGTTGAAGAATCTGGAGAGCCTACATCAGCCCTTAGGTGGTGGGACAAAGGTAAGAGCCACATGGGCGCAGGGGGATCTGACGTTGGAGGGGCAATCAAGAACGTCGGAAAAGTTGGGGTAGGACTTATTAAAAAACTCTTTTCGAGAGGAAAAACTATTTTAAAGCTTTCAAAAGAGTTAGTTGTGACAACCGTCTTAAAGCCCTGGGCGAAATCAGAATATGACAGGATTATGGATGAAGGAAAAGCTGAAATAGCTGAATTAAAAGAGAAATACAAGACGCCCGGTTTGTGGCAGATGATTCCTCCTGACTTACAGGTTTTTGCAATGTTTTTAAATCCTGCAGCGGCAGTAACTGTTGGAGCAGGTGCTCTTGCAGTAAAAGGGGCAAAAAAAGCTTTTGGTGACGGAGAAAAAGAAGGAAAGTCTTCTAAGGGCAAAGGCAAGTCTTCGGGAGGAGGTGGCGGCGGCGGTGGGGGAGGTTACGGCGGAGATGTTGGATATGGAGGTGGTCAATCTAGTGACTCAAGCCGCGGTGAAAATGTTACAGAATCTAACTTCTCTTCTCGAAAAAACTCTAATTATCTTTTTGAGAACAACAAAGAAAAAAACAAAAATTTAAACCCAGAACAACAGAAAGAGCTTGAAGAGCTTGTTGGGTCTTTAAGAAAAGTTGCCAAATCAAGGGCGGGAGACATTATTAATCTTTTAAAAACTGTTGAACAAAAAGAAGGAGAAGACTCAGAAGGCGCAGAGTCTTTAAGAAACTTAATTAAAAAGCTAAACTTAAAATAAAATTTGAACTTTCAGAACATTCTGAATATGATAAATGCATGGGAAGAAAAAAGAAAGAAAAGAATTATAATATTGCAATTATGCAGCCAACTGAAATTGGCGCTCTTCGAGCCCTTGTTAAGGAGTTTGTCGGAAGAATTGAAAACATTGATTCAGAAATAGAGCTCCTAAAAGAGGATAGAAAGTCTGTAATTGAAGAGTATAGTGAGAAACTCGACTACAAGACTTTGCAAGCCGCTCTAAGGGTTGCTAAAATTCAGCAAAGTATTGAGCATAGAGATACATATGATCTCTTTATGGAAGTCCTTGAAGAATCTTAAAACACATCTCAGCAAATGAGTATAATAGGATTCATGAATAATCCAGAAATTAAATTTAGAAAAACTTATCAGGTTCGATTAACCAAATATGAGCTTCTTCATCTAAGGGACTTAATGAGTATTTCGCTTCCCCCTGAAGGGTCTCAGACAGTCAGTAATTCTCTTGCAACCGTTGAAAATCGTCAACTTGTTGAAGTAGGACTTTGGAAGAAAATTTCAGATGCATGTAAAGAGGTTGGTTTGCCGCTAGGTGATGATGCCCCTGACTATGTTGTTGCTCCGTCAGGAATGGTCCCCTTAGGGGTATTTCAGCTGTCAACCGATCCTTTCGATAAGTCTGAAAACAAAGAAGATGATGATGACGATGGGTCACTTTTCTCTAAGAAGGTATAAAAATGAACTTATCCGTAGGGCAGATTGTTTTTGTAATCCCTGAAAAACAAACTATTGTGCATCCAATGCAAGTTGTTGAAGAAATAACAAAAAAAATGTTACATCTTCATCCTGATGGAAGAAATGAAGTTATATCAGAGATAGATTATCTTCTAAAGAGTAGTTCAAGTTCAAAGAATATTCTGTTTAGTGAAATAAACGGAGAGTTGTTTGAATCATCCGAAAAAGTAAAATCAACAATGATTGAGAGAGCAACACGCACTATTAGTCGTCATATTGAAAATGCAATAAAAAGAGCAAATGATTCATTTGGATTAAAAACCACTATATCACATCAAAACTCTGAAGAAGTAGATGATACTACTTATATAGATCTTGGGAATGGTATAAGGGGTAGAGTAAAGATTGGCGATTAATAATTAATTTGTATTCCAGGTGTCGACTTTTAGTTGGCACCTGATTTTTTTGAGGAGATGCATGAGAGTTAGACGGCTGCTTTTAGACGAGCACGAAGAGAGACTTAAAAGAGGGCTATGCCCAAAATGTCAAAGATTTTCTTTGCAAAAGATTGACGTAAACGAAAGCCATCCTTTGCCTAAGGTTAAGTATAGAATTAAAGAAAGTTTTTGGTCATGTTCTGGGCCCGAGTCGTTTAATTGCTATTTTATTTCAAGCATCGAAGGTGACACTATTTTTGAATCAGCCGATGGCGTTGATGTTATTAATTTTGATACTACTCCAGTCAAATATAGTGGGGCAAAAGTTATTAAGCGCCGAAAAAGCGGAGAGATAGTCGAGATAACGCCTCGTGAACTTTAATGGTTGAACTTTTAGATTCTAAATGTTAAAATTTCTTCAATGAACAATATCGTTTTTATTGCAGGTGTCGTTGGTTTTCTTGGTTCGGTTTGGGCTTTTTTAAGATATGTCCTAATATGTTCATATCGTCTTGAGCCAGAGACTTCCAAGAGGGTTTTAACCAGAATTTTATCTGAAAAGAACACAAAATACATCATTAATTCACAGCATGTACTCTTTCCTAAGCTGCCTGAAACTTTCTCGGCAATTGCAAAGCTTGATAGCGTCTTCTTCTATTTCTCGCGCGAGGAGCGGCTCCTTAATGCAGGGTGGAAGAGCAAAGAGGATATAAGTCAGATTACATTTTTTCGCTGGAGCCGGAGAAAGATTGATAAAATTTTGACTCGTTCTTCTGATGAAGTGACTGTGCCTGTCAACGCCCTAAGCCCGTCAGGGGCTGATAAGCTTGGGGAGATTATCAGGGATGAGTCTGCAACCATATATCTAGATGAGCATACTTTCTCCGACATTGAGAGGGACGTTGTTAGGGTTGTGAAAGGTGAACTTTCCAAAACTTCGATGCTACTTTACGGTGAGCCCGGAAATGGTAAGACGCAGTTCGTCAAGTATCTTGCCAAGAAATATAATCTTCCTGTCAATGTGATCTATCTCACTCCTGATTTTTCAAACATTGACATTTCCATGATGTTTGCAAACATTCCCTCGAACTGCATTGTCCTGATTGAGGATTTTGATACAAATTTTAATGGTCGAGAGTGTCTTATGAAGAATGAGCATGTGCGATTCACGTTCGACTCGATCATTAATGCGCTTGATGGGGCTTACAATGACTACAAAGGCGTCGTTTTTGTTATGACTGCGAATGACATTGACAAGATCGATACTTCTCTCAAAACCCGCCCTTCGCGTTTTAAGTTTGTGCGGAAATTTACCAATCCCTCGCCTGAAACCCGAATGAGAATTTTGAATGATGAGGTCTGGGTAAATCAGACCGAAGGTTTGTCACTGGATCAAGTTTTTTCTTGGCGAGATTCGAGCAGAAAGGTATAAAATCACCCAGAGAGAATGCAGTATGGCCAAGAAGAAAGCAGAAAAAACAGTCCATAAAACACCTAAGATTAAATTCGACTTTTCTTCCGGGGAGGATGTGATCATTGACGGAAAAATTACCCTTCAAAAGGGCGATAGGGTTGTTGTTCAGAGAGAGCGCTTAGGTAAGACTCAGATAACAATCTGTACCTTTAAATCTGTTGAACCAAATGGAGATGTAACGTTATGGGACGAGACTGTAACACAGTTCTATTGCTTCAATCTGAATGACCCTCCTCCCATTAAGCGTTTGGTGAACCCAGGTAATTCATGAGATACATCCCGTCTTGGAGGTTTTATGAGTCTTGCTCTTGCGATTGATGGTATGAATTTTCTTCATCGTGCTCGGTCAGGCATGAAACTCGGTCCCGCCCCTGTTATCTTCAATTTTATGCGTAATTTTCGGTCAATTGTGGATCAATTCTCACCTGATGAAGCATACTTTGTTCTTGAAGGCAAGCCACAACATCGAGTTGATATTTCGTCTCAATATAAGGCGAATCGAAAAGTTGATCCTGACACTGAAGAATTTAAGGAGCGCCAAAGGTTCTTCTCACAGGTGGAAGAGGTTCTTGCAGTCCTACGTGAGTCCTTCCCTGTAAATGTTGTGCGCCATCCTCGGTTTGAATGCGACGACACAATCTTTAATTTGGTGAAGAACGATACTGGTAAAAATTGGATTGTGGTCTCCAATGATTCTGATTTCACGCAGCTCCTTAATGGCATGAAGCATGTGAAGATTTGGAACCCAATGAAGAAGGGGTGGGTTCAGGAGACCCCATACGATTATGTCACCTGGAAGTCACTTCGAGGAGATTCTGCCGACAATATTGAGGGGTTGCGAGGTATTGGTGACAAGCGGGCTGAAGAGCTGGCGCTGAACGAATCACTTCTTCAGAAATTTTTGGTCGAAAACCCTGACGATAATCTTCATTTTCTCAAGAATGAATCTCTTATTCGGTTCTCCTCGTGGATCAAACAAGACTGGGATGATCTTCAGGAGTCTCGAGGGGAAGGAACGTGGGGCCCACTTCATGCACTCTTTCAAAAATATTCTTTTTCATCACTCTTGAAAGAAGAATCTTGGTTTAAATTTACAGAAACATTTAATAGGCTTAGGAGATAAAATGAAAGTAATAAATGAAGCGAAGGAGTGGTCGAAATATGCACGTCATCGATTTTCAATTTATGGCAATGAACATACAGGGGTTTATTTTAAACCCAGCATGGCAAAATCTCTTGATCATCTTGATGCACTCATAGTCGAAATAGAGCATTTAAGGGGTTGTCTTCTTGGGTTCAGGGATGATCTGAAAAATGCCCCTGAGTTTGTTCATTATGAAAAAGATGTTCTTGCAAATTGGCTTGAGAGCTTAATTGGTGATCAAACCAGGTGATCTTGTTGTATGGGATGCATCCTGCAAAGGTTGGGACAAACATCCTATGCTAGTTTTGTCTATTTTCAATGTCAGACCAGGAAAATTTGGTGTCTTTTCTAAAGAATGTTTTCTGTGTCACCTGTTGACTCGTGACGGAGTCATCATCGACAAATATCATTTTTTATTAAAGAAGATCGTGTAATATATGTAGTATCATGAAAGATCTAACAAGATGGAAAAAAGTTTATCCAGTTGCAGGACAAGAGCCTAGATTCGTCCCGGCAAACAACTTCTGGTCGGGTGAAGTAACACCTCCAACAACTCTTGGTCTTGCAGGAGATTTTTATTTAAAGTTTCAAGGGCCTCAGGCACCTCCTCCAACAAGCAACTCAGTCCTGCTTTATGGGCCCAAGACTTCACTTGGCTGGGGAACGCCTGTTGAGCTTGTTGGAAATGATGGGCCTGAAGGGCCTCAGGGTGAAAATGGCCCGCAAGGAGACGCAGGATTAGACGGAAAAACAATCCTTTCAGGGACGTCAGACCCAGGGCCAGGCGTTGGGTCTGATGGGGATTTTTATTTAAATACTGCTGCTAAGATATTTTTTGGACCAAAATCAGGCGGATCTTGGTCAACCGGTTTTTCAATTGTTGGACCAGCTGGAGAACAAGGCCCACAAGGAAATGACGGGATTTCTGGGCCAGCAGGTGAAACAGGTCCTGAAGGCTCGATAGGTCCGCCAGGATTGACTGGCCCACAAGGCCCAGCAGGTCCACAAGGGCCAGCAGGTCCACAAGGCCTAGCTGGGCCAATAGGCGCCTCCTATGATGGAAAAGTTGGCAATACAATTTGGGTCACAAAGCAAACCGGCGGAGCTTATACATCTCTTCAGGACGCAATAAATCAGTCAGTTGCAGGAGATACGATTCTCGTCGGGGCAGGGAACTGGGGTGAGATCAACCTTTCACAAAAACCCGGTATTAGCATTACCGGACTTCAACCACCGCTTGCTGACGAGGTTGTCATAAGTAAACTAACATTCGCTCCGACGACTGGCGTCCCTACAACAAACACCATTTTTATTTCTAACTTGCGTATTAGTAACAACTCTCAGTTTGAAGCACTGCAGTTAGGACAAACGGCAAATATTGCACCCATACGAGTTACCATGAGTGGCGTTCGTGTCTATCGAAATAATGCTTCCTCGGTTTCCCCTATGGTTATGTGCTACTCTCACGCAAGTGATACTGACACATCCATCTATATGAAAAATTGTTATTTTACACATGAAAGTGGACAAAATAGTTCTACGCTAATGATGAGTTCGGCGAGATATCTTGATCTTGAAAATTGTCAGTTTTCAAATGGAGCGTTTTGTCTATCAGCGTTTGCTGGAACAATCGCTTGTTCATTCGTTAGATTTGAAACTGCAAGCATAGGAGATTGTATAGAGATGCAACCTGGAGTTCAGCTTCTTATAGGCAATTCATTAGTTCGTAATCTTGGAGTAAATTCGAACGGTATAAGATTATACACAGGCGCTGTTTGTGTCATATCAGACACCGTGTTTGACATTAGCTCAGGAAACGGTGCAGTTATTGCTGGGCCGGGAGGAATTCTTGTAAAAAATAATTTAACTGTGCAACCTGCTGCACTAGGGGCGCGCAATACAGTTATTTCTCCGGCTGTAACACAACTAGCTTTTCAGGTTCTTTAAGTTATTTTTTTTAAAAAAGCACCGGCAACCCATCCTAATCCCGATCGTGTTACAATCTGAACATTTCTACAGTCAGCTCTATCACTCCTTATTACAATTGCGATATCTGCCTTTCTAACAGATGGTCCATCTTCTTCAAAGTCAAAGAAGTGTAACGTAGGACGAAGGCTTATCTTTCCGCCTGAAAGATCTGATAGAGTAACAAGATCACCTGGGTTAAATTTCACATTATACGTTATTGACTTTGTGAAAATCTTGTCAAAACAAGATAATCTTTTAGATAGATAAATACCTTATCGACCAAGACATATTTTGAACATGCCAACTGTAAGATTAAAAACAAAAAAGGAAATATCATGCTAGAAGATCCGGAAAAGCTTGCATCGTGGATCGCTGAGACAAAAAAGAAGTTTGTGTATTTCTCGCCACCAGTGTCTTACCGCATGATTGCTCTCTCTCACTTGGAGAAGCTGAGCGCCGAAAATAAAGTATTGCGTGACTCTCTTGTCGGCTTCAAGGCAGACATTGACGCAGTGGGCGCGCCTAGTACCATCTCTTATAACAGAAATACGCTGAGCGATTGGATTGGGCACATTCTTCAAGACTGTGCCGAAATCCTCAGGGGGGATTCAAAAAGTGCTTCGTAAGTTAAAATCTCCCCTCCTTGCTGAGCACATCAAGGACGAGGTCTATAGGCTGTACTTTAAGACATGGCAGATATCTGAAGACGAGGTTTACCATTCTCCATCTGAGGATGTTTTAGGCATGTACGTTAAGACAAGTCCTCGTGAACGCTGCGATGAAAAAATTACGACGTATGACCCCGTAAGCGGACCCAAGACGCACTATTACAAAAAGATGAATTGACACAAGGTGACAATGACCCCAGGAGATCTCGTTAAATATTACTCAAAGATAACCCTTAAATCTTTTTTAGGGGTAATTTTAAGTATAAACGAAGGCGCAGGAGCAAATGATCACCAGTACTATTGGGTTCTTACGAAGAACGGAATCAAGAATTGCTATGATGGAAATTTAACATTATTATCTTAAACAAATATTTTGAAATATTTCCCTCAAGATCTCAACTCCTTCTTGAACTGAACTTTGGAAACTCCAAATGTCTTTTAGTCTATTTGAATCCCCCATTGTTGTCTCATTCCACATCGAAAAATAAGCAGGTGCTGTTATAACAAATGTTTCCCATGAATCGCCTGGAAAACAGCTGCCCACTCCACATGCCAATGCTCTATTCCCAATGTCTCTATCATTTATAATTGTCCATGATTGTGGTGGTTCGTCAGTTATCATTACAACATAAGGATGCGCCTCTTCTCTCCATCCTACTTCTAATGCATCAGTTGAACTTAAAGCATCAAACATTACATCGTAACTAGGTTCTTCAGAACACACATTGGGAATACTGTTGAGTGCAGATTGAAATTGTGAGATATCAACCAAAGAAGCGCGAGGTGAACCCGTTAACATTAAAAAGTGATCGCCAGCCGTGCAATAATTATCCATGTTACTGCCTGGGAAAACAGACACAGCAAATCTATGACATTCTTGTCCAGAACCCAATGGGCACTCTGCTTGTTTAAAGTCGTTCGCATATGTGCCAATAGCCGACTTTAAGTTATCGATTACCGATAACATCGACCCTGAACCATCAATTAAAAATAACATATCGACTTTATCTCTTTGTATAAGATCTTCGTCAATTTTACCATCACAATCATTGTCTAATTCGTCACAAATTTCTTCTTGCGGCCAGATTTCACCTACACAAAGATCTGGTATAAACTCTTCACTTGAATTAAATGCACCCCAAACTCCCATATTACAAGTCGTTTGACCTATTTGGCATTCACCTTCGTTTGTTGCGCTGACTGATTCATCAGGATACGTCCAGCATGCTCTAGTCATACCGTCTATGACTCCATCGCAATCATCATCCCATGCGTTACATGTTTCAGGTTCTACAGGCATAAGAAAATAACAAGGACTCCAATCTCCATCTCCCATGCAATATTTTACCCCTATACCACAGGCATCATATGGATGTGGCGCAGGACTATCAGTCTCAAGATCAAACATGGGATAAGGACCATTACATAACTGGGATTCTCCCATAGAACACTCACATGGAGTTAGAACGTCTGGATCTTCTTCATCTACAAGATGGTCACAATCATTATCTAATCCGTCACAAATCTCAACTTCAGGCCGGGGCGCAGTGCATTCAACCCAAACCCCCAACCAGCATTTTTCTATCCCAGTTCCACAAATTGTGGAGCACTCTTGCCACAATCCTTCATCAATTATACCGTCGCAATCATCATCGACCCTATTGCAACCTTCTGCACTTGGATATATGGCGCCCACACACATTACTTCTTTGGTTTGCGACACACAAATATTTGTCCCAAATTTACAGGCACCTTCCTCGCCATGACCACATGGTGTGAGGGGAATATTATCATCTATCTTACCGTTACAATCATCATCTACCCCGTTACAAGTCTCTATTTTATTAGGTTGTGTGCTAATGCACTTTGTCATTGCGCCGTTATTACAGAAACTTCTGCCTACCTGGCATTTGCTTGTAATGGGACCTGGATTTAATGAACATACCATCGGCGCCAGATCTTCGTTTACACCTATGTCACAGCAATTTTCCCCCACACAATTTGGATCCACAGAGCATGCGCACTCTAGTCCATCACGATTAGAGTCCTTTACCCAAGGGGGTTGATTATAACAATTGCAATTATTATCCCATTTGTCACATATTTCCACTGAAAAAGGATTAAAGTCTTTGGCGCTTTCAGGTGATAATCCTTCAAGACCTACGGGTGGATTATGAGGATCATCCCAGCAGTCTGGGTTAACATCACACGTCGTTACCCCGTCTCTGTCTTTGTCAAAATCTTCGTCAATAGCGCCGTTGCAATTGTCATCCTTGTCATTGCATATTTCTGGAGATGGACCAATGTAGTTTTCGCATACAATGCGCTTATTTGATTTCTTGTTTGCTGAGTCAAAAACATCGATACACTTAGCGATGCCTGATTTACAATTACCTGAAAGACCCCAGTTTTCTATTTTCCAATCATCCATCCCATCAACATACGGAAGACCATTTTCACCGATTATACATTGTTTTCCAGTCAAAGACAAACAACGTGTTTCCCAGCCATTATCTGCACAACTAACCCACAAAGACAATAGCAAAAATAACAACGTTTGTCTCATGTTTTATTCTCCCATAATCATAGATAATGATTGTTTTTTAAATTTTTTTTAAAAAGACTCTAAAATAAAAATCTTTTTATTATCGCTAATAAAAGTAGATGAAAAAAAATAAACCTAAGAGAGAATACAGGTCAGGTGATCTCGTTCTCGTGCCGGGAAAGGACAAGGTCGGCAAGGCAAGCCTGTATCCTGCGGTTCTCCTAAGTAGATACGTAAGTGAGGATAATGTCGTGCAACCGCACCTGTGGCGTGTCATGTACGTCGGGAATGACTTGCCCAAAGATGGGGAGCGTTTTGTATCGACTTCTGTTTGGGTTTGGGTGAGCGGATGATTAATCGGTTTACTCTTATTTGTGATAAGGACGGAGACCCTGTCGAGTTGGTCGGCGGTCTCTGTTCCACGGACATTCCCCACGCCATTGTGAGAGAATTGGATAGGGTTCATCCCGAGGACGCACCTCACAGTCCTTGGGACTGGGACGGGGAGAAATTTAAACCAACCCCGGATTAACGTTGTCCAAATGACAATTGATGGAATATTATATTACCATGACCGATAAGACTACGCATAGACCCTGGGGACATTACACCGAGCTTTATGAAGACGATAAGTGCAAGGTAAAGAGGATTGTTGTGAATCCCGGGGGAAGACTTTCACTCCAGTCTCATGTTCATCGCGAAGAGCAATGGACCTTTATCTCCGGACGGGGTACAGCTGAACTTGAAGATGTGCGGGTGGAGGATTCTGATTTGATGCAAATACCTTGTGGGGTTGGTCCTGGTTTCAATTGGGTTGTTTATATCAAGAAGGAACAGAAGCATCGTGTGCGAAACGATTCCGATAGTGAGCCCCTCGTCTTCATCGAGATACAGACAGGAGACTCTTTTGCGGAGGAAGACATCACACGATATCAAGATGACTATGGTCGAGCTTAATACTCTAAATTCTGGAATATAAATGGAAACTAAAGTGAATCGAATTGAGGAATTTCGCAATCACATCATAGACGCTTCAGGATACGTGAGACGACGACTCATGGATGAACATGGAAATCTTCACTATGGGTTTGGGTCGAAGTTTTATAATCCCACGTCAGATTATGTCTTGGGATGGTTTCGTCACCCTAATCCCGACAAAAAAGTGTACGAAGTTACATACGATCCAAGCTGGGGAGTCAAGTGTAAAGATCTAACAAGGGGTGGAAACGGAGCGGCTCACGATGTCGCCATGATGGTTCCTGAAGGCTATGAATGGGAACCAAATTAAAATCCTTTTGGGCAAAATATTGTTTGGGTAAAATAT
>Ga0194132_10005773_pt1 | contig 19715 bp, 18 predicted proteins | sample TA2KigOf80mmetaG_FD_148612 | JGI IMG/M metagenome (GOLD analysis project Ga0194132, IMG submission 148612) | Freshwater microbial communities from Lake Tanganyika, Tanzania - TA2015054 Kigoma Offshore 80m | ecosystem: Environmental > Aquatic > Freshwater > Lake | place: Tanzania: Lake... | reverse complement strand
ATCTGGGCCTTGGAGGCGCTGGACATCCGGGGGTTCGCGAGCGATAAACACGCCTCCGTCGACGACACTCCGTTCGGCGGGGGCGCCGGCATGGTCATGCGGCCGGACGTGCTGGACCGGGCTCTCGCATCTGTCGAGGATCGTCCCGGACCTCGCATCTACCTGAGCCCGCGTGGGCGCCTGCTGGACCAGGCGCGGGTGAAGGAGCTGGCGCAAGGCCCTGGCGTGGTCCTGCTGTGCGGGCGCTACGAAGGGGTCGACGAGCGGGTCATCCAGGCCCGCGGGCTCGAGGAGGTCAGCCTCGGCGATTTCGTCCTGTCCGGCGGCGAGCCGGCGGCGATCGCGCTGATCGACGCGGCGGTCAGGCTTCTGCCGGGCGTGATGGGCGCGGCGGAAGGGCTGGTCGAGGAAAGTTTCGAAGCGGGACTTCTGGAATACCCGCATTACACGCGACCCCGCGAGTGGCAGGGCCGCACGGTGCCGGAGGTCTTGATCTCCGGGCACCACGAGAAGATACGCGCCTGGCGGCGCGCCGAGGCGGAGCGGGTGACGGCCGAAAGACGGCCCGATCTCTGGTCCCGCTACCAGGGCGCAAGCGCAGGCAAAGGTCGTTAGTTCGAACGGTTGTCAGGACGGGAACGAGTGCCATGAATCTCTTGCAGACGCTCAACAAGGAACAGGCGGACAAGCTCGCGGCGAAGCGCGCGGTCCCCGAATTCGGCCCGGGCGATACGCTCAAGGTCAATGTGAAGGTGATCGAGGGCACTCGTGAGCGTGTTCAGGCCTATGAAGGCGTCTGCATCGCCCGCAAGAACGCCGGCGTGAACTCCTCGTTCACCGTCCGCAAGATCTCCTACGGCGAAGGCGTCGAGCGCGTGTTCCCGCTCTACTCGCCGATGGTCGGCTCGATCGAGGTCGTGCGCCGCGGCAAGGTCCGCCGCGCCAAGCTCTATTACCTCCGTGGCCGCACCGGCAAGTCGGCGCGCATCACCGAGCGCGCCGGGCGCACGGGCGAGGGCGAGGCTGCCGAGGCGCAAGCCGAGTCCTGATCGCTCGTCGTCGTTCGGTTCGGGGTTAGGGGGCCTTAGATCGCTATGGCCGGTCCGCGCACGCTTTTCGACAAGATCTGGGACAGCCACGTCGTCGATCGACAGGCCGACGGCACCTGCCTCATCTACATCGATCGCCACCTCGTCCATGAGGTGACGAGCCCGCAGGCCTTCGAGGGCCTGCGCATGGCCGGGCGCAAGGTCCGCCGTCCCGATCTAACGCTCGCGGTCGCCGACCACAACGTGCCGACCACCGATCGCTCGCAGGGTATCGCCGACGAGGAGAGCCGCCTCCAGGTCGAGACGCTGGACGAGAACGCGCGCGATTTCGCCGTGCCCTATTTCAACATGGTCGATCCGCGCCAGGGCATCGTCCATATCATCGGGCCGGAGCAGGGCTTCACCTTGCCGGGCAACACCATCGTCTGCGGCGACAGCCACACCTCGACGCATGGCGCCTTCGGCGCTCTCGCCTTCGGCATCGGCACCTCCGAGGTCGAGCATGTGCTGGCGACCCAGACGCTGGTTCAGAAGCCGGCGAAGAACATGCGGGTCACGGTCGAGGGCGAGCTCTCGCTCGGCGTCACCGCCAAGGACATCGTGCTCGCGATCATCGGCAAGATGGGCACCGCCGGCGGCACCGGCCACGTGATCGAGTATGCCGGATCGGCGATCCGCGGCCTCTCCATGGAAGGCCGGATGACCGTTTGCAACATGACGATCGAAGGCGGCGCGCGCGCAGGCCTGGTCGCGCCGGACCAGACAACCTTCGACTACATCAAGGGCCGGCCGATGGCGCCGAAGGGCGCGGCCTGGGAAGCGGCGGTCGCCTATTGGAAGACGCTGCCCTCCGATCCCGGCGCCAAGTACGACCGAGAGATCCATATCGACGCCAAGGACATCGTCCCGCAGGTCACCTGGGGCACGAGCCCCGAGGACGTGCTGCCGATCACCGGCAAGGTGCCGAACCCGGCCGATGTCAGTGATGAAGCCAAGCGCGCCTCGATGGAGCGTGCGCTCGACTATATGGGCCTCAAGCCCGGCACGCCGCTGAACCAGGTCAAGGTCGACAAGGTCTTCATCGGCTCCTGCACCAACGGCCGCATCGAGGATCTGCGCGAAGCCGCCAAGGTCGCGAAGGGTCGCAAGGTCGCGGCGCATGTGAATGCGCTTGTTGTTCCCGGCTCCGGTCTGGTCAAGCACCAGGCCGAGGAAGAGGGGCTCGACCGCATCTTCATCGAGGCCGGCTTCGAGTGGCGTGAGCCCGGCTGCTCGATGTGCCTGGCGATGAACGCCGACAAGCTCGAGCCCGGCCAGCGCTGCGCCTCGACCTCGAACCGCAATTTCGAAGGCCGTCAGGGCCGCGGCGGACGCACGCATCTAGTGAGCCCAGCCATGGCCGCCGCCGCCGCCGTCTCCGGCCATCTCGCCGACATCCGCGAGCTGATCCGGTAACGGATGAGTGCCGAGGATACATCCTCGGTCGGCGTTGCCGTTGCATATGGCGGGTTCTGGCGTCGCGTCGGCGCGACCATCATCGACGGCCTGATCTTCGTTGTCGTCAACGGCCTCTTCTATGTCGGGGGTACCGCCTCGGAGGCGGCGACCGGCTTCGGCGTGCTGGCGGGCATCCTTTACGAGGTCGGCATGACGGCGTCGCGCTTCCAGGCGACGCTCGGCAAGCTCGCCCTTGGGCTTCGCGTCGTCGATCGCGAGGGGAGGCGCCTCACCGTCGCGCGTGCGCTCGGCCGCTGGCTCGCCAAGATCGTCTCGGCGCTGCTCTTCTCCGTCGGCTACCTGATGGTCGCCTTCACCAGCCGCAAGCGCGGGCTGCACGACATGCTGGCCGGCACTCTTGTGCTCAGGATGGCACCGGACACCGGACCGGCGACGAAGCTGCCAGCCTAGCAGCTTACCTCGTCGACCAGCTCGTTGTTGTAGCTGCGGGTCATGCCCGGAATCAGGAGCGCGTCGATCAGCCACCAGAGGCCGGGGATCGCCATCAGCGCCATGCCGACGAGAACGACGTAGAGGGCGCCGGCGACCAGGGTGAACAGCAGCAGGATCAGGCCGCTGAACCAGCGCCCGAGATAGAAGCGGTGCATCCCAAACATGCCGAGGAAGAACCACAGCAGGTAGGCGACGATGACCGACTTCTTGTTGGCGTCGTAGCGCATCATCGCCACGGCATCCTCGGTCGGTCGCCCGGACGGGTAGGTCATGCTGGCTCCTCCTAACTCCTTGCAATATTAGATAGTCATTCAGGGGTCTCCCGACAAAGGGGGCCCTCTCCCACCATGCCCTGGCACCCGCCGCCCCGGCCTGATATCTAGACGCTCCCCAGACCCCGAGAGCGGCCATGCAGAAGTTCACCCAGCTGACCGGCGTCGCCGCGCCGATGCCGATGATCAACGTCGATACGGACAAGATCATCCCCAAGCAGTACCTGAAGACGATCAAGCGGACCGGGCTCGGGAAGCATCTTTTCGACGAGATGCGCTACGACATGAAGGGCGGCGAGAACCCGGACTTCGTGCTCAACAAGCCGGCCTACCGCAAGGCCGAGGTGCTGGTCGCCGGCGAGAATTTCGGCTGTGGGTCGAGCCGCGAGCACGCGCCCTGGGCGCTGCTCGATTTCGGCATCCGTTGCGTGATCGCGCCCAGCTTCGCCGATATCTTCTTCAACAACTGCTTCAAGAACGGGATCCTGCCGATCCCCCTGCCGCAGGCCGAATGCGACAAGCTGATGAGCGATGCCGAAAAGGGCCATAACGCGCGGGTCACGATCGACCTCGCCAAGCAGGAGATCACCCGGCCGAACGGCGAGGTGATCAAGTTCGACATCGATCCCTTCCGCAAGCATTGCCTGCTCAACGGCCTCGACGACATCGGGCTCACCCTCGAGAAGGGCAAGAGCATCGACTCCTTCGAGGCGCAGCGGAAGCAGAGCCAGGCCTGGGCTTAAGCCGGCCTGTCCCAAGAACGAGGTCGGCGACGATTGACGTCGTGGGGCGCGTCCTCTCTGCTACCGTAGCGAGCAGGAGAGGGAGGCGCCCTTGGACCTGGATCTCGAAGCCCTGATGGAGCCGCACGCCTTTCGCGACAGCATCCAGTGGCGGCTGGCACGAAAGGGCGTTCTTTGCGACGGCGAGACGCGACCCAAGGGCAGCGGCGGCAAGCCGGCGACGGTCACGCGGATCTGGCAGACCTTCGAAACGGATATCCGCGCCGCCGCGAGCCGGCATGAGGTGCCGGTCGAGCTGATCGTCGCGACCATCGCGACCGAGTCTCGCGGAAACCCCGCGGCCGAGCGTTCCGAGCCCGGCTTCATCTCGTATGAGGAGACGCCGCATCGGGTGTCGATCGGCCTGATGCAGACTCTGATCTCGACCGCGCGCGAGGCTCTGGGAGACGCTTCCCTCGGGCCTGAGGAGCTGCGCGACCCCGCCACCGCGATCCTGGCCGGCACCGCCTATATCGCGCGCCAGAAGCGGATCACGAAATTCGATCCCCCGAAGGTCGCTTGCGCCTACAACGCGGGCGGCATCTACCACCAGCCGGGCGTCAACAACCGCTGGAAGATGCGGCAGTTCCCGATCGGCACGGGCGCCCATGCCGATCGTTTCGTCGCCTGGTTCAACGACTGCTTTGCGCTTTTCGACTCCGACGCCCTGCCCGGGCCGAGCTTCGCGCGCGAGCTGCAAAACTGACGTCCGCGGCGCGTCCCGCCCAAGGGCGCCCGCTCTTGCGCATCCAGGGCATCCTCGCTAAAGACCCCACTCCCCGAACGAGGTTTGAGACTAATGGCGGCGAACAAGCAGCTTCTCGTGCTCCCCGGCGACGGCATCGGGCCTGAGGTCATGACACAGGTGCTCCGCGTGGTCGACTGGTTCGACAAGAAGCGCGCGGTCAGTTTCAACCTCAAGGAAGGCCTAGTCGGCGGCGCTTCGCTCGACGCGCAGGGCACGCCGATCACCGACGAGACCCTGGCGGACGCGATGTCGGCCGATGCCGTGCTGTTCGGCTCGGTCGGCGGCCCGAAATGGGAGACCAACCCCTTCGACAAGAAGCCGGAGCGCGCCATCCTGCGCTTAAGGAAGGAGATGGATCTCTTCGCCAATCTCCGCCCGGCGCCGGTGTTCGACGCGCTGGTCGATGCCTCCACGCTCAAGGCCGATGTGGTGAAGGGCACCGACCTCCTGGTGCTGCGTGAAGGCACCGGCGGCGTCTATTTCGGCGAACCGCGCGGTGTCGAGATCCGCGCCGACGGCACCAAGAAGGCCGTGGATACCCAGGTCTACACTACGCCGGAGATCGAGCGCATCGTGCGCCTTGGCTTCGAGCTCGCGAAGAAGCGCCGGAACAAGGTGCATTCGGTCGAGAAGGCCAATGTGATGCACACCGGCGTGCTCTGGCGCGAGGTCGCCAACCGTATCCACAAGGCCGAGTTCCCGGAAGTGCAGCTCGAGCACATGTACGCCGACAACTGCGCCATGCAGCTCGTGCGCAACCCGCGCCAGTTCGACGTGATCGTCACCGACAACCTGTTCGGCGACATCCTTTCGGATTGCGCGGCGATGCTGACCGGCTCGCTCGGCATGCTGCCCTCGGCCTCGCTCGGCGCCAGGGACAAGGTCACCGGCAAGCGCCACTCGCTCTACGAGCCGATCCATGGCTCGGCGCCCGACATCGCCGGCAAGGGCATCGCCAACCCGCTGGCGCAGATGCTGTCGTTCTCGATGCTGCTGCGCTACTCCTTCGACCTGCCGGCCGATGCCGACCTGATCGAGAACGCGGTCAAGGACGTGCTCGCCTCCGGTATGCGCACCCCCGACATCATGGCGCCCGGCTCGGCCAAGGTCGGCACCACGACCATGGGCGACGCCGTGCTACGCAGCCTGGACAAGCTCGGGGCTTAAGGCCCCTACGCTCAGTCGGCAGCCGTCACCAGGCCGTCGCGGCGGTCCTTGGCGATCGCCTCGGCCTCGCGCTCGGCCGGCGAACCTACGCCGCCGCCGCCGGGGGTGAGCAGCACGAGGCGCTCGCCGGCGGGGATGCTCTGGAAGCCCTTGCCCTTGAGCTTCTTGCCCGATTTGAGTTCGAGCACGCCGGCGGCGCCGTCCTTGCCGCCGTCGCGGCCGCGGGCCGGGTGCTGGATGCGGTCGAAGGCGGCGAGTAGCTCGAAGGGCAGGCCCTTCGAGGACTCGACTTCGATCACCTGGCCCATGCCGCCGCGGGTGCGGCCGGCGCCGCCGGAGTCGGGACGTAGCTCCTTCTTCCAGAACACGACGGGCGCGATCGACTCGGCGATCTCGACCGGCGTGCCTTTGACGCCGGACGGGTAGGCGGTGGCATCGAGCCCGTCCTTCTTCGGCCGGGCGCCGGTGCCGCCATTCGAGGTGATGGTGATGGCGAAGCCGCGCTTGTCGGCGGCGTCCTTCGCCGTCGGGCCGCGAAGGCCGATCATCCAGATGCAGGAGGTGCCTTCCGCCGGCACGCGCTCCGGCACCGCCTGGCGCAGGCAGCCGAACACGACGTCGGGCAGCATCTGTCCGATGACATGGCGCGAGGCGACGGGGCGCGGATAGGGGGCGTTCAGGATCGAGCCCGGCGGCGCGGAGACGGTCAGCGGCGCCAGAGAGCCGGCGTTGTTGGGAATGCGCGCGGCGACGACGCAGCCGAGACCGAAGCAGGTATAGGCCTCGGTATAGGCCATCGGTACGTTAATGCCGCGCTTCTGCACGCCGGTGGTGCCGGTGAAGTCGACATGGATTGTCTTCTCACCCACGGTGATCGCCGCGGTGAGGTCGATCGGCTCGTCATAGCCGTCGATACGCATAGTGTTGCGATAGGTGCCCCTGGGCAGCTTTGCGATCTCCGCCTCGACCGCGGCGCGCGAATGGCTCAGCACGTGCTCGGCGAGCTCGTCGAGCGAGTCGAGGCCGAACTCGTCCATCATCTCAGAGAGCCGCTTGACGCCGACATCGTTGCAGGCGGCGAGCGAATAGACGTCGCCCTCCGTGTCGACGGGAAGCCGCGTGTTGGCGCGGATCATCGCCATCAGCGTCTCATTCATCTTCCCGCCCTCGGCCAGCTTGAGGTGCGGGATGTAGAGGCCTTCCATGAACACGTCGGTGCCGTCGGGGCCGAAGCCGATGCCGCCGATGTCCATCAGGTGGCTGGTGCAGGAGAGCAGCGCGATGAGCTTGCCGCGATGGAAGGCGGGCGTGGTCAGCACGAAGTCGTTGAGATGCCCGGTGCCCATCCACGGATCGTTGGTGATGTAGATGTCGCCCGGCTGCATGTTGGCGAGTGGGAAGCGCTCGATGAAATGCGTGACCGCGAGTGCCATCGAATTGACGTGGCCGGGCGTGCCGGTCACTGCCTGCGCCAGCATGCGACCTTCGAGATCAAATATGCCGGCGGAGAGGTCGCCGCATTCGCGCACGATCGGCGAGAAGGCGGTGCGGATGAGCGCCTGCGCCTGCTCCTCGACCACCGCGATGAGGCGGTTCCACATGATCTGGTGACGGATCTGGGCAATCTGACCGGTCATGCGCGGCGCTCCAGGACGATCGAGCCGGCGGCGTCGATGGCGGCATCGAATCTAGCGGAAACGAAGGTAGTGGTCTCGTCCTCGACAATCAGGGCAGGACCGGCGACGGTCTGCCCCAGGCCGAGATCCGGGCGGCGATAGACGGGCACCTCGGCGAAGGCCTCGGTCGCCGCATCGAAGACCGGCCGTTTGCCGATAGCCGCGGCACGGTTGCCGCGGGAGACACCCGCCAGCGCCTTCGGCAGCGTGTTCGGCGTCGAGAGCGTCAGCGTCCAGCTCAGGATCTCGATCGCGCCGTCGGGAATGACGCGCTGGAACAGGGCCTGGTACTCGCGCTCGAAACCGCGGCGGAACTCGGCAATGTCGTTGGCGGCAAGCGCGCGCGCCGGCACCGGCACGACGATCTCGTGGCCCTGCCCGACATAGCGCATATAGGCCGTGCGTCGCTCCTTGAGCGTCTGGCCGCGCGCGCCGGACTCGACGACGCGGCGTGCCTCCTCCTCGAGCCCGTTGAAAAGTGCGTTCGCGGCCGTCGCGTCGAAGGCGTCGAGGCGCATGTAGCGGCTGCGCACGACCTCATAGGCGACCGGCGCTCGCAGGAAGCCGACGGCGGAGCCGACGCCGGCGTTGCGCGGCACGATGATCCGCCGGATGCCGAGCTTCTCGGCCAAGCGCGAGGCGTGCAGCGGCGCGGCGCCGCCGAAGGCGATCAGCGTCGTCTCGCCGACCGCCTTGCCGCGCTCGACCGCATGCACGCGCGCTGCATTGGCCATGTTCTCGTCGACGATCTCGGCGACGCCGAAGCCGGCAACGGAATCGTTGAGGCCGAGCGGTCGCCCCACATGATGTTGAAGCGCTGCCGCCGCTGCCTTCGCATCCAGGCGCATCTTGCCGCCGGCGAAGCGGTCGGGATCGATGCGGCCGAGCGCGACATCGGCATCGGTCACGCTCGGCTTGTCGCCGCCGCGCCCATAGCAGGCGGGGCCGGGCTCGGCGCCGGCGCTTTCCGGGCCGACGACGATGCGCTTCAGCCCGTCGACCTTGGCGATCGAGCCGCCGCCGGCGCCGATCTCGACCATCTCGATCACCGGAATGCGGAGCGGCAATCCGCTGCCTTTCAGGAAGCGCGCGGCGCGATCGACCTCGAAGCTGCGGCTGGTCTCGGGCCGCAGATCCTCGATCAGGCAGATCTTGGCGGTGGTCCCGCCCATGTCGAAGGACAGCACCTTCTTCTCGCCAGACAGCGCCGCGACATGGGTGGCGAGGATGGCGCCGCCCGCCGGGCCGGATTCCACCAGCCGGATCGGAAAGCGCGCCGCCGCTTCGAGCGAGGTCAGGCCGCCGCCGGATGTCATCAGGTAGACCGCGCCCTTGAAGCCGGCGGCCTTGAGCGCCTGGTCGAGGCGGCCGAGATATCCGGCCATCAGCGGCTGCACATAGGCGTTGGCGACCGTGGTCGAGGTGCGCTCGTACTCGCGAACCTCCGGGCAGACCTCTGAGGAGAGCGTGATCGCGATGCCGGGCATCGCCTGTGCCAGGGTCTCGCCGACGCGCTGCTCATGCGCCGGATTGGCATAGGAGTGCAGGAGTGAGACGGCGATGCTGCCGATGCCCTCGGCCTTCAGCTTCGCCGGCAGCGCGGCGACGGCCTTCTCGTCGAGCGGCAGCAGGACGCGGCCCTCGACGTCGACGCGCTCGGGCACGGTGAAGCGGAGCGCGCGCGGCGCCAGCGAAGCCGGCTTCTCGATGAAGATGTCGTACTGGTCGTAGCGGCTCTCATAGGCGATATCGAGCACGTCGCGGAACCCCTCGGTCGCGATCAGCGCCGTCTTGGCGCCCTTGCGCTCGATGATCGCGTTGGTCGCGAGCGTGGTGCCGTGGACCAGCACGTCGACCGCCGACAGCGCGACGCCGGCCTCGGCCAGCAGCGCCAGCGTCCCTTCCATCACGCCCTGCTCGGGTGCACGGGGCGTGGTCAGCACCTTCTTGGTGGCAAGGCGGCCATCGGTCTCGAGCACGACATCGGTGAAGGTGCCGCCGATATCGACGGCGAGGCGGGTCTGGGTCACGGGAGGAGGCGGCTCCGAGGCAGGAAGGAAAGCGGCATGGCGGCCGGGATCAGGGACGATAGGATGGCGGCATGAGTCAGCACAACGATCCCATCGAGACGGTCGAGATGCATACCGGCGGCGAGCCGGTGCGCATCATCGTCGCCGGCTATCCGGAGCTGAAGGGCCGCACGCTGCTCGAGAAGCGGCGCGATGCCCGCGACCGCCTCGACCATCTTCGCCGGCGCCTGATGCATGAGCCACGCGGCCATTTCGACATGTATGGCGCGCTGCCTGTGCCGGCCGATCATCCGGACGCCGCTTTCGCCGTGCTGTTCCTGCACAACGAGGGCTACTCGACCATGTGCGGGCACGCAACCATCGCGCTCGGCCGCTGGGCGGTGGAAAGCGGTCGCGTGCCGAAGACCGAGCCGGAAACGCGCTTCGTCCTGCAATGCCCCTGCGGCCCCGTCGCCGTCGCGGTCGAGGTCGAAGGCGGCCGGGCGGGTCGCGTTCGGTTCGAGAGCGTCCCGGCCTTCGCCGCCGCGCTCGATCGCAAGGTCGCGGTGCCGGGATTCGGGACGGTCTCGCTGGATGTCGGCTATGGCGGCGCCTTCTATGCGGTGCTGCCGGCAGAGCGCCTCGGCCTCGACATGGCGAGGTCGCCGCTGCGGGCGCTGGTCGACGCGGCGACGGCGGTGACACAGGCGACCAAGGCGGCGGTGCCGCTCGACCATCCCGACGATCGCGACCTCGCCTTCCTCTACGGCACGATTCTGACGGATGGCGGCGACGGCAAAGCCAAGCCCTCGATCAATGTCTGCGTCTTCGCCGAGCGCGAGGTCGATCGCAGCCCGACGGGATCGGGCGTCATCGCGCGGCTCGCGCTCGCGCATGCGCGCGACACCGCGAAGATCGGCGAACGCCACGTGTTCGAAAGCTTGACCGGCGCCCGCTTCGATGGCCACGTCGCGCGCGAGACTAGGTTCGGCGGCCGAGCCGCCGTGACTATCGAGGTAGGTGGCGGGGCCTACTACACCGGCAGCGCGCGGTTCACCGCAGAGGATGGCGATCCGCTGAAGGATGGCTTCCTTCTCAGGCCTTAGTTCAGCGCGGTGGCGACGTGTCCCGGACTGTCGCCATGACGATCTCGGCCATCACGAGGCCGAGTGCCTGATCGAAGGCCGACACGACCTCTTGCGGCGATCGCGTCTTCGCGGGCACCCGCGCGGTGAAATCGCGCGTCCACACCGTGTCTTGGCGCGGACCGCGAACGAGGCGAACCGACAGGCGTACATGCACGGTCGGCGGTCCGACCCTATCGAACAGCTCCGCCTGGAAGTCGCGTAGTTCGGATTTGAGCACGTAGTCGACGCGCGGGCCGACCGTGTAGCGGTCGACCGATGCGACCGCATCCGCGCGCTCGAAGGACTCGACCAGGAGCCCCTGCACCATGCGCGAGGCACGCTCCACCCATCGGATGCCGGCGAAGTAGCGGACCTCGTTCTGCGTCTGCTGCACGGCGACGCGGTTGGCCTCCAGGCCGCCGACGGCCGTCGGCTCCTCGATCAGGAGATGCCAGGTGGCGCGCTGCATGCCTTCGGGGAAGCGGGTCGCCGGCGAGAGCGTGTAGAGATCCGGCGGCGGACCGCCGCCGGCGAGCAGGCCGGCGCAGCCGGTTAGCAGCGCGAAGAGAGGAAGGACAAGGAGGAGCTTCACCGCGCACGCTCCAGTCGGGTTTCGGATTCCTGCGAGCCGAAGATCACCTGGCTCGGATCTTCTTCGAGCTTGGTGGCAACGCGCCCTAGATTCTGGACCAGCACGCGCGCCTCCTCGATGAAACGGCGGAACTCGATGAGGCCGTCGGTGGCGAAGGCGTCGATCGACTCGCGGTTGTCGCCGAGCAGCCGCGAGGCGTCCTTGGCGACGCGGCCGATGGCGGCGATCGTCTCGCGCACTTCCGTGTCGATCAGCTGGTCGGCGCCGGCCAGCGTGCCACGCGCCACGCTCATCGTCGCAGACAGCTCTTCGGCGACGCGATTGCTGCGCCGAACGAGCTCGCCGACGCCGCTGCTTGCCGCCGACAGCTCGTCGATGACCTTGGTCAGCGCCTCGGCGCGTCCGGCCATGGCTTGGGTCACCTGGCGAAGGTCGGCAAGGGCGGAGGCGAGGTTGCGGCGGTTCTCGTCGTCGAGCAGTGCATTGCCGCGATCGACCAGGGTGGTCGAACGCTCGAGCAGCTTCGGCAGCTGGTCTACCAGCTCGGCGATCTGGGAAGGGCGGGAGCGGATCACCGGATATGGATACTCGTTCGTAGCCTGAACGCGGGGCGAGCCCTGGGTTCCGCCGCTGATCTGCACATAGGTGACGCCGGTGATGCCCTGCAGCTGCATGGTCGCGGTCGAGTCGTTGCGTACAGGCACGTCCTGACCCATCTCGACGGTGACGCGGACCCGCGACGGGTCCTCGTGGTCGATGGCGATGCGGCGGATCGAGCCGACTTTGATGCCGTTGAAGCGCACGTCGCCGCCGACCGCGAGCCCGGACACGGCATCGGTGAAGACGATGTCGTAGAGCGCGATCTCGTGGTCGCCCTGAGTCCGGGCCAGCCAGCCGACGAAGATGAAGATTGCCGTGACGAAGGCCAGGACGAAGGCGCCGATCAGGACGTTGTGTGCGCGGGTCTCCATGAGGCCTTTGGTTCAGCTTGTCGCGGGGATCATAGCAGAGGCCTTGGCGGCGCGGCCTCGCGGACCGTGGAAATACTCGTGTATCCACGGGTGGGGGTGACGCTCGAGCTCGGCGATGGGTGCTGTCACGAGCACCTTCTTGTCGGCGAGCACGGCGATCCGGTCGGTCACGGCGTAGAGCGTGTCGAGGTCGTGGGTGATCAGAAAGACCGTGAAGCCGAGGCTTCGCGACAGGCTCTGCAGCAGCTCGTCGAACTGCGCCGCGCCGACCGGGTCGAGTCCGGCGGTCGGCTCGTCGAGGAAGATGATATCGGGGTCGAGGGCGAGAGCCCGGGCGAGGGCAGCGCGCTTGCGCATGCCGCCTGAGAGCTCCGAGGGAAACTTCCGCCCATCCTCCGCTTTGAGCCCCGCGAGTCGGATCTTCAGCGTCGCCAGATTGTCGGCCAGGGCCTGAGGGAGGCTGAGATGCTCACGCATCGGCACCTGAACGTTCTCGCGGACCGTGAGCGAGGAGAACAGCGCGCCGTCCTGGAACAGCACGCCCCAGCGGCGCTCCAGCGAAAGCATGGTCTCGCGGTCCGCGGGATCGACCTTCTTGCCCAGCACCTCGATCGTGCCTTCGCGCGGCCGGATCAGGCCGAGGATGGTGCGCATCAGCACCGACTTGCCGGTGCCTGAGCCGCCAACGATGCCCAGGATCTCGCCCTTCCGTACGTCGAGGTCGAGATCTTTGTGTATCTCCTTGCCGCCGAGCTTGGTGCGGACGCCGCGCACGCGGATGACCGTGTCGTTCATATGTTGATCAGGTCGAAGAAGATCGAGAAGACCGCGTCGGCGACGATGACGAGGAAGATCGACTGCACCACCGAGCGCGTTGTCAGCCGCCCGACCGAGCCCGAGTCTCCTTTGACCCGGAGACCCTGGTAGCAGCCGACCAGCCCGATCATCGCGGCGAAGACCGGAGCCTTCGCCATGCCGACCCAGAAATGCCGGATCGGGATGCGGTCATGCACGCGCTCGATGAAGGTCTGCGGCGAGATGTCGAGGCTCAGCCACGCCATGAGCTGGCCGCCGAGCAGGCCCATGATGTCCGAGAAGAAGCAGAGGAGCGGCAGCGCTACGAGCAGCGCGGTGACGCGCGGGAGCACCAGCACCTCGATCGGATCGAGGCCGAGGGTGCGCATCGCGTCGACCTCTTCGCGCAGCTTCATCGTGCCGATCTGCGCGGTGAAGGCGCTGCCAGAGCGGCCTGCCACGACGATGGCGGTCAGCAGGATGCCGATCTCGCGCAGCACCGAGATGGCGACCAGATCGACGACGAAGATCTCGGCGCCGAAGAGCTTCAGCTGGGTCGCGCCCTGATAGGCCATGACGATGCCGATCAGGAACGAGATCAATCCGACGATCGGCAGCGCGTTGAGGCCGACCGCCTCCAGATGATGAACGAAGGAGGTGAAGCGGAAGCGGGTCGGCCGGAGCGCTATCCGCGCCGCGGCCTCGAGCGTCAGCCCGAGGAAACCGAGATAGAAGCGTGCCTCGCGCACGACGAAGGCGGTGCCGAAGCCGAGCCTTACCAGGAGCTCGACGAAGCTGGGAGGAGGCGTCTCGGGGGCATGAGTCTGCTCCTCGGCGCTGCCCACGGTCTCCAGGAGTGCGGCGGCCCGGCGGTCGACGCCGGCGAAGGCAACGCTCGCGCCGCCTCGGGAGAGGACCTTGGCCGCTTCCCGGATCAGCCAGGCGCCGGCCGTATCGAGGGCCTCGATGCCGCTCAGGTCGAGGGTGGCGCGCTTGGCTTTCGCGAGCCGGAGGCCACGGATCTCGCTGTCGAGTTCGGCCGCGGCCGCCACAGTCCAGGCGCCGGCGAGGCTTACCCGGGCGTTTTCGCCATCTTCCGTCACCTTTACCCGGGTGCTCGACGCCATGGGCGGACTGTCGCGGATCGGGAAAGAGCCGGCAAGCCGCGCGACCATTGACGGCCAGGAATGTTATACCGTATCGAGACAGGCTCCCATGCACGACCATGCGCACCCTCACGCCGAACACCATCCGGCACCCGAACGTTCCGGAAGCGGGAAGGAGCACGGGCATGACCGGCCCCGGACCAGCCTGCTGCTGCTGTCGGCGGGTACTCGCCTCGGCTTGGCCGGATCCGCGGTCGTCGGTCTCTGGCTCGCCGTCCTGTGGGCGCTTTAGACATGTCGATCCGGCTCGAGGGGCTGACGCTCGCCTATGACCGCCATCCGGCGGTCCATCATCTCTCGGGCAGCTTCGCGCCGGGTTCGCTGACCGCCGTGATCGGCCCGAATGGCGCGGGCAAGTCGACGCTGCTGAAGGCGCTGGCCGGCCTGATCAAGCCGGCCGAAGGCCGTGTCATGCTGTCGAGCCTCGACCGGCGCGAGATCGCCTATCTGCCGCAGCAGGCCGATGTCGACGGTTCGGTGCCGCTCTCGGTCCTCGAGGTCGTGGCGCTCGGCCACTGGCGTCGCGTGGGCATCTTCGGCGGGCTTGGCGGCGGCGACATCGACGCCGCGCGCATGGCGCTGGAGGCGGTCGGCCTCGGCGGCTTCGAGACCCGACCCATCGGCACGCTTTCGGCCGGCCAGTTCCAGCGCGCGCTTTTCGCCCGTATGATGCTGCAGGACGCCAAGGTGATCCTGCTCGACGAGCCCTTCACCGCGATCGATGCCCGGACGACTGCGGATCTTCTCGATCTCGTGCAGCACTGGCACGACGAGAAGCGCACCGTGGTGACGGTCCTTCACGACTACGACCAGGTGCGCCGGCACTTCCCGCAGACCCTGCTGCTGGCGCGCGAGCTCGTGGCCTGGGGCCCGACCGAGGAGGCGCTGAGCCCCGGCAATCTCCTGAAAGCGCGGGCGATGGCAGAGTCCTGGCGCGACGACGCGGCGATCTGCCGGCGCCCGGCAGCGTGAGCCTCACCAGCCTCCTTCTCGATCCCTTTCTCGACTACGCCTTCATGCGCCGGGCGTTGGTCGCCTGCCTTGCGCTTTCGCTCGGCTCTGCGCCGGTCGGCGTCTTCCTGATCCTCCGGCGCATGAGCCTGCTCGGCGACGCGCTCTCGCACGCGATCCTCCCGGGTGCTGCCGTCGGCTTCGTCTTCGGCGGGCTCAGCCTCTGGCCGATGAGCCTGGGCGGCTTCGCGGCCGCGGTCGTGGTCGCGCTTCTTTCGGGCTGGGTCGCGCGCGCCACGCGGCTCCGGGAGGATGCGAGCTTCGCCGGCTTCTATCTGATCGCGCTCGCGCTCGGCGTGCTGCTGATCTCGATGCATGGCGGCCCGGTCGACCTCATGCATGTGCTGTTCGGCTCGGTGCTGGCGGTCGATAGCGACTCGTTGCTCCTGGTCGCGGCGGTCGCGAGCGTCACCGTGCTCGCCTTCGCGCTGATCTGGCGGCCCCTCGTCGTCGAGTGCGTGGATCCCGGCTTCCTCAAGGCGGTCGGCGGGCCGGGCAGCGCCACGCATATGCTGTTCATGGCGCTAGTGGTGGTGAACCTCGTCGCCGGCTTCCAGGCGCTGGGCACGCTGATGGCGGTCGGGCTGATGATGCTCCCGGCCGCCGCGGCCCGGTTCTGGGCGGCGAGCATCGAGGGCATGGTCTTGGCCGGGATCCTCCTGGCGATGCTCGCAAGTGTTGCTGGATTGTTGATATCATTCCATTTTGAGTTGGCATCCGGCCCGTCGATCGTGCTGATGGCCGGCCTAGGCTACGTCGCCTCGATCCTGGCAGGACCCCGCGAGTCGGTTCTCCGGCGCTACTTCCCCGGCCGGCATCTCGAGGCATAAACCGTTTGATTACCCCGCGCTTCGGGCGCTACTTGTGCGCTCGTGGATGGGGTTTCCTTCGTTTGTACGGTCTACAACAAGGCTGGCTACCTGCCGGGTGTGATCGACGCGCTCGCCCGACAGGTTCCCGACCGGCCTCGCCAATTCATCTTCATCGACGACGGTTCCAGCGACGCCTCGGCCGCGGTGGTCGAGCAGGCGACGGCCTCATGGCCGGACACCGTCCTGGTCCGCCAGCCGAATGGCGGGCCGACAGTCGCGACCAATGCCGGCATTGCCAGGGCGCGCCACCGCTACCTCAAGCTGTTGGGATCGGATGATGTGCTCGCGCCGTTCGCCACGCGCGTGCTGATCGAGACGCTGGAGCGGACGGGCGCCGATGCCGTGTTCAGCCAGCAGGACTACTACCGCGACCTTCGCGGCGTCGCGTTTATCGAGAAGCCGGTCGAGCCGAGGGTCCCGGACGATCCGCTCGCCGACGTGATCGCGCGGACGGTGTCGGGCACGAGGCAGACTCTCTATCGCCTCGATGCCATCCATCGTGTCGGAGGGTGCGATCCGGGCGTCTTCGCCGAGGATTTTTCGCTCGCGCTCCGGGTCGCCAACCACGGACGGATCGCGCTCCTCAACCTGGTCACCGCGGTGGGGCCGGCCGGCGACGGCGAGCGGTTAATGGTCGGGCGTAAGCACCAGACCTTTCATGACTACAATCTGGCGCTGGCGCGGTTCATCGAGCAGAACCCCGGCATCTCCGCCCGGCTGCGTCGCCTTGCGCTCAGGCGTGCTGCCGGACGCGCCGCCAAATGGGCGAGACGGGAGGGTGGGCATCGCCTGCCGTTGCGCTATCTTCTGCTCGATGTCGCCGCCCGCATCGGATTGCCGATCGACCATGCCCGCGCCATTCGCGCCACGCTCTCGGCCTTCGCGCTGGGGCCGGCCGCTTCGGCGCGACCTCTTATCCTGCCCGCGGTCTCCTTAGGATGAAGCATACGCCGGAGATCTCGCGGGCCTTCGTGCTCGAGGCGATCGAGCGACTGCCGCTCGGCTTTGCCGTCTTCGACGCCGAGCAGCGGTTGGTCTGGTGCAACGACGCTTTCGCCGCCTTCCAGGAGGAGAAGCCGTCGGCTCTGATCGGTGAGACGGCGGTCTCGCTGGTGATGCGCGTGCTGCCGCGGTTCCGTGCGCCCAAGGCCCCGAAGGCGCAGTGGCAGACCTGGATCGATGCCTATTGGTCCGGAATCGCTCGTCGGAAGCACCAGCCGATGGAGGTCGAACTAGCCGACGGCACCTGGTTCCTGATTTCCACGGTGCCGCTACCCTCGGGCGGCATTGCCGTGGTGCGGACCGACATCACCGAGCAGAAGAACCTGGCGGCACGCTATCGCGACATTGCCGAAGGCGCCTCCGACTGGACCTGGGAGATGGATGCGGATCTCAGGTTCACCTTCATCGACGATCGGGCGCAGATCAGCAGCGGCAACGATCCGAAGCGGGCGATCGGCCGCCGCCGCGACGAGATCGCGGATACGTCTTTCGATCCCGAGAACTGGCGCCAGCATCTCGACGACATGGCGGCGCGCCGGCCGTTCCGCGACTTCATCTATCGCGTGCAGACCGATGCCGGCGTCCGTTTCTTCCGCACCAGCGGCAAGCCGATCCTGGGGATCGACGGCGAATTTCACGGCTATCGCGGTACCGCCTCAGACATCACCTCGGCCCTTGCGGTCGAGCATGCGCTCCGCGATTCCGAGACCCTGAAGGCGGCGATGATCGATACGGCCCTCGACGCCATCCTGGTCGTCGACGAGGACGGCACCGTCGTTGCCTTCAACACCGCGGCCGAGCAGATGCTGGGCATCACGCGTGGCCAAGCCATCGGCCAGCCGGTCGATCGCATCGCGATCCCGCGCTCGCTGCTGGATGCGGCGGCCGCCGAGCCTGGGCGGCGGATCGAGGACACCGCGGTCCGCAACGACGGCAGCGTGTTTCCGGTCGAGGTCGCCGTCTCGCGCCTGCCGGTTGACGGCCGACTGGTGACCGTCGCCTATCTTCGCGATATCGGCGATCAGAAGGAGTCCGAGCGCAAGCTCGAGGCGCTTGCCTATTTCGACCCGCTTACCGGCATCGCCAATCGCACGCTGATGCTGGATCGGCTCGACCGTGCCGCGGGTGATGAGCGCGAGCTGGCCTTGCTCTATCTCGCGCTCGATCGCTTCGAGATCGTTCGCTCCAGCGTCGGCCACGACGTCGCCGACCGAGCGCTCGCCGCGCTCGCCCAGCGTCTCGCGCGCGAGCTGCCGCAGACCGAGCTTGTCGCACGCCTCGGTACGGTCGAATTCGGATTGGCGTTGTCCGATCCGGCCGATCCCTCGGTCGATACGGCGGTTGCGCACCTGCAATCAATCCTCGCCAAGCCGATCGCGGTCGAAGGACGCGAGGTCGTGCTCGGCGGCTCGATCGGCATCGTTCGTGCCGGCAAGCAGTACAAGGCGGGCGTCGAGATCCTGCGCGACGCGGCGGTGGCCGCCGACCATGCGCGCGCCGCGCGTGCGTCCGGCCATGCGCGCTTCCGCGAGCCGATGCGCGCGCGCGCCGTCGAGGCGCAACGCATCGAGAGCGATCTCCGCCGTGCGCTCGAGGCCGGCGACCAGCTCCGCCTCAGCTACCAGCCGATCGTCCATCTCGAGGACGGCAAGCTGGCGGGCTTCGAGGCGCTCGCACGCTGGCGCCATCCCGAACGCGGCCTGGTTCCCGCCGCCGATTTCATCGAGGTCGCCGAGCAGACCGGCCTCGTCATCCCGCTCGGCCTCACCGTGCTCGAGCGTGCCTGCACCCAGCTCGCGGCCTGGCCCAAGACCTCGCCGCTCGGCGTGCCGTTCTTCGTTTCGGTTAATCTCTCCGCCCGCCAGCTCATCCACCCCAACCTGGTTGACGATGTCGGCCGGATCATCGAGCAGACCGGCGCCGATCCGAAACGGATCAAGCTCGAGATCACCGAGAGCGCGGTCATGGCCGATGCCGGCGCCGCCGTCGACATCCTGCGCCGCCTCAAGGCGCTTGGCGTGCGGCTCGCCGTCGACGATTTCGGCACCGGCTATTCGTCGCTGAGCTATCTCACGCGCCTGCCGGTCGACAGCCTCAAGATCGACCAGTCCTTCATCGCCGCCATCCATGGCAGCGTCGAAAGCCGCGGCGTCGTCCGCGTCGTCACCGAGCTTGGGCGTTTGCTTCGCCTCGAAACCATCGCCGAAGGCATCGAGACCGCCGGCGACCTGGAGATATTGCGGATCCTCGCCTGCGACCTCGGTCAGGGCTTCCTCTTCTCGCGTCCGCTCGATCCCGAGGATGCGACGACCATCATCGCCGCCGGCAAGGTCGAGCGTCGCAAGACGCTATAGGCTGGCGATCACCGCTCTGGCCGATTCGAAGGCTGGCCTAATTGTCGAAAACTTGCGCTCCACCTCGGCCCAGGGTCCTGTCCAGAATCTTTCGCACATTTGATCAGGCGGCGGCTCCGGATTGTGGGACCTGCGGCTGATAGAGTGGCCGCATGTTCATGTAGCACCTGGC
>Ga0194132_10005772_pt1 | contig 19717 bp, 19 predicted proteins | sample TA2KigOf80mmetaG_FD_148612 | JGI IMG/M metagenome (GOLD analysis project Ga0194132, IMG submission 148612) | Freshwater microbial communities from Lake Tanganyika, Tanzania - TA2015054 Kigoma Offshore 80m | ecosystem: Environmental > Aquatic > Freshwater > Lake | place: Tanzania: Lake... | reverse complement strand
GGAATCGACATTCCTCGCTGTGGCGGAGCATCGCCTGCGGATCGTTTGCGCCGATGAGGACGACGTCCGCGTCACCGATCGATTCGATGATCGGTTTCAGTTCGATGTTGCGGGCCTCGCTCATCGCCCCCGGGTAGAAGGAGGCGATCTGGTTCTGTTCGAGGTCCGTCGTGCACACGAATCGAGCCGTGTGAGCGGTTTCGGAGATGTGCACGCCCGAGGTGTCCACCCCATGGCGCTGCAACCAGGACTCGTAGTCCGCGAAATCCGGCCCGACCGCACCCACGAGCACGGGCTGGAGCCCGAGGCAACCCATGCCGAAGGCGATGTTGGGGGCCACACCCCCGCGACGAATCTGCAACTCCTCGACGAGGAACGAGAGCGAGACCTTGTCCATCTTGTCCGCGACGAACGAGTCCGCGAAACGTCCCGGGAAGGTCATGAGGTGGTCGGTCGCAATGGACCCGGTGATGAGGATCGCCACGTCGAAGGACCCTATCGGGCCATCAGTGACCCGGCACCCGAATCACCGAGACTTCGAGACCCGCACGTTCTAGTGGAAGGAGTCTCCGCAGGCGCACGAACCGGTTGCGTTCGGGTTGTCGATCGTGAAGCCCTGCTTCTCGATGGTGTCGACGAAGTCGATAGTCGCCCCCGACAGGTAGGGAGCGCTCATCCGGTCGGTGACGACCGCGACCCCGTCGAAGTCCTTGCTCACGTCGCCATCGAGATCGCGATCGTCGAAGAAGAGTTGGTAGCGCAGCCCGGAACAGCCACCCGGCTGCACGGCGATCCTCAGGGTGAGGTCATCGCGGCCCTCGGCGTCGAGAAGTGCCTTGACCTTGGACGCAGCTGCATCCGTCAACACGATGCCGTCCGTGGTGGTTTCCATGACCCATCCTTCACTCTCTGGGGACACAACTATGACATGGACGGACCGTTCGCGACAGCCGGGACATGTTCGCCTCGGGCGGATCCGCATGGTCCACCGGACTTTGGCAGACTCGTGCCATGACTGGGACGTTCGTGGAACCGCAGCCGACCCCGCTCGCTCTGTTGCTCCTTGGGCATGGTGCGGACTCGGGCAGTGAGCGGGGGGTGGAGTGCCCGGGGGATCTGCCGGCACCGAGTGACCCCGACCTGGTGGCAAGGGCCGCCCGGGCGAGGGCCGCACTCGGCTCCCGCGTCTACATCCTGGGCCACCACTACCAGCGCGACGAGGTCATCCAGTTCGCCGATGTGACCGGTGATTCATTCAAGCTCTCGCAGATGGCCGCAGCCAACCCGGAAGCCGAGTTCATCGTCTTCTGCGGTGTGCACTTCATGGCCGAAAGTGCCGACATCCTCACTGCCGACGAGCAGCGCGTGATCCTGCCCGATCTCGCCGCGGGGTGCTCCATGGCGGACATGGCCGAGATCGGACAGGTGGAGCAGTGCTGGCGCGATCTCGAGGCCGCGGGGGTGGCAGACGTCACGGTCCCCATCACGTACATGAATTCCTCGGCGGCGATCAAGGCCTTCACCGGCCGCCACGGCGGGTCGATCTGCACATCCAGCAATGCCGAGCGCAGCCTCGAGTGGGCGTTCGATGATGACTGGCAGACATCGGAGAAGAAGGTGCTCTTCCTCCCTGATCAGCACCTCGGTCGCAACACTGCCGTACGTGATCTCGGCATGGCACTCGATGACTGCGTGGTCTACGACCCGCGGAAGCCGAACGGCGGCCTTACCGTGGAGCAGTTGCAGACGGCGCGCATGATCCTGTGGCGCGGACACTGCTCTGTCCATGGCCGCTTCACGCCATCGTGCGTCGACGAAGTTCGGGAGCGCGTTCCCGGCGTCACGGTCATCGTGCATCCAGAGTGCACGTACGAGGTCGTCGAGAAGGCCGATGTGGTCGGTTCCACCGAGAAGATCATCGCCACGATCGCCGCCGCCGAACCCGGAACGTCCTGGGCTGTCGGCACAGAGTTGAACCTGGTGAAGCGGCTCGCGCTGCAGCATCCGGATAAGGAAATCGTCTACCTCGACAAGACCGTCTGCTTCTGCTCGACCATGAACCGCATCGACCTTCCCCACCTGGTGTGGTCGTTGGAATCCCTTGTCGAGGGCACCGTGGTGAACCAGATCACGGTGGACTCGGACACCCAACACTGGGCACGCGTCGCACTCGACCGCATGCTGGCCCTGCCGGGGCCGACCGCTAGCCGGGACTAGAGCCCCGGGGCTTCCCAGACCGCGAGCCAGCGCTGGAGGTCGGGCTCCAGCGGCAATTCCCGGGTCAACATGTCACGCAGCCGCAGTTCCAAGACGTTGTCGCGCTTCTGCTCCGACCCGGACACGGGCGCGAAGGGGTAGAAGGTCCCCTGCTTGTACAGGTAGACGAGTGCGATCTCCCGGCCTGTCGGATCGCGAAAGGGTACGAGCGAACACAGGAGTTGGGGCCCGAACCCGGCGTTGACAAGACTGCTGTTCACCGCATGCAGATCGGTGACCACGGAGGACAGATCCGGCGGCTCGGTGCGCACCACGAGCCAGGTGAATCCGAAGGAGTCCTGCACGAGTTCGACCGGCGGTCCGGCGTCAGCGTCCAGGAGGGCCCGGACGTCGGCCTCGACATCCGCAAACGCCCGACCCTCGGGTGCACGGAAGGCAACGGACCCCGTCCCCGTGGGACGGAAGTCCAACTCGACGTCCAGGGTGATCGCACATCCGGGCAGCGCGAAGAGTGCATCGAGGTTGGGGCGGGCGGGCTCGCGCCGCCCCATGAGGGAGTCGAAAAGCCCCACTACCGCTGGCCGAGCTCGTTGGCCACCTTCGCGAGGTTCTCCAGGCGCTTCTCCAGCGAGGGGTGTGTGGACATAAGCCCCTCGAGGGTGAAGCCCTTCTTGCTCGCAACCGCGGGAGCGAAGGCGAGGTTGCTGACCGGCTCCATCTGCCGGATATCGCGGGTGGGGATCTGCGCCATGTCACCGGTGATCTTGACCAGGGCGTTCGCGAGCGCAGTGGGCTTACCTGTGATCAGCGCCCCTCCGCGGTCCGCTCCTAACTCCCGGTACCTCGACAGGCCATTGATCAGGAGATAGGAGATGAAGTAGACGACGACGCTGACCAGCATGACGACGATGAACATGACCGCCGCGTTCTGGTTCCGGTTGTCCCGCATCATCGAGCCCCACATGAAACTGCGGGCCAGGAACCCGGCGACGATCGCGGTGAAGGAGGCGATCGTCATGACCGTGACATCGCGGTGGGCTACGTGGGACAACTCGTGCGCAAGCACACCTTCGAGTTCATCGGGGTCGAGTCGACGCAGCAGGCCGGTGGTCACCACGACGACGGAGCGACTCGGGGTGCGGCCGGTGGCGAAGGCGTTGGGGACATCTGAATCGGCGATCCCAATCCGCGGCTTCTCCATGTCGGCCAGCAGGCAGAGGCGGTCGACCATCGCGTGCAACTGCGGTGCCTGTTCGGGTGTCACGACCACAGCGCGCATGGCGGACATCGCCAGGGAATCCGAGAACCACCATTGGCCGAAGAGGAGTGCTGCACTGATGCCCAGGACGAGGATCGCGCTGAATCCCAGGGCGTAGAGAAGCGCAGCGAGCACCACGTACATCAGCCCGAGACCGAACATGGTCCCGAACATCCGACGGGTCAACCCACGATCGATGCCGTACCTGGTCTTCGCCATGACTCCTCCCGCAGAACTCGCGTGGCTGCTACTTCTCGAGTTCCTGAGGCGATGACCCGGGGCCCACTTCGCGCTTCAGCGCGGCCAACTGATTTTCAACCTCGGATTCGCTCGCCATCCGCTCCAGTTCGATGGTGAGGGAGTCCTTGCCCATCCCGGAGACGTCCTCGAGGGCACCGGAGGCCATGAGCTCGTCGATAGCCCCCGCCCGGGCCTGCATCTGCGCGGTTTTGTCTTCAGCACGCTGGATCGCCAGGCCGACATCGCCGAGTTCACTCGAGATCCCGGTGAACGCTTCGTTGATCTTGGTCTGTGCCTCAGCGGCGGAGTAGGTGGCCTTGATGGTTTCCTTGCGAGTGCGGAACTGCTCGACCTTGGTCTGCAACTGTTGGGCCGCGACCGTGAGCTTCTCCTCCTGCTCAGCCAGTTGGGCCAACTGCGTCTGGAGATCGGCGATCTGCTGGTGCAAACCACTGCGCCGGGTGAGGGCCTCCCGCGCGAGATCCTCGCGACCCTGGCCGAGTGCGGCACGCGCCTGCTGCTCAAGCTTCGCCTCCTGCTGCCCCAGACCCTGGATCTGGAGTTCGAGGCGCTTGCGGCTGGTGGCGACATCCGCCACTCCCCTGCGCACCTTCTGCAGCAACTCCAGCTGCTTTTCGTAGGAGTAGTCCAGCGTTTCGCGCGGATCCTCCGCACGGTCGAGGGCGCGATTCGCCTTGGACTTGAAGATCATTGTGAAGCGCTGCCAGAGGCCCATAGCCATTCCTCTTTCTGTGCCCGCCCCCTGCGGGGTTCGCTTCCACTGTACGGGAGGCAGCGCTCGCGTGCCCCGGGATACGCTGCCGGTCATGTTCGGCCGGCGCTCACCCGAGGAATCCCCGACGGAAACCCCCTCCGAGGATCCGCGTGCCCCCAAAGGCCGACCCACTCCTAGCCGCAAGGAGGCCGAGGCCGCCCGCAAGCAGGGGCTTCGCACACCGCGTGGGACGAAGGAGGGCAAGAAGGCAGCGCGCGAGCGCGAGCGGCAGGATCGAGTGCGAGCCCGCCAAGGCATGTTGGCCGGCGATGAGCGCTTCATGCCCCTACGTGACCGAGGTCCCGCGAAGCAGTTCACGCGCAACTTCGTCGATTCGCGCTTCACCGTCGCGGAGTTCTTCATCTTCATCGCCATCGCGGTTCTCATCCTGGGCTTCGTCCCCAACCCCCAGATCCAGTCGATGGTGTCACTCGGCTTCTTCGTCCTTGTGGCCGTCATCGTCGTCGACACTGCGATCCTGCTCCTCACCCTGAGGTCGCGGGCGGCGAAGCAGTTCCCCGACCCCGTCGAACGCAAGGGTCTGCTCCTCTATGCACTCCTCCGCACCTTGCAATTCCGCCGGCTACGTCTGCCTCCCCCGCGCGTCAAGCGCGGCGGCGCACCGATGGAGTCAAAGTCCTGATGGAGTTCCGATACCTCGGACGTAGCGGCCTCAAGGTCAGCGAGATCACGTTCGGCAACTGGATTACCCATGGCTCGCAGGTCGACGATGCCGCTGCAACCGCAACCATCCATGCAGCACTCGACGCCGGTATCACCACCTTCGACACCGCTGACGTCTATGCCGGTACGAAGGCTGAAGCACTCATGGGCGATGCACTCCATGGTCAACGTCGCGAGGGCTTGGAGATCCTGACCAAGGTCTACTGGCCGGTCGGTCCAGGGGTAAACGACCGGGGCCTGTCCCGAAAACACATCATGGAGGCGTGCCATGCGTCGCTACGGCGTCTCCGCACCGACTACATCGACGTCTACCAAGCCCACCGCTTCGATTATGAGACTCCGCTTGAAGAGACACTGCGCGCCTTCGACGATCTCGTCCGCCAGGGGAAGGTGCTCTACATCGGCGTCTCGGAATGGCGCGCCGAGGAAATCCGCGAAGCCATCCGCATCGCGGATGAGATGGGCTTCAGTCGCATCATCAGCAATCAACCCCAGTACTCGATGCTGTGGCGGGTCATCGAAGGAGAGGTTGTCCCGACGTGCGAGGAACTCGGGGTCGGCCAGATCGTGTGGTCGCCCATCGCCCAAGGGGTCCTGACCGGCAAGTACCTTCCCGGCTCGCCACCGCCGAGTGGCTCCCGGGCGTCTGCTGGTGAGGGGCAGACCTATATCCAGCGGTTCATGGATGACGACGTTCTGCAGGCGGTTCAGAAGCTCCTCCCGATCGCCGCGGACATGCGCCTGACCCCGGCCCAGATGGCGATCGCCTGGGTCCTGGGCAATTCGAACGTGGCATCAGCGATCGTGGGCGCGTCTCGGCCCGAGCAGATCGCCGAGAACGCGGCCTCGGCGGGCATCACCCTCCCCGAGGATGTGCGCAGCGCCATCGACTACATCCTGGGCGATCTGATCACCACCGACCCGACGCGCACTGCGTCGCCGGCAACCCGGCCGTAGGCGCGACATGTCCTGGACCTGGTCGTACCTGCGCTTCGACGACACGCCGGTGAACGTGACCCTCAACCCTGGAGGCTCCTTCCCCTCCCAAGCAGACGCGGAGTCCTGGATCGGCGAATTTTGGCGGGATCTCCTGGGCGAGGGCGTCGATCAGGTGTCCCTTCTGGAGGATGGACGTGAGGTCTACGGACCGATGAGTCTGCATCCCCCCGAATGACGCCCACGATGCAGTAGGGTCCGATCACAACTACATCCACGTACCTGAAGTCCAGGGGAAGTCCGGTGAGATTCCGGCGCTGTCCCGCAACCGTGTGCCTTTCGGCGAGTCGGAGCACCTGGCAGGTACGAGCGGCTCCATCCGTCGAGGTAACGGGACGAGCGCTCGGGCAACCGAACGTCCCTTCCATTGGAAGGGACTCTTTTTTCGGCCCTCTCGAGAGCGTGTCCGACCGCTTAGTGAGAGGAACACATGACACGCATTCTGCGCAGCGCACTGTCACTCTGTGTGGCATCCGCCGTAGCCATCACCATCGCTGCACCAGCCCGTGCGGCGGATCGCGGCTTGTACGGATCAACGGACCCCGTCTACGACGGCGTCCTCCGTCAGTCCCTGGCCATCACGGGACTGACATCGGTGGATCTCCCGCCCGCGCCCTTTGCGATCACCTGGCTCCTCGGACAGCAATGTGCCGATGGCAGCTTCGAGGCGTACCGCACGGACACCACGGTGCCGTGCACCGCGTCGAATCCCACCGCATTCAGCGGACCGGACGTCAATTCCACGGCCGCCGCGGCCACAGCACTCGCCCTCGTCGGAGAGCAGTCGGCGGCACGTAAGGCGGTCGTGTGGCTCAACAATGCGCAGAACGACGACTGGGGCTGGCCGTACTACGCCGGTGGAGAGTCCGATGCCAACTCCACTGCACTCGCGCTCGCGGCACTCCGCACCGTCAGTCCGCAGGATCGCAGTGCACGGGTCCCCAATGCGATCGGCTACCTCGCGTCGCTGCAATTCCCGTGCGCAAGCGCATCGGCAGGAGCCCTCCCGTACCAGGCGGGTGGCGCAGCGAATTCCCTCGCGTCGTCCGAGGCGATCGTCGGCGTCGCGGCGAGCCTGCCCATCGATCGAGCGGGAGTGCTGACGCGGAATCCACCATGCGGGAAGGGCATGCCCACGCGCCTGGCGAGTTATCTCGCGTCGCAGATCACCGCGAAAGGCTCGCTCACATCCGACCTCGGAACCGGTCAGGACCTTGGCTCCACCGCCCGCGCCGTGATCGGACTCAGCGAACTTGGCGTCGGCCGCGCCGCTGTGCGAACCGGTACGCGCACACTGACCTCGGCGGCGCGCGACTACGCACTGAAGGGTGGCGTGGCCAATCCCGGTGCGATCGGCCTCCTCCTCATGGTGGCGGAAGCAACGGGAACATCGCCGCGCAATTTCGGTGGTGTCAATCTCGTGTCAGCGCTGACGGGGTCGATGCGGTGATCCGTCGCGTGCTGGTGGGTTGTGCCGTGACAGCGGCTTTGATTGGCGCACCCACCGCACACGCCGAGGGTCTCACGCGCTACTGGTCGTATTGGAACGGCTCGGACGGTGCCTGGTCGTACGCAACCCAAGGGGCGGGAACCACGATCCCTCGGGACGGGGATGTCGAGGCGTGGACCTTCGTGGTGTCGGAAGGCATGACCGAGGCAGGTGGGCCACCGACCCTGGATCCACGCCGGGTCTGGCAGAAGGCCTGTGGCACCGTCGCATCGAACCAGGGTCAGAAGGCCGTCGCCGTGGCACTCGACTTCGGCACGGCCGACATCGCGCCCGCGGGTGAGACGCCACCGGCACCGAGGACTGAATGCGCCGTGGTCGACGCCGGTGCCAACGGGTTCCAGATCCTGTCCGCTGTCGCGGATGTCCGTGCCGACGGCGGCTTCCTCTGCGGCATCGATGGATTCCCGCGGGAGGAATGCGCGCCGATCATCGACGCCCTGGAACCCGCACCCGTGGCGTCGGATGTCGCCCAGGCTCCGTCAGAGGAGTCGTCGGGAACACCGTGGTGGACCCTCGGCGTGCTCGCGGTCGCCGCGATCGTCGGCCTTGTCGTCTGGCGGCGACGATGACCGCCACCGCCATCGCACCCGACACGATCGTCGGCACCGCACGTCTCGGGCGCTGGACGCACCCGGGTGCATGGTGGCTGTGGAGTCTCCTCCTCGCCGTAACCGCGAGTCGCACCACGAACCCGCTGTTCCTCATCCTGTTGATCTGCGTCCTCGCACTCGTGGTCCACCGGCGCGAACGCCCCGGGGGACGCACGTTCACGTTCTTCCTGCGCATCGCCGCGGTGATCGTGGTGATCCGCGTCCTCGCGCAGATGCTCCTGGGTGGCGCCTGGGGCGACACGGTGATCGCAACCCTGCCGAGCATCACACTGCCTGTGTGGGCCGCAGGACTTCGGCTCGGTGGTCCGGTCGTGCTCGAAGTGATCCTCGCGGGCTTCTACGACGGACTTCGGCTCGCCGCGATCATCCTGTGTATCGGCGCGGCGAATGCCCTTGCCTCACCGCGTCGACTCCTGAAGTCCCTGCCCAGTGCGCTCTACGAATTCGGGGTCAGCATCGTCATCGCCCTCACGTTCGCGCCGCAGTTGGTTCACGACATCGAACGTGTACGCACTTCCCGGCGTCTCCGCGGACGCGCGACTCGAGGACCACGCGCATTCGCAGGCGCGGCACTCCCCGTGCTGCACAGCGCCCTCGACCAGTCGATCGAACTCGCGGCCGCCATGGATGCTCGGGGATACGGGCGCATGGGAACGGCGCACGCACGTGAACGTCGCTTCGTCGTAGCGCTCATCGGAGTCGCAGTGATCGCGGGTGCGATCGGGCTCTTTGGCCTCATGGCCGCACAGGTACCCGCAGTGCTCTCCTGGAGTCTCGCCGCTGGGGCACTCGGCGCGGCCGCAGGTGCGCTCGTGCTTGCATCCCGGCACCGCAATCGCACGGTGTATCGGCCTGATCCCTGGGGTCGATCGGAGTGGATCGTCGTCGCCTCGGGAGCCCTGACACTGGTGATCAGCGTCCTCACCACAGCCCTGAGCCCCCTCGCCATGAACCCGCCCACGGACCCCCCGACCTGGCCGTCGCTCCCGATCGGCGCACTTCTCGCGCTGGTGAGCGCTGGATGTGTGGGCTACCTCAGCACTTCACGACCCGAGGAGACGCCGTGATCGAGTTCGATGACGTCTCCTTCCGATACGACGCCGGCACCCCCTGGATCCTGCGCGATGTATGCCTGCGCATCCCGGAGGGTGAGTTCACGCTTGTCGTAGGAACAACGGGAAGCGGCAAGTCCACCCTGCTGCGGGCCATCAACGGGCTCGTTCCACACTTCACCGGCGGTGAATTTCTCGGCGATGTGCGTGTCCACGGCCGATCGATACGCATCACTCCCCCGCGGGAACTCGCCGATGTCGTCGGCTACGTGCCGCAGGATCCAATGAGCGGCTTCGTCACGGACACCGTCGAGGAGGAGCTTGCCTACGCGATGGAGGGTCTCGGCGTCGCTCCCACGACGATGCGTCGACGTGTCGAAGAAACCCTCGATCTGCTCGGACTCGACGATGTGAGGGTGAGACCCCTGGTCGCCCTGAGCGGGGGCCAACGCCAGCGCGTGGCGATCGGTGCAGCGATGGCATCGCATCCGAGAGTCCTGATACTCGACGAACCGACATCCGCACTGGACCCGGGAGCAGCAGAGGAGGTTCTCGCCTCGCTCCAGCGCATCGTCCACGATCTCGGAGTCACCGCGGTGATCGCGGAACACCGACTTGAGCGGGTGGTGCAATACGTCGATCGCGTCCTGGTCCTCGAACCGGGTGGTGTGCGCGAGGGGATCCCGCAGGTAATGATGACCGACGCTCCCATCGCGCCGCCCGTCGTCGAACTCGGCAGGCTTGCGGGCTGGAACCCCCTCCCCCTCACGATTCGCGATGCACGACGTGAAGCCGAACCACTCCGCAGGATCCTCGTAGGACGCTCCTCGCAGCGGCCACACCCTCCCGTCGGCGTGCGACGAGCAACCATGGACAGCGTCGATGCCGCCTACGGCCGCACCCCCGCACTGCGCGGTGTGGACATCGAGGTGCGCGGTGGGCAGGTGCTCGCCGTGATGGGACGCAACGGTGCCGGCAAGTCCACCCTGCTTTCCCTGCTCGCGGGCATGATCACGCCGACCACCGGGCACGTGCAGGTCGATGGAGTCGATCCCTCGCGACTGGAGGGTCCCGAGCTCGTACGCCATGTGGGACTCGTCCCCCAGAACCCGACCGATCTCCTCGAGTGCGCCACCGTTGCAGACGAGTGCAGGCTCTCCGATCGCGATGCGCGGGTTCTCGCAGGCACGACGCGCGCCCTCCTCGCGCTCCTCGCACCGGATGTCCGTGATGACACCCACCCACGTGACCTGTCCGCCGGGCAACAGGTATCGCTGGTTCTGGCGATCATCCTCGCGTCGCGACCACCGCTCGTCGTACTCGATGAACCGACGCGGGGCCTCGACTACCCCACGAAATCGCGCCTCGCCGAGCACCTCCGAGACCTCGCATCCCAGGGTCATGCCGTCGTGATCGCCACTCACGATGTCGAATTGGTGGCCGAGGTCGCCGACACCGTGCTGATCCTCGCCGACGGCGAGGTGGTCGCCCACGGACCGACATCCGAGGTGGTGACGTCCTCACCGATGTTCGCCCCGCAGGTCACCAAGATCATGTCCCCCGGAATCTGGCTCACGGTTGCCGACGTCGAATCCGCCCTCGCTGAGGAGCGGCGCGCATGAGTCACGCGATCGCGCTCCGCCCGTCAACGACCGTCGCCCTCGTGGTGTCGAGCGCAGTTGGCCTGCTCGCGTTCCTGTGGCCATTTCTCATCACACCCGGTTCGCAGTTGGCATCGCAGTCGTCCATCGTTCCCTGGCTCTTTGCACTCGTGATGGTGTTGGTTCTGGCGATCACGTTCTCGGAGTTCATCCACGCGCGCATCGATGCAAAGGCGATCGCGCTGCTCGGGATTCTGGCCGCCATCATCACCGCACTGCGACCATTGGGCGCCGGCCTCGCCGGTATCGAGCCGATCTGGGTCATCCTGATCCTCGGCGCCCGCGCCATGGGCCCCGCTTTCGGATTCGTGCTCGGCACGGTGTCACTCGCGGCATCGGCGATCATCACCGGCGGTGTGGGGCCGTGGCTTCCGTTCCAGATGATCGCGGCCGGCTGGGTCGGACTGGGTGCGGGCCTCCTTCCGCGGATGGCCGGACGGCGCGAGGTCCTGCTGCTCGCCGGTTATGCGGTGGGTGCCTGCATCGCCTATGGCTTCGTGATGAACCTGTGGTTCTGGCCATTCGCCACATCCTTGCCGCCGCAACTGGCGTTCGCGCCCGGTGCCGGGGTCGTGGTGAATCTTGAACACTGGTGGCGCTTCACGATCACCACCTCCTTGGGCTTCGACATCCCCCGTGCCGCGCTCACCGCGATCCTCATTCTGATCGCAGGTCGCCCGATCCTCGATGCCCTCCACCGCGCCGCACGCCGGGCCCGGTTCCAGCCGCAGCCGATGGTGGGAGCCTCGTAGGCTCGAGAAATGGGCGCACTCGCCGACCGTGCATCGGTCATCACGTCCGCCCCTTCTCGCCCCCGTGATGCAGAGGAATCGCAGGGCGCAACTCTGAGCGCGTATCACCACTGGTTGCGGGAGCGCGACGTCACTACGTCCAGCTTCGTGGAAGTGGAACCGGCGGGAATCGACGCGGCCATCGATTCCGGTGCGCGCCTTGTCGTCATTCGAGCGGCGACCGACGACGCCGTGGATGAGCGTGCACTGATTGCCCTGCTGACGGGCGCAGAGGCGAATGCAGTCGTTCCCCAATCCACCGGGATGACAGATGCCGCGTGGATGGAACAGGTGATCCTGGTCCGGGACCAGGTGGCCGATCTTCGCTCCCACCAGGGTGACATCGAGGCGCTTCTCGGCACAGTTCCGCATGCGATGGACGTGGCCGGTGCACTCGTGACCGCGAGCGCACGCCGAACGCCCGTTCTGCTCGAAGGCTTGACCGTGTGGGCGGCCGCCGTCGCCGCGGATCGGCTCTCGTTCCGCGCGAAAACGTGGTGGCACGGGGCCGGGACGAGCAACGATCCCGCGATCCGGGCCGCGATGATGCGCATCGGAGTCGATCCAGGACTCGACCTAGGACTCCCCACCCGTTCGGAGATTGGCGCGCGTGTGCACGCCGCGCTGATCGGTATCGACTAACGCACGTGCGAGGGCACGAACGGCGGGGTGACAACTTCGGCGTCGACCAGGGTGCCACGCACGTCGACCTGCACCGAGTCACCGACCGCAATGTCCACGGGGAGGTAGGCCAACGCGATTCCCTGACGCAGGGTCGGAGAGAAGGTTCCGCTCGTGGTCTCCCCCACCTGCGCACCCGCGCGGTGAACGGGCATGTGCGGCCGCGGGATCCCGCGACCCACGACCTTCACGCCGCGGAGACGCCGGTCCGGTCCGGCCGCCTTCACCGCGAGCAGCGCATCGCGCCCGTGAAATGCGGGCTTGTCCCAGCCCACGGCCCAGCCGAGCCCGGCCGCGACCGGAGTGGTCGAGGTCGAGATGTCCTGGCCATGCAGCGGATAGCCCATCTCGGTGCGCAAGGTGTCGCGCGCACCGAGCCCTGCGGGCGTACCTCCCGCGGCCGTGACCTCCACCATCAGCGCATCCCACAGCTCACCCAGGGACGCGGCCGGTGCGATCAGTTCGAAACCGCGCTCACCGGTGTACCCCGTGCGACACACGAGCACCCGATAGTCGCGCCACGGTGCCTCGACCATCGCCATGTAGTCGTGATCCGTCGGTAGACCCAGCGCCTCGAGTACATCGGCGGAGCGAGGTCCCTGGACCGCGATGATTCCCCGTTCATGGTGCTGATCGGCAATGTGGATCGGGGGTGGCACGGCAGCTCGGAAGACGGCGACCACCGCTGCGGCATTGGACGCGTTCGGAACGATGAAGATGTCCTCGGGGCCGAACCGGTACACGATGAGGTCGTCGATGATGCCGCCATCCTCGGTGCACACCATCGAGTACTGGGCCTGACCATCCGCGATGCGATGTACGTCGTTGGCGACAATGCCGTTGACGAAATCGAGCGCTCCCGGACCGGTGATCCGCACCTTCCCCATGTGGGATACATCGAAGATCCCGACCGCATCACGAATGGCGGCGTGCTCCCCCACGGTGCCCGAATACTCGATGGGCATCTCCCAGCCGCCGAAGTCGGCCAGCTTGGCGCCGAGACGGACGTGCCGGTCGAAGAGCGGAGTACGCTGAAGTGCGGTCATGAACGAACGCTAGCGACGTGACCACCCGAGCGCGAACGCTGTGATCCTGACTAACCTGCGAACATGACGACTCTCACGATCACCGCAACCGCTCCCGCCCAGGCCGCCGGAGACGCACTGGTTCTCCCCCTTCACCCCAAGGCGTCGACCATCACTGTGGCCGCCCCGGGTCTAACTCGCGGGCAGACAGAGAAGATAGTGAATGCCGCGCGCGCGCTGGGTGCCTCCGGCACCTCGGGCGAGGTCACGAAGATTGCGCATGTCTCGGGAATCAAGGCAGGTCTGGTCGTCACCGTGGGACTCGGTGACGCGACGAAGTCCGCGGACGCGGAAGCCGTGCGCCGCGCCTACGGCAATGCCGTGCGCGCATTGACGGGGAAGCGCCGGATCTCGGTAGTCCTCCCGGAGGACAACTGGGCCGCGGCCATGGTCGGTGCTCGACTCGCGAACTACGCCTTCACCGCCTTCAAATCCGCGCCGAAGAAGGAGAACTCTCCGGTGCAGACGATCACCTTCCTCTGTGCGGACCGTGTCAGCGCCGAGCAGCGGTCTCTCGTCCATGAAGTCGCGGTTATCGGTGACGCGGTCGACCTCGCCCGTGACCTGGTCAACACTCCACCGAACGCGCTGCCGCCCGCGACACTCGCCCGCGAGGCGAAGGCCGCGGTGGCGGCTGCACCGGTCAAGGTCACCATCTGGGACGAGAAGGCGTTGCAGCGAGATGGCTGCGGCGGAATCCTGGCCGTGGGTCAGGGTTCGGCGAACCCACCGCGCCTAGTGAAGCTCGAGTACGCGCCGAGGGGTGCGTCGAAGCATTTGGCGATCGTGGGTAAGGGCATCACATTCGACACCGGCGGTATCTCGATCAAGCCCGCGGCCAATATGGATGAGATGAAGGGCGATATGGCGGGTGCAGCTGCCGTGATCGCGGCGATGCAGGCCATCGCAGCATTGCGACTCCCCGTGCGCGTCACAGGCTGGGTGCCGAGCGCCGAGAACATGCCCAGCGGAACGGCGCAGCGACCCGGTGACGTCTTCAGCACCTACGACGGCACCACGGTCGAAGTGCTCAACACCGACGCCGAGGGGCGCCTGATCCTCGCTGACGCGCTGGGCATGGCCGTCGAGGAGAAGCCCGATCTCATCATCGACGCGGCGACGTTGACCGGTGCGCAGCGGATTGCTCTCGGCAGTCGCACTGCGGGCGTCATGTCGAATACTGATGATGCGCGTACCCAGGTGTGCGAGGCCGCCGATGCAGCGGGCGAGGCGATGTGGCCGATGCCCCTGCCGGAGGATCTGCGCAGTTCCCTCGACTCCGCAACCGCCGACATCGCCAACATCGGCGACCGCATGGGCGGGATGCTCTCGGCCGGGGTGTTCCTGAAGGAATTCATTCCCCCGGGCCAGCCGTGGGTCCACCTGGACATCGCCGGCCCGGCCTTCAACGACAAGGCCGCCTACGGCTACACCCCCAAGGGCGGAACGGGCGCCGCGGTGCGCACCTTCGTCGAAGTAGCCAGCCGGTTGGCGAACAGCAGGTGAAGAACCGGCCCAAGTGAACTCACCCGTGGGACGGTGGAAGGATGGAGGCGTCCCAATCAGTTGGTGAGGAGTAGTCACGTGCCGCAGGCGGATTTGGTCATTCTCGGAGGCGGCAGCGGAGGCTACGCGTGCGCGCTGCGCGCGGCCGAATTGGGCACGAGTGTGATCCTGATCGATCGGGACAAGCTCGGTGGCACATGCCTGCACCGCGGATGTATCCCCACGAAAGCCCTCCTCCACGCAGCCGAGGTCGCAGACAGCGCCCGCGAATCCGAACACTTCGGAGTGAAGGCCAACCTCGACGGCATCGACATGCCGAAGGTGAACGAGTACCGCGACGGGGTCGTGGCACGTCTTTATAAGGGACTTCAGGGCCTGGTCAAGAGCCGTGACATCACGTTGGTGGAAGGCGACGGACGTTTGGTGGGCCCGAATACCGTTGAGGTGAACGGTGAGAAGTACACCGGAACGAATGTGGTCCTCGCCACCGGCTCCTACGCGCGCACCCTCCCCGGCCTCGAGATCGGTGGCCGCATCATGACCTCCGATCAGGCCCTGAATCTCGACTACGTCCCGACGAGCGTGATCGTCCTCGGCGGGGGGGTGATCGGGGTCGAGTTCGCCAGTGTCTGGCGCTCCTTCGGCTCCGAGGTCACGATCGTCGAAGGTCTTCCGCACCTGGTGCCCAACGAGGATGAAGCGTGCTCGAAGGCCCTCGAACGCGCCTACCGCAAGCGTGGGATCACCTTCATCCTCGGCACCAAGTTCGCCTCCGCGACCCAGGACGCCACGGGGGTGACCGTCACTCTCGAGGATGGCAAGACGTTGACCGCCGAGATCCTGCTCGTGGCCGTCGGTCGTGGGCCGAACACGGCCGGCATGGGATACGAGGAGCAGGGCATAGCGATGGAGCGTGGTTGGGTCCTCGTCGACGATCACCAGCGCACGAACATCCCCGGCATCTACGCGGTGGGAGACATCACCCCCGGTCTCCAACTCGCGCACCGCGGATTTCAGCACGGGATCTTCGTCGCCGAGGACATCGCCGGCCTGAACCCCGCGGTGATCTCCGACGTGAACATCCCCCGGGTCACGTACTGCGAGCCCGAGGTCGCGAGCGTCGGCCTGACCGAGGCCGAGGCGAAGGCCGCGCACGGTGCAGATGCCGTGACGACCTACGAATACAACTTGGGCGGCAACGGCAAGAGCCAGATCCTCGACACCGCAGGATTCATCAAACTTGTGCAACTCAAGGACGGACCCGTCATCGGCGTCCACATGGTCGGCTCCCGCGTCGGCGAACAGATCGGCGAGGCACAACTGATCGTGAACTGGGAGGCGTATCCAGAAGATGTCGCCACCCTGATCCACGCGCACCCCACACAGAATGAGGCGATGGGCGAGGCACACCTCGCGCTCGCCGGCAAGCCCCTGCACTCCCACGCATAACGAGAAGGAGTAGGACGATGTCGGTCACCGTGTCCATGCCGCAACTCGGCGAGAGCGTCACCGAAGGAACCGTCACCCGCTGGCTCAAAGCCGTCGGCGACACCGTGGTCGCCGACGAACCCCTGCTCGAGATCTCCACCGACAAGGTCGACACCGAGATCCCCGCACCGGCCAGTGGCGTCCTCGTCTCGATCGCAGCCCAGGAGGACGACGTCGTGGCGGTCGGTGCACCGCTCGGAGTGATCGGCGACAGTGCGAACGCACCTGCAGCACCGGCACCCACCGCTCCTGCTCCTGCAGCACCCGCTCCTGCAGCACCCGCTCCCGCGGCCCCGGCGGCACCCGTCCCCGTCGCATCGGGGAGCGAGACCTCGGTCGTACTCCCGGCACTCGGGGAGAGCGTGACCGAGGGAACGGTCACCCGCTGGCTCAAGGCCGTCGGCGACACCGTCGTCGCCGACGAACCACTGCTCGAGATCTCCACCGACAAGGTCGACACCGAGATTCCGGCCCCGGCCAGTGGCGTCCTCGTCGCGATCACCGCGGCCGAGGATGCGGTGGTTCCCGTCGGATCCGAACTCGGTCGCATTGCATCCGGAGCACCGGCTTCCGCACCCGCTGCCCCCGCACCGACTCCGGCAGCACCGGCCCCAGCACCCACCGCTCCCGCGGTCGCAGAAGCGTCCGACGCATCCGATTCCTACGTCACCCCGCTCGTCCGCCGTCTGGCCGCGCAGCACGGGGTGGACCTGTCCCGCGTGACGGGAACCGGCGTGGGCGGCCGAATCCGGAAGTCCGACGTCCTCGCCGCCGCAGGACAGGGTTCTCCCCCCGAGCCGGGACCGGCACCTGCGGCTCCCGCAACACCGCCGAAGCCCCCGACACCGATTCCGGTATCCACGGCAACGGCGGCGCCCGCGGCACCCGCGGCACCCGCGGCACCGGCAACGACGTCGGCCCTGCGCGGACGCACCGAGAAGATGTCGCGCCTGCGTCAGATCATCGCCGAGCGCATGCTCGAGTCGCTGCAAACGTCTGCGCAGTTGACCACGGTCGTCGAGGTCGATGTCACACGCATCAATAGTTTGCGAAACAAGGTGAAGCGGGATTTCGAAGCGCGCGAGGGTGTGAAGCTGACCTTCCTGCCATTCTTCTGCAAGGCGGGGATCGAGGCACTGAAGCAGTTCCCGCAACTGAACGCGTCGATAAACATGGAGGCGCGCACCGTCACATACCACGATCAGGAGAACCTCGGCATCGCCGTCGATACCGAACGCGGACTCCTCGTCCCCGTGATCCGCGATGCCGGTGACCTCAGCATCGCCGGATTGGCGCGCAAGATTGGCGATCTCGCCGAGCGCACTCGCACGAACAAGGTCTCCCCCGAGGAACTATCCGGTGGCACCTTCACGGTGACCAACACTGGAAGCCGCGGCGCGCTCTTCGACACGCCGATCATCAACATGCCCCAGGTGGCCATCCTGGGAACCGGTTCGGTCGTGAAGCGCGCGATCGTCACCCAGGACGACGCTGGCCAGGACGTGATCGCCATCCGGTCGATGGTCTACCTCGCACTGTCCTACGACCATCGCATCGTCGACGGTGCCGACGCAGCGCGGTTCCTCTCGGTGATCAAGTCGCGACTTGAGTCCGCGGAGTTCGACGCCGAGCTCGGGTTGTAGTCGCCATGCGCTACGCGGTCACCGGGGCTTCCGGCCTCATCGGTGGAGCCCTCGTCCGACATCTCCTCGCGCAGGGTGACGAGGTTCTCCGTCTCGTCCGTCGTGATCCGCAGGGCCTCGACGAGGTGCGCTGGGACCCGAAGCGAGGCACCGTCGATGTCGCGGGCCTGGCGGGGACGGATGTCGTCGTCCACCTCGCGGGAGCCGGGGTCGGTGATCACCGGTGGACCGACGACCACAAGCGCGAGATCCTCGACTCGCGCGTCGACGGAACCCACACGATCGTGCGCGCGATGCTCGAACTCGACCCGCGTCCGCGGGCACTCGTCGCGGGCTCTGCGATCGGGTACTACGGAGACACCGGCGATCGCGCCGTGGACGAGTCCTCCCCCGCGGGAACCGGATTTCTTGCCGACGTCGTGCGCGCATGGGAGGCCGCGTCCGAGCCCGCTGCTGCTGCCGGCATCCGCGTCACCCACGCGCGCACCGGACTCGTCGTGGCCAAGGAGGGTGGCGCCTGGTCGCGCATGTTCCCGCTGTTCCGGCTCGGCCTCGGTGGCCGGATGGGTTCGGGACGTCAGTACTGGTCGTGGATCTCGCTGCGCGACGAGGTCCGCGCTCTGCAGTTCCTGGCCGATCGCGAAGACCTCACCGGCGCGGTGAACCTCGTCGCACCGCAACCCTCGACCAATGCGGAGATCACCGCGGCGATGGGGCGCGTCCTCGGGCGCCCGACCCTGTTCCCCGTGCCTGCGCTCGCACTGAAGACCGTGCTCGGCGAGTTCTCCTCCGAAGTCCTCGGCAGCATCCGTGTGCTTCCGACGGTCCTCGAGCAGCACGGATTCACCTGGCACGACCCCACCATCAGCAGCGCCATCCGCGCAGCACTCGATTCCTAGGGCCATGTCCCGCTGCGACATCGCCGTCGTCGGCGCCGGACTCGCCGGACTCGCCGCCGCACGCGAGGTTGCGATCCATGGTCTCGACGTACGAGTGATCGAAGCCGCGGACGATGTCGGTGGGCGGGTGCGCACCGACGTCGTAGACGGATTCCTCCTCGACCGCGGATTCCAGCTCTACAACCCCGCGTATCCCGAGGCGGCACGGGTCCTCGACCACGATGCCCTCGCATTGACCGCACTCACCCCGGGCGTGGTGGTCGCCGTGGGCGGATCACATGCCCGACTCGGTGATCCACGAAGACTTCCTGGCTGGAGCGCTGACGCAGCATCGCCCCGCACCGGGTCCCTAGCCAGCAAAGCGCGCTTCGCCCGCTACGCGTGGTCCTGCTCGCGCGAGCGGATCGACGAGGTGCTCGAACGGGAAGACAAGCCCGCCAGCGTCGCCCTGCGCGCCGCCGGTATCGACGCCCGTCTCTTCGACCGCGTCCTGCGTCCCTTCCTGACGGGAGTCTTCCTCGAGCCCGATCTGCGCACGTCTCGGCATTTCCTCGACCTCACCCTCCGCTCATTCGTGCGCGGTCGCCCCTCCCTCCCGGCCAGCGGCATGCGCGCGATTC
>Ga0194132_10005769_pt1 | contig 19731 bp, 17 predicted proteins | sample TA2KigOf80mmetaG_FD_148612 | JGI IMG/M metagenome (GOLD analysis project Ga0194132, IMG submission 148612) | Freshwater microbial communities from Lake Tanganyika, Tanzania - TA2015054 Kigoma Offshore 80m | ecosystem: Environmental > Aquatic > Freshwater > Lake | place: Tanzania: Lake... | reverse complement strand
CGCGTTGCCTCTGGCGATGTTCTCTGGCATCGGCCGACCGCGCGGCTTGGGTCGCTGCACCTCGGCGAAGAAGCCGTGCCGCTCCAGCATCGCCAGGTTCGCCTTGGAGCGGTACGCGGTATCCGCCTCCAGCGCTTCCTCGGCCCGGCCGAACACCGCCTGGTAGCTGGCAATGCTTTCCACCAGGGGAACCGCGCCGACCGACACGCTGACGGCAAGCGGCCCGCCGGGCGTCTCCACCAGCCGCGCGCGCACGCTCGACAGGATGCGCTCGGCCGCGACCAGCAGCTGGTTCCGTCCGCAATTGTGCAGCAGGACACCGAACTGGTTGCCGCCGACGCGGGCCAGCACGTCGCCCTGGCGCAGGGTGCGGCCGATGCGGCGCGACAGTTCCAGGATCACCGCGTCCGCCACGTCGAAACCGTAGGCATCGTTCAGCATGCCCAGGTTGTCGATGTTGACCAGCAGGTAGCTGGCCGGGATGCCGTTCTGGTGGATATGCGGCAGCGCTTCCTCGACCCGTTCGCGCAGCCGCGCGCGGTTGAGTAGGCCGGTCATTTCGTCGCGATAGGCCAGCCGCTCCAGCCGTTCCTCGGTGATCCGCGCCTCGGTGATGACGCGCAGCGCGCCCACGACCCGAACCGGTCGCCCGTCGCCGCCATCGACCGGAATGCCGCGCTCCTCAACCCATTCGATCTGCCCGTCGGACCGGCGCAGCTTGTAGACGAGTTCGTATCAGCAGCCGGCCTCGATCTGCTGCGCCAGCGCCAAGCCGCGCTGCGGCCGGTCATCGGGCGCCACCTGCTCCTGCCAAGACTGCGCATCGGCCATCGCCAAGCCGTCGCTGAAGCCGAGCGTCGCGTCGAGGTCGCCGAGCCAGGCCACGCGGTTGGTCTGCAAGTCCCAGTCGAAGGGCAGGTGGCCAGCCGCCTGATGGGCAAGGCGCAGCCGCTCAGCATCCCACTCCGCCGGCTTGATCCTTGGGCGCCGCGCCATTGTCACGCTGCTTTTTCCACCGTTGAACAGTGCGCCGACGCCGCGGCCACCGCAGCGACCTTAATCGTCCGCCAGTTAAAGAAGCGCCAACAGGATAATCTCCGCGATTTGTCCTGCGTGTCTGGCGACCCAATTAACCATTTAAGGCAGAGATTCTGGCAAGAAACTCGCATAAAATGCTCCGTAACTTTCCGGTATTTGGATTGGAGTGCGGTTGTTGTCGCTGAGCGTGCAGCAGGTATCGGCCGGAGACCCAGCGGCGACAAAGGTGCTGCCGCCTCAGGCGCTGGCCGGCGGCTCGGGCATCGAAGGCCTGGCGCCGCGGGCCGGCAGGGCACGGTACCGCACCGATCCGGCCGACCCCTCCCCTGCGCGCGGCCGCCAGGGCGCGGCCTTGGCCGACAGCTCGACGGCCGGCCATGCTCGCCCGGCCGGTACCGTGCCGGCTTCGTCGATGGCGCTGGCCTCAGCCGGTTTTCTTGCCCAGCAAGTGGCGCAAGAACGCCTTCCCGTGGACCGCCATGCTAACGGCGAGCGGTTGGATCGCGGACCGGCCGCCTACCGCGCCGCCGCGGGTCAGGGAGTCGCGGTGATCGGTCCGTGGCGGAGCGCCGCCGCCTTGGCATAGCCGCTGCGCGCCGGCGCGTTTACCTTGCCGGCTCGCGCGGCGGCAAGGGAGTGCGGCGCCGGTGGCCGATCCGTCCCATCGCATTCACGACCTGCTGATCGTCGGCGGCGGTATCAATGGCGTTGGCATCGCGCGCGATGCGGCGGGCCGCGGCCTCGGCGTCCTGCTGGTGGAACAGGGGGATCTCGGCGGCGCCACCCCCTCGGCCAGCAGCAAGCTGATCCATGGCGGTTTGCGCTACCTGGAACACGGCGCGTTCCGTCTGGTGCGCGAGGCCTTGGCCGAGCGCGAGATCCTGCTGGCGATGGCGCCGCATCTGGTGCGTCCGATGGCTTTCGTGTTGCCGCACGGCCCCGGCCTCAGGCCGGCCTGGATGCTGCAACTGGCTCTGTGGTTCTATGATCGGCTGGGGGGTCGCCGCCAGCTCGCCGCCTCGCGCCGCATCGATCTTGCCCGCGACCCCGCCGGCCAGCCGCTGCACCCGCATTTCCCGACCGGCTTCCGCTACATGGACTGTTGGGCGGACGATGCGCGCCTGGCGATCGCCAACGCGATCGACGCGCGGGCCAAGGGCGCCGGCATTCTGACCCGCGCCCGCTTCCAAGGCGCCGCCGTCGCTGACGGACACTGGCGCGTGCGCCTGCGCGAGGCCGACGGTCGCGGGCGAGAGGTGGCCGCGCGGGCCTTGATCAATGCCGCCGGCCCCTGGGCGGGCGAGGTCTTGGCGTGCGTCGAGGGGGTGCGCGCGCAAGGCCGGCCGCGGCTGATCAAAGGCAGCCACTTGGTGCTGCCACGACTGCATGCCGGCGCGGATGCCTACCTGCTGCAGAACGACGACGGCCGCGTGGTCTTCGCGCTGCCTTTCGCGGAGCGCTTCACGCTGCTCGGCACGACCGACATCGCCTTGGCCGGCATGCCGGATGCGCCCTCCATCACGCCCGTGGAAGCCGACTATCTCTGCCGCGCGGCCGGCCGGTTCTTCCGTCGCGTGCTGCGGCCGGAGGATGCGGTGTGGAGCTTCGCCGGCGTGCGGCCGCTTTACGATGATGGCCGTCGCGCGGCGCATCGCGTGACGCGCGACTATGTGCTGCGCCTGGACGACAGCGCCGGTGCACCGCTGCTCACCCTGTTCGGCGGCAAGCTCACCACCTACCGACGTTCGGCGGAACGGGTGCTGGAGCGCCTGGCCCGCTATTTTCCCCGCTCTGGAGCGCCCTGGACCGCCACACATCCGTTGCCGGGTGGCGATTTGCCGAATGGCCTGGTCGCCTTTGCCGCCGAACTGCGCCGGCTGTATCCGGGCCTGGAACCAGCCCTGCTCGACGCCCTGGCGAACCGACACGGCGCGCGCACGGCCGATGTCTTGGGCGATGCCCGCATGCCTGCGGACCTGGGGCCGCATTTCGGCGGCGGGCTGTTCGCCCGCGAGATCGAGTATCTGATGCGCGAGGAATGGGCCGAGACCGCCGACGACCTGCTGTGGCGGCGCAGCAAGCTGGGCTTGGCGCTGGACGCCGCCGCGCGGGCGCGGCTGGCGGAAGCCATTGCCCGGATGCGTTCCGGCGCCTGAGCATTCATGCTATGCGAAGGCCGGCAGGGGAGCGTCCAGGATGTCGCAGCCGGAAAGCGTGATCGACCTGTTGAGCCGGGGCAGCGATGAAGCGCCGGCGATCGGCGCGCCCGATCGCCCGATGCTCGGCTTTCACGCATTGCGGCGATTGATGGCGGACACGGTGGCGCTGCTGAACGGCGCCGGGCTGGGTCGGGGCGACGTGCTGGCGATCGTGTTGCCGAACGGCCCGGAAATGGCGGCCGCCTTCGTTGCCCTGGCCGCCGGCGCCGCCACCGCGCCGCTCAACCCCGCCTATCGCGAGGACGAGTTCGATTTCTACCTGGGCGATCTGAACGCCCGCGCGCTGGTGGTGGCGCAGGGCCAGGACGGCCCGGCGCGCCAAGTGGCGCACCGGCGCGGCCTGCCGGTGATCGAGCTGATCGGCGATCCCGGCGGCCCGGCCGGCGCCTTCCACCTGGCTCGCCTGCCAACGGGCAGTCCCAAGACCACCGGTTTCGCCACGGCGGCCGATGTGGCGCTTATCCTGCATACGTCCGGCACGACCTCGCGACCCAAGATGGTGCGGCTCAGCCAGCGCAACGTCGCCGCCTCGGCCTGCCATATCGCCCGCACCTTGGCACTGGGCCCGAATGACCGCTGCCTCAACGTCATGCCGCTCTTCCACATCCACGGGCTGATCGCGGCGGTGCTGGCCAGCTTGGGAGCGGGCGGCGCGGTGTGGTGCACGCCGGGCTTCAATGCGCTGAAGTTCTTCTCCTGGCTGGAGGAGGCGACGCCCACCTGGTATACCGCCGTGCCGACCATGCACCAGGCGATCTTGGCGCGCGCCGAACGCAACCGAGAGATCATCCTGCGTCGGCCGCTGCGCTTCATTCGTTCGTCCTCCGCCTCGCTGCCGCCGCAGGTGATGGCGGAGTTGGAGGCAACCTTCGGCGCGCCGGTGCTGGAGAGCTACGGCATGACCGAGGCGGCGCACCAGATGGCCTCCAATCCGCTGCCGCCCGCGCCGCGCAAGCCGGGCACGGTCGGCCCGGCCGCGGGTCCGGAGATCGCCATCATGGGCGAAGACGGCCGCCTGCTGGCACACGGCGAGACCGGCGAAGTGGTGATCCGCGGAGCGAATGTCACCGCCGGTTACCTGGAAAACCCGGCCGCCAATGCCAGCGCCTTCCGCGACGGCTGGTTCCGCACCGGCGACCAGGGCGTGCTGGACGCGGCCGGCTATCTCAGTATTACCGGCCGGCTCAAGGAAATCATCAACCGCGGCGGCGAGAAGATCAGCCCGCGCGAGGTCGACGAGGTGCTGCTGGACCATCCGGCGGTGGAGCAGGCCGTCACCTTCGCCCTGCCGCACGACAAGTTGGGCGAGGAGGTGGCGGCGGCGGTGGTCCTGCGCCAGGGCAAGCAGGCCAGCGAACGCGAATTGCGCGAATTCGTCGCCAAGCGGCTGGCGGATTTCAAGGTGCCCCGCAAGGTGCTGCTGCTGCCGGAAATCCCCAAAGGCGCCACCGGCAAGCTGCAGCGCATCGGCCTGGCACAGAAGCTGGGCCTGGCGACATGAAGATCTGCATCTACGGTGCCGGCGCCATCGGCGGGCAGATCGGCGCGCAGCTTGCCCGCTCCGGCATCGAGGTCTCGCTGGTGGCGCGCGGCCCGCACTTGGCGGCCATTCAACGGAACGGCTTGACGCTGGTCGCCGAAGGCGAGCGTTTCACCGTTCGCCCGCGCGCCACCGACAATGCCGCCGAACTGGGCGCGCAGGATTTCGTCTTCATCGCGCTGAAGGCGCACGGCACGCCCGCCGCGGTGCCCCGGCTCAAGCCGCTGCTGGGTCCGCATACCGCGGTGGTGACGGCGATGAACGGCATGCCGTGGTGGTACTTCTACAAACTCGCGGGGCCTTACGAAGGCCGCCAGATCGAGACGGTCGATCCGGGCGGCGCGCAGTGGCGCGGCATCGGGCCGGAGCGCGCCATCGGCTGCGTCTTGTGGCAGGCGGCGGAAATCGTCGAACCGGGCGTCGTCGAATTGAGGCACGGCAATCGCATGCCGATCGGCGAGCCGGATAATTCGCGCTCCGAGCGCGCGCAGCTGCTGTCCAAGGCAATGCTGGCCGCCGGCCTCAAGTCGCCGGTCAAGACCAACATCCGCGACGAGATCTGGATGAAGTTGTGGGGCAACCTCTCGTTCAACCCGGTCAGCCTGCTGACCCAAGGCACGCTGGAACGCATTGCCAGCGACCCCGACACCAAGCCCGCCGTGCGCGCCATGATGATCGAGGCCGAGGCCATCGCCCACAGACTTGGCGTGCGCTTCGCCATGAACGTCGACAAGCGGATCGAGGTGGCGCGCGAGGTGGGCGCGCACAAGACCTCGATGCTGCAGGATCTGGAACTCGGCCGGCCGATCGAGCTGGAGGCGCTGACCGGCGTCGTCATCGAACTCGGCCGCATCGTCGGCGTGCCAACGCCGGCGATCGAGATGGTTTATGGCCTGGCGCGGCAGCGGGCGCGCATCGCCGGCTGCTATCCAGAATCACAGTCAGCGGCGGAGTAGCGGCATGGACTTCGAATGGCGCGGGCTGGGCCCGCAGGAACTGGAGCACCACTACAACCCGCGCGCCAGCATCGGCCAGAAGCGGGTGGAGAGCTATCTCGCGCGCTTCCAGTCGCAGTCGGCGGAAGCCCGCCGGCAGATCCAGGGCGACTACGACCTGCGCTACGGCCCCGCGCCGCTGCAGACCTTCGATCTGCACAAACCGGCTGGCAAGCCGCCCTTCCCGACCTTGATCTTCATTCACGGCGGCTTCTGGCGGAGCCTCGACAAGAGCGACCACAGTTTCGTGGCGCCGCCGCTGGTGGCCGCCGGCGTCGCCGTGGTCAACCTCAACTACGATCTTTGCCCGAAGGTCACGCTCGATGACATCGTGCGCGAAGCCCGCGAGGCGTTGCTGTATCTCTGGCGCAATGGCGAAGCGTCGGGGCTCGACCGCACGCGGCTGCATATCTCCGGCCATTCGGCCGGCGCGCATCTGTGCGGCATGCTGCTGAACCACGACTGGCGGGCGGCGGGATTGCCGGAGAAACCCGTGGCCAGCGCCATCTGCTCCTCCGGCATCTATGAGCCCGAGCCGGTGATCGGCACCACGGTCAACAACGATCTGCGACTGACGCTCGATATGGCCCGGCGCAACGACTGCGTCGCGCGGCCGCCGCGCTACGACCTGCCGCTCACGATCATTGTCGGCGGCGCCGAGCCGGCCGGCTGGATCGCCCAGTCGGAACGCTACCACGAGGCCTGCCGCTCGGCCGGCGTCGGCCTGGCCAGCCTGCACGTGGTGGCGGGCGCCAACCACCTCAACCTGCTGCACGCCGCCGCCGCCGACCGGGCATTGGCCGCCCACGTTCTGGCCCAGTTGCGGGCCGGCTGACGGGCCAGGGCGATTGCCGTTCGGATCGAACCGGCAGGTTCGGTTTCAACCGAAGCCATTGCCGCCCGCAACCATGCCGGCAGCGCGGTGGGCGCCGATTGAGAGGGATCGCTGATGGCGATGCCCGGTGATCGGACGCCGCGCTAGCGTTCGGCCGCGGGCAGCGTCGCCGCGATCTGCCGCCAGCCGCCGCACGCGACACCCAGCAGATAGATCGACCAGCCGAAGGCACCCAGCAGCTTGCTGGCGTCCTCGACCGGCGACAGCAGCCACCGACCGAAACCCAGCGCCTGCGCCAGCACATAGGCGCTGGCGGACAGCCCGAGCAAGGCGCCTGCGGACAACCCGGTCGGCCAGTCGGTCCACCGGATCTCGCGACCGTCGGCCAGCAGCAATGCGACGCCAAGCAGGGCATAAACCGCATAGACCGCCGCCTCAACGGCCGTGGCCGGCAGCATGGGCAGCAGGCGCGGTAGCCACACCTCGTGCAGCATGAAGACGTCATCGAAGATCAGCAGGCAAGTGAACCCCGCCAAGTGCCGCAACAGCCGGCAACGCCGTTGCAGTGACGGGGTTGCGGTGCATGACGAAAGCGCGATGCCGGCGGCCAAGGCGATGCCCGCCGCCGCCGTCCAGGCCAGCACCGTCAGGTGGTGCAACCAGGCGAGATAGGGGACCTGCCGCTGGCTGGCCAGCGGATCCTGGGTCAGGACATGCAGCACTTTCGGGAAGTCGTCGCCGCTGGCAACCGCGATCAGCGCCAGCAGCGCCAGGATCGGCAGGTAGAGCCAGAGGCAAACCCGAACCAACCCGCTTGCAGGAACGGCGCGCGCGGGCTGGCCAGGCACAGCAGTGGTGCAACCGGTATTCACGATTCGCCACGTTAAGCGTTCGGCAACTACGTCATGGTTAACGCATGCGTGGCGGCAAGCCGTCTGCGCGGTCAGTAACCCAGCGCCAAGCCGTCCTTCCTGGGATCGGAACCGCCGGCCAGCGTGCCATTCTGCCAGTCGATCTCGATGATCTGGCCGCCACCCCAAGGCATTTCCGGCCGCCCGACCTCGTGGCCAAGCGCCGCCAGCCGGTCCATCGTGCCGTCAGGAATGCCGCGCTCCACCTCCAGCCGGCCCGCCATGTGGAACACGCGCGGGCTGTCCAGCGCTTCCTGCACGTCCATGCCGTAGTCGATCAGGTTGGTCAGCACATGGGTGTGGCCGACCGGCTGATAGCCGCCGCCCATCACGCCGTAGCTGTACTTCACCCGGCCGTCCTTCACGCAGAGGCCGGGGATGATCGTGTGCAGCGGCCGTTTGCGCGGGGCGACGGTGTTCGGGTGGCCTGGCTCGACACGGAAGCCGCAACCGCGGTTCTGCAGCACCACGCCGGAGCGCGGTCCGACCAGGCCGGAGCCGAAGGCGAAGTAGAGCGAGTTGATGAACGAACAGGTATTGCGCTCCTTGTCGACCACCGTGAGATAGATGGTGTCGCGGTAGCCGGGGCCGGTCGCGGCCTCGGGCGGTGGCTGGGCGCGCGCAGGATCGATGCGCAGGCGCAGCTCGTCGGCGAACTCGCGCGACAGCAGCTTGCCGACCGGCACCTGGGCATGCCGCGGGTCGGCGACATATTGATCGCGCGCCTGGAAGGCGAGGCGCGAGGCCTCGGTCTCCAGATGCAGCCGTTCGGCCGAGTTGGGCTCGTGCCCGGCCAGATCGAAGCCTTGCAGCACGTTCAGCATCATCAAGGCGGTGATGCCCTGGCCGTTCGGCGGGATCTGGAAGATCGTATGGCCGCGATAGTCGGTGGCGATCGGCTCGACATACTCGCAATGCTGTTCGGCGAAATCCTCGGCGGCGTGCTTGCCGCCCATGCCGGCGAGGTAGCCGACCAGGTCTTCCGCCACCCAGCCCTTGTAGAAGCCGTCGCGCCCCTCGCGGGCAATCGTGCGCAGCGTGCGCGCGAGATTGGGCAGCCGCATGCGCTCACCCGCCGCCGGCGCCCGCCCGCCCGGCAGATACTGTTCGCGCGCGGAGGCCTCGGCCGACATCTTCTCCAGGTTGCGCTGCCAGTCGTGCGCCACCCGCGGCGTCACCGCCCAGCCCTCCTCCGCATAGCCGATCGCCGGGCGCAGCGCCCGCTCGAGGTCCCAGGTGCCGTGATCGCGCAGCAAGGTCGCCCAGGCATCGATCGCCCCGGGCACGGTGACGGCATGCGGACTGGTCTTCTCGATCGCGGCGATGCCGTCTTCCAGCAGGCCGTCGGTGGTGAGGCCCTTGGGCGCCCAGCCCGAACCGTTAAGACCGATCGGCTTGCCTTCGCCGCCCGGCACCAGCAGCGCGAAACAGTCGCCGCCAATGCCGGTCGACATCGGCTCGACCACGCATTGCACGGCACAAGCGGTGACCGCGGCATCAACCGCGTTGCCGCCTTGGCGCAGCACATCGACGGCGGCCAGCGTCGACAACGGATGCGAGGTGCAGGCCATGCCGTGCACGGCATGGGCGACCGAGCGGCCGGGCAGTTGCAGATCGCGCATTTCGGGTCCTTTCGGCCTGGCGCCGCGACAAGGGCAGGGGCAGGCGGCTATGCTAGCGGCGATGGGGACGGCTTCCAATGGCGGAAGGTGACAGGGCGATGCAACAGGTGCTGAGCGGCGTGCGAGTGCTGGATTTCGGGCGCTATATCGCCGGGCCGTTCTGCGCGGCGCTGTTGGCGGACATGGGGGCGGAGGTCATCCGCATCGAGCGGCGCGATGGCGGCGAGGACCGCTGGGTGGCGCCGGTCGGCCTCGACGGCACCGGCGCCATGTTCCTGGCGATGAATCGCAACAAGCTCGGCATGACGCTCGATCCGGCGGCGCCCGAGGGCCGCGAGATCGTCAAGAAACTGGTCGGCACCGCCGACGTGGTGGTGGCCAACCTGCCGCCGGAGGTCTTGCGCCGGCTCTCGCTCGACCTCGATTCCTTGCGCCAGGTGAAGCCGGACATCATCTTGACCACGGTCACCGCCTATGGCCCGGGCGGCCCTTGGAGCCACAAACACGGCTTCGACGGCATCGGCCAGGTGATGTCGGGCGGGGTCTATCTGGCCGGCACGCCGGAGCAGCCGGTCAAGGCCTATGTGCCTTGGGTCGACATGGGCACCGCCTCGCTCTGCGCTTTCGGCACCATGGCGGCGCTGATGGCCAGGCAGCAGACCGGCGCCGGCCAGCGCGTCGAGGGCGCCTTGCTGCAGACTGCCGTCGCCTATGCCAACGCGCTGCTGATCGAGCAGGCGGTGGCGGAGGTGGATCGGGTGGCGACGGTCAACCGCGGGCAGAACTCGGCCCCGGCCGACATTTTCCCCACCAAGGACGGCTGGATCATCTGCCAAGTGATCGGCAACCCGATGTATCGCCGCTGGGCGGGCCTGATGGGCGAGCCCGAATGGCTGGCCGATCCGCGCTTCGCCGACGACCAGGCCCGCGGCGACAACGCCGGGTTGATCTCGACCCGCATGGCCCGCTGGTGCGCCGGGCGAACCAGCGAACAGGCGCTGGCCGAACTGGAGAAGGCCAACATCCCCTCCGGCCCCCTGCTGGCGCCGCAGGAGACCATCCAGCATCCGCATATCCGCCAGGCGGGCCTGCTGGCCGACAGCGCCTTTCCTGGCCTGCCGCGGCCGGCGCCGATCGCCCCGACCCCGGTCCGGCTGTCCGAGACGCCCGGCCAGTTTCGCCATCGTGCTCCGACCCTGGGCGAACATACCGACAGCATCCTGACCAGCCTGGGCTATTCCCGGCGCGAGATCGACAGCCTCAGGCAGAAGGGCGTGATCTGAGCGAGGGCGATCGCAAGCGGGAGCTTGGCATGCGCCTTGTCTGTTATCCCCTGAGCGGTCGGCCGCCAAAGATCCGACCCGCGCCGCAACGCCGCGCCTGGATGGACGCCACCCCGGAAGGCTTCGCCAACCGCTGCCTGCCGCTGACCATTGCCAACCAGCATGGCTGGGAAATCCTGAACCCGCGCGGCTTCGAGGCGCGCTGGGACGGCGGCGCGGCGCAGACGGCGATCACCTTGCGGGAGCTGCCCGAGGCCACCGCCGCGCCCGACGCGCTGTTGCCGGTCAGTCATTTCGGCAGCGGCGTGCTGACTTTTCGCGTCACCGGCCTGTTCCGCATCGAGCCGTCCTACGATCTCTACGTGACCGGCCCGATCAACCGGCCGAAGGACGGCATCGTTGCCCTGACCGGGCTGGTCGAGACCGACTGGACGCCTGCCTCCTTCACCATGAACTGGCTGTTCACGCGACCCGGCGCCACGGTCCGCTTCGAGCGCGACGAGCCGATCTGCCACCTCTTTCCACTCCAGCGCGGCATGCTGGAGGCCGTCGAGCCGGAGTTCCGCGAGCTCGACGACGACCCGGAGGTCAAGGCGGCGCACGAGGCCTGGACCGCCAGCCGCGCCGGCTTCCTCACCGGCTTGCAGCAGGGCGACGCCGAAACGCTCAAGCGCAAATGGGAACGGGTCTATTTTCGCGGCATTACACCGGACGGCACGCGCCATCCCGAACACCGCACCAAGCTGGGCCTGCGCCCGTTCGCGGGTCCAGCGGCCGGCGAACCCAAGCCGGAGGACCAGACGACCTAGCGGCGCCCGGCCGCAAGGCAGGGTCGCGGGCACGCGGGTGGCGTTCGCCCCCGCCACTCTGGCATGCTCGCCGGCAAGGCTGGAACCGCACAGGAGGCTCGCGCGGCCATGAAATTCGGCGTGTTGTTGACCTCGCAACCCAACCCCGACGAGGAACCCTTCCCGCACCACAAGACGCACGAGCGGGTGACCGAGCAGGTCTTGTTGATCGATCAGCTGGGCTTCGACGTGGTGTGGATCGCCGAGCACCATTTCAACAACCAGTACGGCATCATGCCGGACTGCTATCCCTACATCACCTATCTCGCGGCGTTGGCCAAGCGCGTGCGCTTCGGCACCGGCGTCGTGGTGCTGTCGGCCTACAATCCGGTGCGCGCCGTGGAGAATGCCGCCTTCACCGACGTGCTGTCCGGCGGCCGTCTCGATCTGGCGCTCGGCTCCGGCTACCGGCAATACGAATTCGAGGGCCTGGGCGAGGATTTCGACAACCGTCGCGACCGCCAGGAAGAGGCGCTCGATATCCTGCTGGAGCTGTTCCACACCGGCCGCATCGAGCACAAGGGCAAGTTTTACAATGTGCGCATCCAGCCGCCGCACCAGCTCTTCCCCAAGCCGGTGCAGCAGCCGCACCCGCCGCTCTACATGGGCATCAATACCGACCAGTCGGCCGCCTATGCCGGCCGGCACGGCTTCGGCATGATGCTGACGACACTGCCCACCATCGACGAACTGAAGGCCAAGGGCGAGTTCTATCGCCGCGAACTGGAGCGGGCGCCGGCCCGCTTCCGCAAGAACCCGGCGCTGGGCACCACCACCGCGACCCGCTGGGTCTACGTGGCCGAAAGCGACGCGCGGGCGCGGGCGGAGAGCGAGCCCGGCCTGATGCGCCAGCTCGGCCATTTCGCCGGCGGCCTGCATCCCACGGGTAAGAAAGTAGAAGCCGACGACTTCAACTACGACCGGCTGCGCGGCCAGACCATCCTGCATGGTTCGCCGGCCAGCGTGATCGCGATGATCGAGGAGCTGCGCGATCGCGCCGGGCTGGATTCGGTGCTGCTGCACTATCCGCCCTATTACGGGCGCGAGCGGACGCTGGACATGCTGCGGCTGTTCGCGGCCGAGGTGATCCCGCATTTCCGCGGGCCCGAGCGCGCCAAGAAGAAGCTGAGCGCCGCCGAGTAGCCCGGACAGGTACCCATGGGTCGCCGCCCATGGACTCGGCGCCGCCGCGCCGAGGCCATTCAACTTTCCCGTGTTTCTCGCTTGCGCTACCTTCGTTAGGTTATAATATAACATCATTTGACGCTGCGCTACGTCGGTGCGCGGACAAAGGGGGCTCGCATGCTGAGACGCAACCTTGCCGGTCTGATCGGACTGCTGGCAGTCGGCGCGGCTCTGCCGAGCGGGTTAGCGCTGGCGCAATCCCAGGTGCAGGTGGTGGCCAGCTTCTCGATCCTGGCGGACATGGTGGGCGCCGTGGGCGGTGCCCGCGTGCAGGTGGTGACGCTGGTGGGTGCCGATGGCGACGCACACACCTTCCAGCCGCGCGCCAGCGACGCGCAGAAGATCACCGCCGCGCAAATCGTGTTCGTCAATGGCTTGGGCTTCGAAGGCTGGATTGAGCGACTGATCCGCGCGAGCGAGTTCCGCGGGCCCATCGTCACAGTGAGCGATGGCATCGCACCGCTGACCACGCGCGCCGAACATGACGAGGGACCGGTCGGTGTCGCCAGCCGGCGGGTACTGAAGCCGCTCTACCAGAGCGATCCCCACGCTTGGCACGATCTGTCCCGCGCGCACGTCTACGTCGACAACATCGCCCGCGCCCTGAGCCAGCTCGATCCGGCGGGCGCACCGGAATATCGGGAGCGGGCGCACCGATACAAGCTGCAACTGGGCGAGCTGGATGCCGAGGCGCGGCGGCAGATCGGCGCTGTTCCGGCCGCCAAGCGCAAGGTCATCACCTCGCATGACGCGTTCCAGTATTTCAGCCATGCCTATGGCGTCGAGTTCCTCGCGCCGGCGGGCATCAGCACGGAGTCGGAGGCCTCGGCCGGGGACGTAGCCCGCATCATTCGCCAAGCCAGGGCACAGGGCATTCGCGCGGTGTTCGTCGACAACATCGCCGAGCGCGGCGTGGTTCGACAGATTGGCCAGGAGCTCGGCCTTTCCATCGACGGAACGCTCTACGCCGACGCGCTGTCGGACAGCAGTGGTCCGGCGCCCACCTTTCTCAAGCTGTTTGAGCACAATCTGCGCCTGCTGACCGCAGCAATGAGCGCCAACGCATCCTAGGCAAAGGGCGGATAGTCCAATGATGACCGAACGCTTGGCCTTCCTCGCGGCCTTGACCCTGGCGCTTGCACCTTGCGGCGCACGGCCGCAATCGAGCTACCCCGTCCTTGTCGGCGAACTCGAACTCGCCGTGCGGTTCGACCACATCTACGATGCCGCCACCGGGCAGCGCGCGCATCTCAGCGACCTCTACCCGGATTCCGAAATCGGGCTTGCGCTGCACGTCACCGACTGGGCCTCGCTGCAGGCGACCTTGGTCATCGAGCCGCTGACCGATGCGAGTTCGAATAGAGCGTTTGAGGATGTCGGTCTCTACGCGGAACAGCTGTTCGTCAATTTCGAGCTCGGCCGCTTCGCCGTCTATGCCGGCAAGTTCAATCCCGCCTTCGGCACCGCCTGGGACCGCGCGCCGGGTATCTATGGCACCGACTTCGCCGAGGACTACGAAGTCACCGAGCAGATCGGCCTGGGCGCCGCAGCGAAGCTCGAGACCCTGGAATGGGGCGCGCACGAACTCAATGTCGCGGCGTTCTTTGCCGACACGTCTTTCCTCAGCAACTCGGCCATCACCCGGCCAAGGCGCGATGACCCCGACCTTGGCCGCGCCAAGCGTCTGCGCCTGGCCGACGGCGGCGCCGGCAATACCGAGAGCTTGCAATCGTTCCTGCTGGCGCTGAACGGCGGAAGCTTCGGCTTCGCGCCGAATCTTGGCTATCATGTTTCGTTGCTGCGCCGCGAGCCGGGCCGCGCCGAGATCGCCAGGGAGACCGGCGTCGCGGCCGGGCTGCAAGCCGAACTGACGCTCGGTCCCGGGGCCAACCTGACCCCGCTGGTCGAGGTTGCCCGGTTCTTTCATTTCGCCGGTCAGGCTCAAGACGCCGACTATGTGACGGTCGGCGCCGAGATCGGCTGGCAGTCCTGGTCTCTCGCCTTCTCCACGACGGCGCGCTACTTCTCCGAACCTGAGGACGGCAGCGGGCCCAACGGCAGAAACGCCCGCGATCACTTGCGCGCCATATCTCTCGGCCATGACCTCGGCCACGGCCTGGGTGTTGCCGTCGGCCTGAAGAACGAACGGCTCAACGGCCAGGATGTCAACACCGTCGGCTTCGTCGTCAGCTACGACTACGACTTCCAGCTGGGCGGGCGACGCTAGTCGCCGAGTCCCGCCTGCCGGCAGGCGGCGGCCACGGTGTTCTGCAGCAGGAAGGCCACCGTCATCGGGCCGATGCCGCCCGGCACCGGCGTGATCGCCGCCGCCACTTCGCGGGCTTCGGCGAAAGCCACGTCGCCGACGAGATGGGTCTTGCCATCCGGCATCGCCATCCGGTTGATGCCGACATCGATGACGATGGCACCGGGTTTGATCCAGTCGCCCCGCACCATTTCCGGCCGCCCCACCGCCGCCACCAGGATGTCGGCCCGCCGGCATTCCTCGGCCAGGTCGCGGGTGCGCGAATGCGCCATCGTCACCGTGCAATGCTCGGCCAGCAGCAATTGCGCCATCGGCTTGCCGACGATGTTGGAGCGCCCCAGCACCAGCGCACGCGCACCCACCAGCCGGGCCACCTCGCGCTTCAGCAGGTAAAGGCAGCCCGACGGCGTGCACGGCACCAGCGCTGGCAAGCCGACCGCCAGCCGGCCGGCATTGACCACGTGAAAGCCGTCGACATCCTTGGCCGGATCGATGGCGTCGATCACCTTGGCGGGGTCGATGCCTTGCGGCAACGGGAGCTGCACCAGGATGGCGTGGATCGCCGGATCGGCATTCAGCCGGCGAACGATGCCGAGCAATGCCTCCTCCGAGGTGTCGGCCGGCAACCGCATCTCGCGCGACAGGAGGCCGGCCGCACCGGCGGCCCGGCCCTTGGTGCGCACATAGACCTGGCTCGCGGGGTCGTCGCCCACCAACACCGCGGCCAGACCTGGCGTCAGGCCGTGCCGGGCCTTCAGCGCCGCGACCCGCGTGGCCAGCGCGGCGTTGAGGTCCGCCGCCGCCGCCTTGCCGTCGATCAGCCGCGCGCCCATCGCTCTCCTCGCCGTCCTTCCAGGCCGGCAAGCCAACGCTCGATGCGCGCCCAAAGGGCGGCTTCGGCGCCGGTCCGTCGCACCGTCTCGTCGCGGCCGGTCGCGCCGCGCGCGATGGCAAGGATCAAGCCCTCGCCGTCCCGGCGCGAGGGGCCCGCCAACCCGGCATCGCACTCAGCCGGCGAGATAGGCAAGATCGACGACAATCAAGTTCTTCAGGAAGACCAGCAGCAGGATCAGCACCACCGGCGACAGGTCGATGCCGCCGAAACTGGGCAGGAAGCGGCGAATCGGCCCCAGCACCGGCTCGGTCAAGCGATAGAGCACGTCGCCGATGACATAGACAAAGCGGTTGCGGGTGTTGACCACGTTGAAGGCCACCAGCCAGCTCAGGACCACCTGCAGAATGATGATCCATATATAGAGCTCGATGACCGAACCGACCAGTTGGGTGATGGCATACATCGCGGGCCGCAGCGCCTCCGTGCCCGCCACCTCTAGCGCGCCCGTAACCCTCTGGCAAGGAATGCGCTGACGCTTTCCCCGGCCGCGCTTGACAGGGCGAAGGCCCGGTACCTATATCGGCCCGCACGCTTCGCCGCGCCGCGGCGGGGCGGCCGGTGGGGCCGTAGCTCAGTTGGGAGAGCGCTAGAATCGCACTCTAGAGGTCGAGGGTTCGACTCCCTTCGGCTCCACCACTTCAGCTGGCCGCACCCGCGGCCCGGCGCACCGCCAAGAGCTGCCACAACACGACCAGCAGGCCGACGGCCAAGCCGATCAGCGTGGTGACGACGCGCGGGTCCACCATCAGCAGCGCCGCCAGGGCCAGCGCCAGGCGCGGCCAAGCGTGCAGCCTTCCGGCCAGGTAGCCGACCATGGCGACGCCCAGAAAACCGATGCCGACGGTGCAGGACGCGGTCGTGAACAGGAAATCGAACCAGGTGAAGCGGCCGGGAATGACGATTAGCATCGCCGGCTGGTAGACGAAGACGAAAGGTACCAAGACCTTGGCGTTGCCGAGCTGGAAGGCGCTGAGGCCGGCGCGGAACGGATTGGCGGCGGCGATGGCGGCGCCGGCATAGGCCGCCACGCAAACCGGCGGCGTGAGATCGGCCAGCACGCCGAAATACAGCACGAACAGATGCGCCGCCAGTGGCGGCACGCCCAGCAAGGTCAACGCCGGAGCCGCGATCGTCACCAGGATGACGTAGAGCGCCGTGGTCGGAATGCCGGCGCCCATGGCGACGCAGGTCAGGGCGACGAACACCAGGGTCAGGAACAGCGTCAGCTCGTTCTGCGTGAACAGCTCGAACGGCAGGCCCTGCAACAGGCCGACGATGTCCTCGGCGGTGCCGGCGGCCAGTTGGGTGACCGTGAAGCTGATCTTGAAGCCCACTCCCGACAGCGTGATGACGCCGATGAAAATGCCCACGCAGGCCGCGGCGACGCCGACCGAGATCGCGTGCTTGGCGCCGGTCGCCAGCGCCTCCAGCAGGTCGGCCGGCGTCATGCGGTGCATGGGGTTGAGGAAGCCGACCAGGATGCTGGCGGTGATGCCGCCGAAGGCTGACAGGAAAGGCGTGTAGCCGTGGAAGATCATGCCCAGCAAGACGAACAGCGGAAAGATCGAGGGCCAGCCGCGCCGCAGCACGGCGCCCACCTTGGGGATCTCCGCTTCCGGCATGCCGCGGAGCCCGGTGCGCTTGGCCTCGAAATGCACGATGGTGAACACGGCGATGTAGTGCATCAGCGCCGGCACCGCCGCCGCCAGGATGATCTGCGAATAGGGCAGGCTCAGGAACTCGGCCATGATGAAGGCCGCGGCGCCCATGATGGGCGGCGTGATCTGGCCGCCGGTCGAAGAAGCGGCTTCGACCGCGGCGGCGAAATGCGGCCGGTAGCCGATCCGCTTCATCGCCGGGATGGTGAGCGAGCCGGTGGTGACGGTGTTGGCAACCGACGAACCGCTGATGGTGCCAAACATGGCCGAGGAAATCACGCTGACCTTGGCCGGACCGCCCGGGTAGCGCCCGGCCACGGCGAAGGCGAGGTCGATGAACAGCTGGCCCAGGCCCATCTTCGTCGCGATCACGCCGAACAGCACGAAATGGAAGACGAAGGTCGAGACCACCACCAGCGGAATGCCGAAGATGCCTTCCTGCTGCAGGTAGACGTGATTGATCAGGCCCGACCACGAAGTGCCCGGATGCTGGAAAACGCCGGGAATGGAGCGGCCGAACAGCGCATAGGCGATGCCGAACAGCGCGACGCAGGTCAGCGGCCAGCCGAGCGAGCGGCGCGTCGCCTCCAGGAGCAGCAGCACCAGGCCGGTGCCGAACACCACATCGAGCGTGTCGGGATTGCCAACCCGCATCACCAGGCTGGCGAAGGAGAACGGGATATACAGCACGACCACGACGGCGAGCCCGGCCATGAGCCAATCCCACAGCGGAATGCCGAACGGTCGCCACCAGCGCCGTTCCGCCGCCCGCGCCCCGCTCGGCCGCGCCCCATAGACCAGGAACGCGATGACCAGCACAAAGCTCAAGTGGATGGCCGAGTGCCAGTGGGTCGCCGGCGTGCCGAAGCCGCCGGTGTAGTAGTGATAGAGCGACATCACCACCAGGATGGCGACAATGAGATAGCTGGCGGGCGGCCGGGCACTGCGGAAACGCAGTTCCGGATCGTATCGCTCTTCCAGCTCGCGCAGGTCGCGCGCGCTGGGCTGGCCGCCGGACACACTCATAATGGCGAGGCAGGCGACGGCGCCGGGCCGAAAGTCCGTGCGCCGTCGCGACCCGTCACTTCATCAGGCCGGCTTCCTTGTAGAAGCGCTCGGCGCCGGGATGGTACGGCAAGCTGACACCGCTCAGCGCGGTTTCCTTGCGGATCGACTTGCCCTTGGCATGGCCGTTGTCCAGCAGCGCGCGGGTGTTGTCGTTCCACAAGGCCTTGGTGATCTGATAGACGAGCTCCTCCGGCTGATCCGACGAGGTCAGCCATTGCGCGCCGACGGCCACGGTCGCCACGTCCTTGTCGATGCCCTTGTAGGTGCCGGCCGGAATGGTGGCGGCCGCCCAATAAGGCACCTGCTTGACGATCTTGGCCTGCATGTCCGGCGTCAGCGCCAGCAGACCGGCGCCGATGGTGGCGGACAGCTCGACCACCGGGGCGACCGGGTAGCCGGCGATCAGGAAGGAGGCGTCGAGCTGACCGTCGCGGATGCGATCGACCGACTGCGCCGGGCTCAAGAATTCCGGCTTCAGGTCGGCCCCCTCCTTGAGGCCGAAGGCGTCGAAATACAGTCGCGCGCCGACCAGCGTGCCGGAGGCCGGCAGGCCCATGTTGACCCGCTTGCCCTTGAGCTGCTCGACCGCAGTGATGCCGGACTTGCCGCTGACGATGACGTGGATGTGCTCGGGAAACAGGTTGGCGATGACGCGCAGCTTGGTCGCCTTCGGCTTGCCATCATAGAGGCCGGTGGCGTTGAACGCCCAGTCGGCGACATCGGACTGCGCGATGCCGCTTTCCATCTGGCCCGACTGAATGGCATTGACGTTGGCAACCGAGCCGTCGGAGGACTGCGTGACGGCCACCAGGCCCGGCACGCCGCAGCTGCCGCCCTTGTCACACGGACGGCTGCCGGGCGGATTGCTGATCGCCGTGGCGATCACGCCGCCGACCGGATAGTAGGTGCCGCCCGCCGTGCCGGTGCCTATGCGGAAAAACTGCTGGGCTTCGGCCGTCCCGGCCAAAGACAAGGCCAGCACGCCGGCACCGATGAGGCTTGCGCTGCGATATCGCATATCCATCCCCCCTACCGGCCGCCCGCGAGGGCTGGGGCGGCCCGCCGGCAGTCTAGCGGGGCCTGATTGGGCTGGCCAGCCGCTATCCGGGTTCAGTAGATATGAGACGTTGGGTTCTGCTGTCGGGTGAGGGAGAGATACTCGTTGGGGGTGAACCGCGCCGGGTTTCCCGGAGGCATTGTCGTTTGAGTCATGTGGCCATGGCAGGTTGGTCTGCCATGGCGTAGTAGCGTTCCTCGGCTTCGGCCGGCGGGATGTTGCCGATGGGCTCCAGGATACGCCGGTTGTTGAACCAGTCGACCCATTCGAGGGTAGCGTACTCGACGGCCTCGAAGGAGCGCCACGGCCCC
>Ga0194132_10005768_pt1 | contig 19731 bp, 16 predicted proteins | sample TA2KigOf80mmetaG_FD_148612 | JGI IMG/M metagenome (GOLD analysis project Ga0194132, IMG submission 148612) | Freshwater microbial communities from Lake Tanganyika, Tanzania - TA2015054 Kigoma Offshore 80m | ecosystem: Environmental > Aquatic > Freshwater > Lake | place: Tanzania: Lake... | reverse complement strand
TAAAACAAATATGAAGCTTCCAACATTGCTCCGGAATAGGCTGGGGCTTGCCGACAGATTCCACCAGCACACTGAGCTCCGCCACTTGTATCACCGACAAACGCACGAGAGACCAAAGAACCTCGACGATACGAGACTCCTGCATTGTAGAAGTTCTTTCCCAATTCTAAATCATTGGTGGGGATATACTCAAATCCGGCATTACCGCTCCAACTCTCTGAAAAACTGTAAGAAAAAAGAAGTGAATTTCGATCTTCTTTTGAAGGATTCGTATTGAGTTGTAGCCTAGATAGTTGTTTTCGAACCTCTAACTCAGCTATTTGTCCAGAAAAGGTTTTGGTCTTCGTTTTAAGAGATCCGTGAGATATCTCTTGCTGACCTAAAACAACCCGATATCCAAATTTAATTTCAACCTCAGCTTTCTCCCCAAGTGATACCTTCGCTCCCGAAACCCCGTGATAAAGGTCGCCATTTTCCAATCGGTCTTTTCCGTAAAGCATAGAGGAGTAGACCTTGCTTCCCATAGACACTAAATGATATTCGCCATACAGCCTTCCGGCTGTGATATCAGAAAAGTTGTTGGGGACATTAGCCAAAGGAACATCCTCTTCTAAAGAGGGCGGTTTTCGAAAATCAAAATCAAATTGATCATAATCTTTAGCCTCGAGCTTTACTTTCCAAGGAGCCTCCGACCAAGAAAGCGTGAGATAGTTGGCGCGGGCTAAAGGGCTTCTCACCCACTGTCCTTTTGAAGCTTTGTCCGAGACCATCACATTAGATTCAGCATAAAAATCAAAAGCCTCTCCTAAGTTATCTTGAGTAAAATTGGCCCCAAAAGTTTGAAATCTTTTATCCAAATCAAGATCAGACTTTCTCTGATTCATCGTCATCAAATAATAAAGAGCGACTTGAGATTCAGGTGAAAATTTGTACCCCACATTTCCCCCTGAAATCAGAACATTGCGATCTTTCATCCTCATATCGATGGGATTAATTGCGACTGGAGTTGAAATAGCGTTAACTCTACCCCCCATCAGACTAATCTCAAAATTCTCCGGACGGTATTTCGCCACGCCACCCTCAAGGGTATTATCAATTCCAAAAGCAGGCTCACTAAAGAGAGAGAGAGCTATCCCTTTCCCAAATTGTTGATAACTGTCCCCTAAAATGAGCTGCCAATCCCTTGACTCAAAACGAACTGCTTTTTTTTCTAGCTTGATAGACGGGGTGTTTTTTCGGTCGGGATTAGGTTGATACCGATTAGTGAAATGAATTTTTCCATCCCATTCACCATACTCTAGATTCAACTTTCCTTCATTCATCAATAATTGAACAGGGGGAGCTGTGCGATCCACATCATTTCTAGCGTTCGAGAAAATGAGGTGATCGGAAGCTGAAACTTTAAATTGATGAGAAAAGTATTCAGAGAGAACCTCATTCCCTGACGCCGAAAAAGCTAAAGCAGAAACGAAAATCCAAGCAATAGATAGAGCCTTCATTTCATTGACTCTTTAATTTTGGCAAACATTTCTTCATGAAAACCATTGAAAGTTTCCGCAATTTCGCCGTTAGGCTTAATGAGTACTGAAAAAGGAAGAGTCTTAGAGTCTTGGTACTTCGAAAAAATGTCGTGTTTATGGTCTGAGATCACAGGAACTTTGAATTGATACAATTTCATCGTTGGCTTAACATCACTCGACGTTTCAGGCGTATCGACATTAACCGTTAATACTCGAATCGGTAAAGTGGGATCGGTCTTTAATTTCTCAGTAACCATTTTAAGTTCCTGCATACATGGAGAACACCAAGTCGCCCAAAAACAAAGAAGGATACCTTTTTTAGAATCCTTAGCCAACTCCTCAGCCAAAGAAATTCTGCCGCCTGCAATTAAATCTCCTTGAAAATTGGGAGCGATCTTCCCCATTGAGAGAATTGAGAAAGTCAATAAAGCGAACACCGTTGCTAATCTCATCGCTCTCCTCCAAACTTGTTTCGAATGTTACTTAAGATTGGTTTTAATCTTTTCAAAAAGGGTATTCACATCAGTCGTTCCCGGCTCAAAGAGCTGAATAACGTTTTTGCTTTGATCTAATATAACTGCCGCTGGAATCGCATTTCCTTCCTCGAAGAAGCTTCGATACGTTCGATAGTATTTGTCAGCCATCATAGTAAAAGGGAGTTCAAGAGATTTTCCATACTCTTCCGCCACTTCTTGTGTTGCCACTTGCCCCCCTGTTTTGCCCGTCACTACGAAAACGGTGACCTTAACTCTTGTTTGCTGCGCTGCGGTTAATTCATTCAAATACTTGAGCTTAATTTCAGGAAGTTCTCTATTACATTCGGCGCACCATGGAGCTGAAAATAGATAAACCGACAGGGTTTCTCCCAAATTCGGATTAGGATCGGTGATAAGTTCGTTTGATCCGGCGGGTTTAAGACCGCAATTACCTAAAAATACGACGCAGAAAAGAACAACAAATTGAATTATCTGTCGTTTCGCCATTTTAATAGTTATCCTCAGAAGTTTCACACCACCCAAACACACCGCGTTGCCACACTTCAATAGGGTTGTATCCTTTAGGATACCTCACTTTCCTCAATTTCTACAAACTCAAGCCTTCCAGATGTTAACAACTGTACTTCTAAAAATTAGACTATTTGACATGGGATAGTTATTGAGTCAGGGATAGAGTATAAAATTTAAAATCATGGAGGTGCCTATATGCATAAAATTAAATCTGGAAAGATCTTAATCAATAACGAATGGTGGGAAGCCCAAAGCGGCAAACGTTTTACCGTGATGAATCCCGCAACCGAAGAAGTTCTCACTGACGTAGCTGAAGGAGATACCCAAGATATTGATCGGGCAGTCAAAGCTGCTAGAAAAGCTTTTGAAACGGGTCCTTGGAAAACCATGAGTGCAAGGGAACGCGGGCGAATCATTAATCGAATTGCCGTACTTTTAGATAAACACAAAGAAGAGTTTGCTGAACTAGAGACCCTAAACAACGGAAAACCTATTAATGAAACACGAAATGCTGACTTACCGTTGTCCATTGAAACTTTTGAATACTATGCAGGACTAGCTGATAAAATTCATGGTGATACTATTCCGGTGAATGGAAACTTTTTTAACTATACGCTAAGAGAACCGGCTGGTGTTGTTGGGCAGATCATTCCTTGGAACTTCCCTCTACTCATGGCGGCATGGAAACTTGGTCCTGCATTGGCCACTGGTTGCACAGTTGTCCTTAAGCCCGCTGAACAAACGCCTTTGACTGCACTAAAATTAGGAGAGCTACTAATTGAAGCTGGTCTTCCAGCCGGGGTTGTCAATATTGTCCCAGGTTTTGGGCCCACCGCAGGAGCTGCTTTGGCCACCCATCCCGAAGTCGACAAAGTGGCTTTTACCGGAAGCACCGAGGTCGGAAAAACCGTGATGAAACTTGCAGGAGATAACCTTAAACGAGTTTCTCTAGAGCTTGGCGGCAAAGCTCCTAACATCGTCTTTGCCGATTCCGATATTGATGCGGCAGTTAACGGAGCAATGCGGGGTATCTTTTTCAACCAAGGAGAGGTCTGTTGTGCGGGGTCCCGTTTATTCCTAGAAGAAAAGATCCACGATCAGTTTTTATCTAAATTAAAAACTCGAGCCGAAAAGATGGTTGTTGGAAATCCGTTAGATCCGAAAACTCAAATGGGGGCCCAGGTTTCAGAAGAGCAATTTAGAAAAATTCTTGGATATGTTGAAAAAGGAAAGTCCGAGGGGGCAAAAGTACTCACAGGAGGGACACCAGCTCAAGGTCAAGGTTACTTTATTAAACCTACTATTTTGGAAGGGGTTAACAATCGCATGAGTGTAGCCCGAGAAGAAATTTTTGGACCGGTCGTTTGTGCCATTCCTTTCAAAAACCAAGAGGATTTACAACGCCAGGCCAACGATACGGTCTATGGGCTCTCTGCCGGTATCTGGACAAGAGACATCGGTAAAGCCCACCGACTAGCTAAGGAAATCAAAGCCGGAACAATCTGGGTCAATTGCTACAATTGCTTTGATGCGGCCTCTCCGTTTGGCGGCTTTAAACAAAGTGGCTTTGGAAGAGAGTTGGGCAAATACGCTCTTGAGCTCTACACTCAAGTAAAGAGTGTTTGGGTTTCTTTAGATTAACAATAAAACAGGCCTACCGGGAGACTTTTTAATCCTCCGGTATGGCCTGTTTTTTATTGATACTGTTCAAGTTTCTTATTTACTTTATCAAAATATTCATCGCCTTCTCGTACATAGTTCTTTGCCCGATTCCAATACTGTTTTGCCTGCTCGATTTGTCCAATACTCTCCAAAATATAACCGTGAGTGTAAGCTTCTTTTGCGAGACGATTCAATTGTTTCTTTGATTTTTGTAGTAGCTCCTTCGCATCTTCATAGGCAGGATCTCTCTTAAGCATTTCCTCGCAAAGATCCCGGGCAGCATTATAATCGCCCTCAGAAAACTTTTCTTTGGCCTGAATCAAAAAAGGTTCAAACTCCTCTTTTTGAGCCATTCGAGCGCGATCAATAATTTGCTTTGCTTCATTAAGGTAGGTCTGATCAGATTTGAGATTTATTTTTCTCATTTTCTCCGCTAAATCGATGGCTTCTTGGTAGGCTCTATTATTGAGTTCTTGTAGGGCTTTCTCATAAAGCTCCTTGACCTGTAACCTCTTCTCCTCCTCCGGATCTCTTTCGGCAGGTAAATTTTCTAAATCTCTCACTTTGAGTTCGGCAGCTCTATAACCTCTGATAGCAACAGAATTTCTAGGATCAAGATTTAGAGCCAAAGTAAAGGCTTCCGAAGCTAGCTCAAAATCACCTTGTTTGAGGTGTTCAACCCCATCCTCAAGATAGAGATTTAAGTCCTCAACCGCATCTTTTTTAGCTTTTTCAAGTGCAATTTGGTCCAGTTTGGTTCTATATCTTTTATCTAACTGGTCTAATAACTCCCTGGAGTTTTTATAATAGGGTATCGATTGATGAATCCGCTTTAGTTCCTCTCGAGATCTCTCAAGTTCTGTTATGGTTAAATCGATCTTCTGAAAGGTATTAACAGCAGTTGAGTAATACCCTTCAATTCTTCTTTGCATGTCCTCAGAGAGTTCCGTAAAGCCGGTCGGTATTTTCGGCAAAACCACAGCCTTTTCAGGTATAGTTGTCTTTGATTCTACCGAAGTTTCGGGTTTCGCTTTCCTCTTAATTTCTTCCTTATTTGACATTACCCAGATGGATAAGGCCACTGCAATAATAACAACCAAAATGATCTTTAAAGGAGAGCGATTTTTGGTAGCCTCCTCTTCAATCGCCTCGTGCGAAGGGGGAAGACCTTCGAGGGGTTGTTCCATCTCAGATCTTAATAAGCTAATCTCCTGTCGCTCGCGATCCTCCAAAAAGAGAGATTTTGTTGGATCCTTTTGAGGAGAATTCATCAAAGCTAATTGGCTCGAACTCCCTTTCTCATTCAAAATCAAATCATGAATTAGAAATTTTATCTTTGTGTCACCAAGCTCAATCACATCATAACTACTCAAGGGATGCTCTAGAATTCGCACACCATTAACGCGTGTTCCGTTGTGGCTATTAAGATCAATGACTCGATATCCAGTTCCAAATCGAATTATTTTTGCATGAACCCTTGAGAGTTTGGTATCCGCAATTACCACATCGGCTTTCGAACTCCTTCCAAAACTGAGTTCAAACGATTGCAAGGGAATCTCTTCTCCGGCTCTGGGCCCTTCAATCATAACAATTTTCGCCACTAACGGCTTGCCAACCGTATCCGTTTTGTCTTTTAGAGCAAGATTTCCTGAGGAAAGCGGGTTTTCTACGGGGCTCTCAGCCGCCTGTTGGACTGGAAAATCAAAAACATTCTTATCCCCTCTTTGGGCTGCATTCTCAGAAACAGGCTCAACAGGAGAGTCTAAAGGAGACTTTTCACTTTTTTTATCCGGCGAATCCGGCATCAGATTTTCAGAGAAAAAAGGATTATCTTCAAACCCCTTATGATCTGGTAACAACACATTGTTCTGAGCGGCTTCTGCAGCCACAGGGCTCTGTTCGGGCACTTGCTCTTGCTGAGCTTCCGCCTCTGCACCAAAAACTACAGCGATCTTATAACCACTAATCTCTAGGACAGAACCCTCCTTGAGTTCTCCGGTTTCTTGTTTTCTTCCATTAATTACTAAATGCCCAGGAGATGCTAAATTAGTGACATAAACACTTACATCAGTAATTCTAATCTCAAGAGCCGTCCTAGGTAATGATTCGTCGTTAATCACCAAATTTGAAAATTCGGACCGCCCAACACGATAGACGCCATTATCGAACACTTGCCCGAATAATAGATTTTCACTTTTAAAAACTTTTAAAGTGATTTTCATGGGACCAACTCCATAATTTGCAATTTTCGCCGTGAAAAATCTATGTACCTTTTTGATTGATTGATTAGATCCTTAATTGGTCCATTATCTGCATTAGAATGGGAAAGATAGTCGATAGCTAACCTAAAATGATAAATCGATCTTTGATATTGAAGGGAATTATAATATTTGATTCCAATATTAAAGTTTTTTTCAGCCTCGACCTCTGAGTCATGAACAGCAAGCCCACGGTAGTAAGTAGCTAACGGATGACGATTCCAGAGTGAAATAGCCGCATTAAAATTATCGATAGCATTTCGATAGTTCTTATTAAAAAAATCTCTTTGCCCTCTTTTAAAGTAAATTTCCGACTCTTTTATTGCACTTTCCTTGTTTTCTAGTTCTGAAATTTGTTTATCAATCTTAATTAGAGGATCTTCGAGGTCGTCACCCGCAGAGGGATTACTGTCACCCTTGAGCTCAGGCATCGAAGAAGGTTTAAACTTTTCTTCAGTCTTAACCTTCTCATTTTTGGAGTCTTCTAGTGATGGTTCAGGGGAAGATGAGTTATTTAATATCCACATTGCAGCAATAAATATCAATAGCCCCCCCCAGATAATCAGACGCTTTTTTTGGCCTGACTCGCTCTTGGGCATCGAAACAACATCGTCTTCCTCGTTTTTCGAAACTTTCGATAGTTTTATGTCGGGCGAACTTTCATTCTGAAATTTGAATCTAAATACGAAATGACCCAACTGAATAATATCATTGTTTCGGAGTTGGCTAGTCACGACTTTGTCTTTGTTAATTACAACACCATTTTTACTACCCTTGTCAGTAATAACAAAACTTCCATCGGCTCGGCGCTCTATCGTTGCATGGTGCCTGGAAACCGAATCATCACTGATTACAATATCGTTAGTTTCATCGCGGCCCAAGTTCACTTCATCTAAACATAATTCAAATACTCGCCCCCGCCCTTTTCCAGCGACCTGCTCTAGTAGGGGGTTGGTCGATTGCTGTTCAATCATGTCGAGAGATTTAACCATTCATCTTCACCGTAATTACGATAAATTCTATGTCCCCATTGGATAGCCTATGCCCGATAGCACTCAGATTTCTTGAGATACCATTTATTTCTAACGTTGCGGTCTGATTTTCACCCAAACTCGAAATGACTTTTTCAGCGAGTTCGATCGCGGTTCCAGAAAAGGAACTATCACGACAGGCATCTCCAATATTTTGACCAATGGCGTATTGAGGACGTAAACTTAGCAAATCAGCTAAAACAGGACTCACAACCTTAATTTTTTTATCCCGGTCGATGACCAAAATTGCATCGGTCGAACCCAAACAAAATTCATCTACGGTTTTTAGATAGCTTTTTTCTTCACTCTCAAAATCAAATCCACCAGAAATACCAGATGGACTAGATGCCAAGCCCCCGCTGGCACTTTTCATTCTGCTCACAGCGAAATTTATCACTGTCGTTAGCGTCTCTAGTTCCTTGAACTTTGCAACACAACTCAACTGAACATCATCCCCCTTCAAAACGGCATCTAATTGTTCATTTAACCGACTAATTGGGTGACTAATCATTTTGTAAACAAAAAAGAAAGCTAGCAAGGCTAAGAGAAGCGAAATAAGGCCGGAAACGGCAAGAGGCTCATATACACCAACTACAGTTTTTGGGATTTTGAAGTAGCCAACGACTACGACTAAGGGGACATTACTCTCCGTATCCTCCCCCTCCTCTTCACTGATCGATTCTACTGTCGAGTAATAGGGAATACTCTGAGCCAAAACAAAAGTTCCATCGCCACGATCTTTTGTTATCTCCCCTGAATTGGATTCAGCAAGATCCTCTAAAGCAATTAACACATAAGGATCATTAAGCGATTTACTTAGATATTTGCTCGGAGCTAGGACACTTTTTGTCTTAGTGTCTACCAAGTAAACTTCTAACATGTCTTTTTCAGATTCAGCCGCAGCTGTCGTCAACATGCTAAAATCTTTAGACTTTGACAAGATCCGATAATTCTCTCTAACCAGTTGTTTGATAATTGTATGGCCTCTTTTCAGGGCTTCTTTTTTTACAATCTCATTTCCCCAGGCCAGAACAGGGGTAACACTAAAAATTGAAGCTGCACCAATCGATAAAACAAGTATTACTGCTGCCAAGTATCTGTAATCAGTTACCCGAACAATTTCATAAAATGGAATTAATAACTTGGTATCTACAAAACTTATTAATTTCTCACCCGCTGAGATTTCGGCAGCGGGAACAGAGGGCAAATCAGGAACTTCTATTTCTTGAGATTGCTTAAAGAGTTGTTCTTCAGCCTTCTTATCTAAAGCAAGGCCTCCGCTTGTTGAAAAGACTTCTAACTCTTTTTTCAGTTTCTTTAATTGGGGTTTTCGAATTTGAAACTCACCAATACCTATTGTGTCCGAACTTTTTAACAGCTGCTTTTTAACTAGTATACCGTTTACAAAAACCCCATTTGAAGAATCGGTGTCCACTATTGCGGCTCGCTCCCCACGTATTACAAGAAGAGCGTGGTGTTTTGAAACTTTCGAAGACTCCAATACAATATCGCAATCCCCGGCTCTTCCTATTTTATAAGAGCCTTCAGTCAGTTCTTTTGAGAGAACAACCTCTCCATTTTTCGTGATTTCAAATTTCACTAAATACCCCTTCACAAACTAAAGTTTGTCCCTCAGACAATCCTAGTTTCTCACTTCTATTTTCCGTCATCTCAATACAATGAGCCGCTTTTCCTAAAGGCCATAGTAATCTCCACGGCTTTAACGAACGGATAATTTGCAAAACGAACCCATCGCTTCTCACAAAGATCACATCAATACTCTCTCTCATGAAAAAGGTATGAACCGAATTGCAGTTGGGAAAAATAATGGTGTCAGCGTCAGTGATCGGTTTTTTACCCATTAAACCACAGAAACGCTCCCAAAAACTTAGAGCTATTTTGACCTCAATCTCAAAAGACTTATCTTTTTTTGTCAGCCATTTTCGAGTCATCATTTCACTCCAAAAAACCCTAAAACTACTGGTCCAAAAATCATAATAAAAACCGCCGGCATAATAAAAAAGATAAGAGGAAACAAAAGTTTTTGTGTCGCTGCTGCCCCTTTCTTCTCTGCCGTTGTAAATCGTTGAGTTCGAATCAAATCGGCTTGAACCCTTAATACTTCACCCAAACTGGAACCCATTTGGTCTGCCGTTACAAGCACAGCAATCAAAGAAGAGATCTCCTGCAAGTCAATACGCCAAGCGAGAGTTCGCATGGCATCGGCTCGGGTCGTTCCAAGTCTAATTTCTTGAAGCATTCGTTCAATTTCGTTTACCAGGGGTCCAGGTCGAGTTTTTTCTACTACTTTTTGCAGAGCACCGATAAAATCCAGCCCTGCTTCAGTCGAGAGTGTCAATAAGTCGATGACAAAAGGCAGTTGGAGTTTGACTTCTTCGTGCCTTGTTTTTCTAGCACTACTCACCATAAGGCTTGGATAAACAAATCCGATTAGCATAATCCCTGCTGTGATCCACAGAGGAATTGGATTACCCATTACTAAAAAATAGATATAAATAAAAAGGGGAACAACCAGGCCCATAAAGATTTTGAAGGCTAATAGATCTTCGACATCCAAAGCGTCTTCTAAACCAGCCGAAATAATCCTACGCTTACTATGTTTTCGCCAGTCTTCAAGTTTAAGCTTTTGTGAGTAAGGCATCACCAAAGCGCGAAACAGGGGGCGAGTTAATTTAAGAAGCCCTGTTGCAGCAGCTTTTTTACCCTGCTCGAGTCGATCCACTGCTGCGTTTTCTAAAGCCCCAGAGAAAAGATTCCAGGAGAGGTAGAATGTCGTTCCCCCGGTGACTCCTATGCTCAACAAAACAAGAATCATAGATCTCCCAAAAATAAATCCTAGCGAGTGGTTTTAAAAACACTCCTCTAATCTTATTTTTCGGTAAAAAAGCCAAAAAACTTGATGACTTGGTGCAGAGCACCCAAACCTAAGTTGCTCTCCCATTATAACACCTTGCGCTATGCACTTTAAAGGCCCCAACGAAATCTTAACAGTCTTTTTAGGTTAGTAATTTCAATAGGATAACTGCTGTCTAATTTTTAGTGGGTGTTGTTTCGATCGGGGAGTGGTAAAGTTAAGTCAAGAAGCTCTTTCACCTTGGAGGGGCTTCGGGCTATATGCCCCATGGAAGGGGGTGGTGTGATGTTAGGTTTACCAAATCACGAGGTGAGGTCGACATAATCAAGTTCGACCTCGCCTTTTTTTATTTCAAAGGCCCGACTGACTCATCATCAGTTGGGCCTTTGTTTTTTTTTTTTAAACAACGAATTGAGAGTGGAAAAAATTGGAAAGCGTTTCTTTAAATTGAATTTTAACTACAAAAGTAATCGACGCAGAGCTCGTTATGGTCATCAAGCAATCAATATTTTCTTTTTCCATGAAACCCAAAACTGCATAAAATAATGGGTTAGATTGAACCAAACCTTCCCCCACTAGAGAAACTGCAACCACATTTTCTTCTTCAGTGAAATTGAGTTTTTTTAAGTTCAAGATCTCCCTGACTCTAACTAATTTCTCTCTCTCACAAAGAAACGAAATTTCTGAAGAAGCTTGGGTAATAAACCGCATCGGAATAGAAATGTCTTTTATGAGTGATAGAAAATTCTGAAAAGAGATCTTTACTCGAAACAAATTAAAACCGGTTTTTGAAGCGACTGCGGATACCTTAATCTGCTCAATGAAGTTTAAGTGATTCGTATCTTTGGTAAAAACTTGAGTTCCTTTATTTTCGGCCGAATGACTCGAGGTGATTCTCACATCCACTTTATATTTTTTTGCAAGCTCGATACTTCGCGCCTGCATCTTCGCCCCCAAACTTGCCATTTCTAAAGCTGAATCATAATCGACTGAGGTTAAAACTTTGGCCTCGGGGACAACCCTAGGATCGGCAGAGTAGAGGCCATCCACATCGGTTAGGATCTCACACCGATCAGCTTTAAGCACTGCTGCTAAGGCAATTGCCGTAGTGTCCGATCCGCCCCTTCCCAATGTCGTAATCTCTTTTTTCTCGCTGACTCCCTGAAACCCAGCAATGATAACGACTTTACCCTGATTTAATTCTTCAATAATCCGGTTGGGTCTTATATCGATGATCTTTGCTTCAGTATGATCATTGTTGGTAATAATTCCACTCTGAGAACCTGTAAATGAGATAGCGGGAATCCCTAGTTCCAGAAGAGCCATTGAAAGAAGAGACATCGAAATTCTCTCCCCCGCCGTTAGAAGCATATCCACTTCACGAGGTGGGGGAACTTTAACGGTTTTTTCCGCCAGTTTTAACAAATGGTCGGTCATGTGGCCCATAGCCGACGCTACGATAACAACAGACACTCCACTCTTCTTCATCTCAGCTATTCTTTGGGCAGCTCTTTGAATGTGCTTGGGAGTCGCTAAACTACTACCCCCATATTTCTGAACGACCAGCATGATTTTGAGTTAACAGGGTTTAATAAGGTGTCAACTATTTTAGGAGTTAGTATTAATTTCCGACCATTTTACCGTTATTGAATCGACCAAAGAACCATCGAGTAACTTTGCTTGGCAGATAATCTCGTTGGTATCGGTTTTACATCGAACGTAATGATATTCCGAGACACACGCCTGATGGGATCCAGAAACAGAACCACAGGGATAAAGCGGGGCCCCCCCCCCGCCGGCAGTCACATAGGTTATACCGTCCTTCACGTTACGGTCATAACCATGGTTGTGCCCCGTAAAAACAAGCTTCACCCCTAATCTTTTAAATTGAGGGACAAAATTTTTAATCACGGGATCATGCCCAAGATGGCCCGCCAAAATCGGATAGGCCGGGTGATGAAAAAAAGGAATGTACCTTTTGCCTACCGGTAACTTAGAGAGCCACTGAATCTCTTCAGCGGTCACTCGGTTAGAATCCAGTGCTACAAAAGTAAACCCCTTAAAATCAACCGTGTAAAAAGCTTTATCGTTACCCAGCGATTTTCTAACAATATTTTTTGTGCATTTATTAGATTCATGATTGCCGCAAACATGATAAAGATTTTTCTTGCTGTAAAAAGATTGATAGATGGGAAACACATCCTGCCACTGCTTCTCAACATCTCCATCGGCTATCATATCTCCCGTGTGAAATACCGCCTCCGGCTTGTCTAAAATAATCTGATTAACGACTTCTTTGTTGGTAACCAAATCACTTCGAGAGTCTCCTAAGACAGCAAAATCAACTTTCTTCAATGGTTCTATTTTAGTCTTTATGGTCATGCCACGTTGTCTTGCGCTGAGAATCTCTCGGTACTTTCCTCGTCCTTCTTCGGTCACATTGACATTAGACGGCAAGACAAGGGCATTTGAATTGTGACAACCCGTACAGGAAATTTCGCTATCAGGATGAATTGCTTTCCAACTTCTCTCTAAGCCGGGAACGCCTAAGGATTTTTGAGAAAGGAGAATAAAAACAAATGTCAAAATAAGTTGTCTCATCGTTACCTCTAAAACACAGAAACTTAAAGATTTCTTAATTTGTCAGAACCTGTCCAACCAGAGTAGGATGGCTGAACTCATATGTCGAAGCAATCTAAAAGTTTTTATTTTCTAAGGATTTTAGCGGCTTTCATCATTGTTGGTGGAGGTATCTACTGGCTACTTAAGAATCAACGTTCTGCGGCGGAAAAGGTTATTACGTTGCTTCCTAAGTTTTCCGCTTCTTGTTTGCTATGGGTTCTACTTTTGGATGGTCTTCAGATCTTTTTTATGGCAATGCGCTTTTGGTTTCTATATCCAAAGGAACATCGAACGTCGATTAGCAAGGTCTTTGCAGCTATGTCGATAGGACAAACCATGAATGCTTTTCTGCCAGCTAGAGCTGGTGACTTTTATAAAGTCGCAAGCCTTAGCCCAAAGCCCGCTAAACCCGACTTTAATATACTGACTCTCACGGGAATCTTGGCTGCCGATAAACTCGTAGATTTGACTACCTTTCTCGTCCTTATTTTTGCATTGGGTTCTTACAAAGAGAGTTCAAAATCCATCGGGACACCCAGCCCCTTATTTTGGAAAGTTTTCTTAGGCTTTGTTGTGATATTTGCCCTTGTCTGGCCCCGCTATTTAAAAAACAGATTCGGAAAACTTGCTCTTTGGTTCTTTCAGTTTTTGAAAGGCCTAAAAACTCTTCTCTCGCCCAAGCAACTTTTTTTTGCACTTTGTATGGCTGTGGTGGTCTGGTTAACTGAAGCATTAGCTCTCAAGTTATTGAGTCTTTATCAAAACTATCCCTTAAGTTTAACCCAAGCTTTTTTTGCGCTCACGGTTCTTAATCTAGCCATCGCGGTTCCCATTTCGATCGCTAACATTGGCCCGTTTGAAGCCTCACTGGCCTTCGCCATTAATCAGTTAGGAGTTCCTTTGGAAACGGCTCTGGCCATTGCCACCGTTCATCACGGACTTCAAGTCGTGGCTTACATTCTCACTGGTATTTTGGGATGGGGAATTAATCACCGCCTAAAAACTTATAAAGAGCCAAAGCCTCTTGCCGTTGAATCGAATGGTCGACCATAGGAGCAGGATAGTCTCGATTCATTAAATCACAGGGCGGTTCATGTATCGTTTTAGCATTGCAATGGCGAAGTTCGGGTATATAGGTTTTAATATAAGCCCCTTCAGGATCAAACTTCTGACTTTGTAAATACGGATTGAAAACTCGGAAATAGGGTTGCGGGTCTGAGCCTGTAGAAGCCGCCCACTGCCAGCCCCCATTGTTAGGAGCCAAATCCCCATCCAATAACTTCTCCATAAAATACTGCTCGCCCCATCTCCAATCGATATGTAAATCTTTGGTCAAAAAGGAGGCAACAATCATCCTTACCCGATTATGCATCCATCCAGTTTGATTGAGTTCTCTCATCCCAGCATCAACGATAGGAAAACCGGTCTTCCCTTCTTTCCAAGCAACAAACCACTCTTCATTATTCTTCCACTTGATCTCTTTATATTTTTCGACGAAAGCCTCTTTTTCCACTCGCGGGTGACGCGCCAAAATATAGTAATAAAATTCCCGCCAAATAATTTCCGAGACAAACTTTTCCTGTCCCTCAGTCCAACAACTTTTATTTTGCAACCCCATCTCCCTTATGACTTGAGATGTTGTTAGCGAACCATTTTTGAAAAAAAGTGAAAATCGACTTGTTCCGGCTGCTGAAGGAATATCTCTCTGTTTACCGTAATTTTTTACTTTGGATTTAAACAACTCAATGGCTTTTATTCCGGCATAAGTCCCTGCCAACGGGATCGGAACAGTGACTCTTTGTTGGTTGTTTTTGATATAGGCTTCTAAGACGTCTGTTAATTGCGCTTGCCCAGGAAACAAATCCCTCCAAGTCATTTGGAAGGGAATAGAACGAGTTATCTTCAGTCGAGATTGAATCTCATCGGTCTCAAACTTTTCAAGCCACTTCTTTTTAAATGGAGTAAACACTTGATAGGTTGAACTGGGATCCTCTCCTTTGTAAATCTCCTGGGGTTCAATAATTAAATGGTCTCTCTCAACAAGAGATGCTATCCCTTGCTGTTGAAACCAATGAAGCATTTTCCTGTCTCGATCAATTGCGAAGGGTTCGTAGTCTCGATTCCAAGATACTGTTTTAGGCAACGAAATAGTCTTTTGCTTTAAGCTTGAAAAAAGTTGTTCATACGCAAATAGAGGACCGCTATCTAAAACTAGAAGATCTCCACCTTCTCGATTCAACTCTGCTTTAAGTTCTTTCAAAGTATGAAGAAAAAACTGAAACCGATTTACGGAAAAATCCTTTCTTGCCAAAAAGACATGGTCGAAACAAAAAAGCCCTAAAACGCGCCCTTGATGCTTATTGAGGTTTGCTGTCAGTGCAGGGTTGCCCTTGACTTTAAGATCTCTTCTAAACCAGTGGAGACCATAATCGCTGATTTTCATAAAATTTCTCTTCTTTTCTTTTAAAATTCGACCATAATATGGTCCACCGTAATTTTCAACGGAAGGGGTATTTATGAAAGTTTTAGTGACAGGCGGAACTGGATTTGTAGGCCGTCCTTTATTGAAGAGACTTATAGAGAGTCAGCATGAAGTCGTACTTCTCTCAAGAAATAGTGAATCGGCTAAAAACTCACTTGGATTGCCTGTTCAGATTTTCGCTTGGGACCCAGAAGCTGCGCCCCCCCCAAAAGCCGCTTACGAAGGCATCGATGCGATTGTCCATTTAGCAGGAGAGTCGATTGCTGCAGGACGCTGGTCCGAGGCCCAGAAAAAAAAGATTTTGAACTCTCGAACACTCAGCACCCGAAACCTTCTAAAAGGGGCTGTGGAAGCTAAGGCCCAATTAAAAGTCATCGTGGCTGCATCAGCTATTGGTATCTATGGTGACAGGGGCAACAACGTACTTTCCGAAAACTCCCCGCAAGGAATTGGTTTTCTAGCCGATGTTTGCCGAGCTTGGGAGAAAGAGAGCCAGTATCCCGGACTAGAATCTGTTCGAAAAGTTAATTTAAGAATCGGAATTGTTTTGGAACAAAAAGGAGGGGCTCTACAGAAACTTCTGCCCATTTTTAAGTTGGGTGGCGGCGGCCCCGTTGGTAATGGAAAACAATGGATGAGTTGGATTCATCGAAGTGACCTTGTAGAAATGATTCTGTTCTCATTGACTAACGAAAACGTAACTGGGCTTATCAATGCAGTAGCTCCTAACCCCGTCACAAATGCTGCATTTTCTAGAACCCTAGGGACCGCTTTGAATCGTCCGGCGTTTATGCCTGCTCCGGCCATAGCTTTGAAACTGGCGATGGGCGAGATGTCAGAACTCGTATTAGCGAGCCAAAAAGTCGAAGCCAAAAAAATTCAAGAAGCCGGTTTCACCTTTAAGTTTCCAAAAATACAGGAAGCTCTCGATGATATTTGTAAAAAAAAAAATTAGCCAATGAACAAGTTGTTGAATTCACGCAATGGGTTGCTGCCCCCTTAGACGAGGTGTTCGATTTTTTCTCTGATGCGGCCAATTTAGAAAAGATCACACCACCTTGGCTCCATTTTAGAGTCGTCGCGCAAAGCACACCCCAAATCCAAAAGGGAACGCTTATCGAATATCGATTGAAAGTTCACGGATTGCCTTTCAAATGGAGAACTTTAATTGAAGATTGGAATCCCAAACACCAGTTCATCGATACTCAACTTAAAGGCCCCTATACCCTTTGGCACCACACTCATACGTTTGAGGTCAAAGATAACGGTGTGCTCATGACCGACCGGGTGCGATATCAAGTGCCGCTGGGTAGATTTGGTAAAATGGTGGCTGGCTCATTAGTACAAAAAGATATCGAAAAAATCTTCAACTATAGAAAAGACATCATTTCAAAAACATTTGGATAAGACCAAGCAGTGTAAAACCTTTTGAGGCCGTTTCCTAAGTTGATTTAGGAAAACACCGTGGCAAAGGGTATGAAATTACTCGTTATGATGCTCCTTCGATGGCAAGTTAAGAGAAAACATATCGGACCAGCCTCTTAAAAAGCCCATTCAAAGGGTGCAGGTAATATGAAAATCTAGCTTCTCTTTCTTTTTAGCTTTGCTTTAGATAGCTGCCACGCTGCCTCTAGCTCTTGCGAAGAACATTCTACTAAGGTTTTATTTTCTTTTTTCTTAGCTACTTCAATATTCTCTAATCTCCTTTTGAATTTAGCTGCCGATTTTCTTAAGCTTGCTTCTGCATCGATGTGAAAGTGTCTTGCCAATGAGGTCAAACTAAACAGCAAATCCCCGAGCTCTTCCTCGAGCTTATCTTTTCTTCTTGTCTTCACTACCAATTGTAGTTCTTTCAACTCCTCGAAAACTTTTTTCATTACCGGCTCAGGATGAGACCAATCAAAACCAACACTACTCGCAATTTCCCCATATCTTTGAGCAAGCTGTAGGGCCGGAAGACCCTTAGGTGTTCCTTCAAGCAAACGCCGCTTAGGTTTTTCCTTTTGCTTTAAAGCAGTCCAGTTTTTTTGGTGGGCTTTATAGTCGAGAACCTTCTGCTTAGCATAGATATGCGGATGCCGACGAATCATCTTATGTGATATATGTTTAGCTACATCCTCAAAGTTGAATCGCTTTTTTTCAGATGCAATCTCAGCATGAAGTGCCACTTGCAATAGAACATCTCCCAACTCCTCTTTGAGAGATTCCGATTTGTCGGATCGAATTGCATCTACTGTCTCATACGCCTCTTCTAGGAGATACTTGGCCAATGTTTTATGCGTCTGTTTCTTATCCCAGGGACACTTAGTCCGAAGATCGTGAACCACTTTTAATAGATTCCTAGTTTCGCTAAGACTTTTTTTCATAAGACTTCTTATACTAAATGAGTTGGAAAATGACATCCGGATAACTTAATTGGACTCATTACGGATTAAGCCCCTCTTCTCGCCACTTTTGAATAGTGGCTATTTCTTCGAAACTTAACTTAGGTCTATTTCCAGGAGGCATTTGCCCACCACCCGGTTGAACTCTTCTAATTATGGTATCAACGATTTGGTTTTGTTCTGACATGGTTTGGGAATGAAAAGGATACCAAGAGAGATCGAGAAAATTCCCAGCAGAATGACACTCAAGACAGTGTGTGTCTAAGAGCGGCTTGATCTGATTAAGGTAGGTAACCGCCGTGAGTAATAAAATAAAAGAAGCTTTTCTGTTTTTCATGGTTTTTTCCCCTGAACTTTCATCTTACGTTAAGTATTTTTAGAAATAGATATCGAGCTAATTTCCTCTTAACTTATGTAAACGCTAAGCAGTAAACATTTGCTTTGTTTCGAAATCTTACTGCTAACATAATAAATATCTCTCATTAAAAATTGAGGCCTCTTATGTGTAGATTGATTAAAACTCTAGTTATCTTGGCTGTTTTTTCCCAGAGCACACACCTTTATTCAGCGAGGCTTGATACTCTCATCATGCCTGTAGCCAAGCTTAAAACCATCCGAGCGGCTTTGCCGCACGTTAACAATCCCCATTTAGTACAAATTCTCAACAGTTCTCACACGCTGTGGTACGACGACACGGTGATGTTGCGTTCCTATCAGGACTCGATTGGCGCCAGTTCAAATGATAAGTGGCCGGATTTGGTTGCGGCTTCCGAAAGCATCATAAGTGGGCTGCATGATCGCGTTAATCGTCGTTGGCAATTTCCATTTAGCACTACGGCCGGAACCGATGAATCAACTAATCTTCAAGTAGCTAACTTTGTGTACTTTCCTCAAGAAAATGGCGAAGTAAAAACAATCAATATTAAAACAGTGATCATGAATGCCAGTCGACCCGAGTGGAAATGGGAATACTATTCCGGGACCCTTTTCGGCGAGGTTCTATTTATTAGAGATGGAAGTGAACTTCTCCCGGTTGAGATTCGAACTCGGACTCGACATTCCGCAGGTTGGGCTATGAATGTTTACCGCCCATTTCCAAGGGCCTTAGATTTATCGACAGCTATCAAGATATATCGACCCAATTGGATGAGTTCACCAACACTTAAATCGATGGTGGATTTTTTGGAGGATAATACAACGTTAAAACCTGCGTCTCTTAAAGCAAAAGCAAAGCTTAGTGAGACATTTCAGCAAGACGGCTATATTGATGTTTTACCCGAATTCGGCGATGACACTTTAGTCAGAGAACTTCTAAAATCAACTCAGTTTCGGTCAGCTTACGGAATGACTTGGAAAAGTAACGGGCAAAAGAAAACGTATGCGGCATCGACTAATAGCTCTCTTTCGATAGTTCCAAATCGTTACATGGCGGGTCTAATAGAAGTAAGCGATGATTCCTGTATGCGCTGTCATAAAGAGGCCAGCAGGCTGGTAAGTGATTTTTATTTTGATCTTTATTTGTATGGTCAGGTTTGGGGAATGGACGGTATTTTTAGTTTTCATCCTTATGATGAAAAGCATTATCCGGAGTTGCGTTATGAAATGGTGGATAATCGCCATCTCAATCCCACTCTAAAAAATGCTAAAATTTTTCGGACCTCCTTTAGAGAGAATGAGCTTAAATCTCATTTTGAATGCAAAATCGTAGGTCATGGCCAATATCGCCCCTACTATTTGAAAGCGATAGCCGGTGGTAGTGATTATAAGGATTACAGCCAAACTCCTAAAGGGCTTCTCGGGCAAAATCCGATGACCTCGATGGAAGAATGTCAAAAGGCGGTGGCCGCAGCTAACCAAGAATTTGGTGTGATTTGTAGTCGCACTGGACTT
>Ga0194132_10005767_pt1 | contig 19734 bp, 18 predicted proteins | sample TA2KigOf80mmetaG_FD_148612 | JGI IMG/M metagenome (GOLD analysis project Ga0194132, IMG submission 148612) | Freshwater microbial communities from Lake Tanganyika, Tanzania - TA2015054 Kigoma Offshore 80m | ecosystem: Environmental > Aquatic > Freshwater > Lake | place: Tanzania: Lake... | reverse complement strand
AACGACGCGGTCAACGATGTAGCGCTTCACTCGAAGCTGGACCAGGAGGTCGGTGCCGCCTGCGAGGGCGCGCGCCTTAGCTCCCTTTTCAGCCATGAGCTGGATCGCCTCGTTGAGCGTCTTCGGCGCTCGATATTCAAAGTCCTGCAGAGGCCACCCCCTAGAAAGGTTTGAGCGCCGAAACTTTACACTAACTCACTCCTGGGCGCAACCGTTTTATGTTACCCCCTATCAGCCACGCTTTCTCCGCGCCGAAAGCCGTGAGCCTTGGGCCATCAGACATGCGAAATTCGGTGGTACTCGTCTGTGTCACATGCTACGATGGGCGCCGCTTGCCTGAGTTCGTTCAAAGTCCGATCCCCAAGGAGCAGCAGCCGTGCGCTATGCCGTGCGATTTCAAGGTGAGACGCTGGAAGAAGTTACCGCCTGGGCCAAAAAGGTGGACGATGCGAAGTTCGATGTGCTCTGGTCGCAGGAGCTGCATACCTCCCCCTTTGTCTACCCCGCCGCGGTGGCCGGGTCCACCAAGCGCATCCACCTGGGCACGGGCATCGCCCTGGCCTTCGTTCGCAGCCCCATGTCCATGGCGCTGACGACCTTTGACCTGGACCGCCTGACAAACGGCCGCTTCATCCTGGGCCTGGGCACCGGCGTGAAGGGCTTGGTGCAGCGCTGGCACGGCAGCACCTACGGCACCCCCGCGCCGCACCTGAAGGAATGCATCCAGCTCATCCGCCTCATCATGGACAACGCGCCCCACGGCAAGCCCATCCAGTTCAAGAGTGAGTACTACGATGTGGATATCCGAGGCTTCTCCATCGAACACCGCATCGTCCGGCCGCGAGTGCCTATCTACGCCGCCGCCATCGGGCCCGGCATGTGCCGCGTTATAGGGGAGGTTGCCGATGGCGTCCTCGGCCAGATCATGGCCTCCATCAAGTGGGCCAAGGATGTGATGGAGCCGAACATCAGGATCGGCCTGGATCGCGCGGGGCGCAAGCGGGAAGAGGTCACCATCTCGCTGACGATCACGATGGCCTTGGGCAAGGACGTGAAGAAGGCCAGGCGCGACTTAGCCAAGACGGTGGCCTTCTACTGCACCGTGGCGACGTACCAAAAGCTCTTTGAGCACTACGGCTACGCGAAGGAGGCTGCGGCGGTCCGCGAGCAGTTCATCAAGCGCGGCGGACACGGCCCCTGGTGCTGGGACCTCATCTCAGACGAGATGGTGGACGCCTTCCACGTCTCCGGCTCCGCCGACAATGCCAGGAAACGGCTGAAAGAGTATGAGGGCATCGCGGATACCGTCATCTTCACGCCACCCAACTACTTCCTGACGGCGGAAGAGACGGCAGAGTACCAGAAGGAGATTCTGGCTACCTTTGCGAGGTAGGTCGTCGGCGCCCGCGAGCAGGCTGAATCGGCTCCGGGGGCGGGGCCGGACTGCGTGCTACGCCTCCTGCGTCCAGATAGCCCTGCAGCAGCACCATCGCCGCCATGGCGTCTATGTTAGCGCGGCGCTTCCGGGCTGAGAGGCCCGCTTCGCGCATGCGCCGCTCCGCCTCCACGGTGGTCAGCCGCTCATCAAAGGTCTCTATGGGAAGCGGCGTTGCCACGCGCAGCTCTCTGACAAAGGCCTCCACGAGTCTGGTCTGCTCGCTAGGTGCACCGCTCATGGAGATCGGCAAGCCGATCACAATGCGCTCGGCCTCATAGCGCTTCGCCAAGTCAATGACCTGCCGGATGTCCTCCTTCGCCCGGGCGCGGCGGATGACTGTGATGGGAGTGGCGAGGGAGCCTGTGGGATCGCTGGCGGCCACGCCGATGGTCTTGGTGCCGACATCTAGGGCCAGGATGCGCATACGGAGATTATAGCCCTGGTTGCGTTGACGCTTTTTCGCAGGCGTCCCTATACTGGACTGTTGGGCCGGCAGCGGCAAACGCGCCGGACCCGGAGGACGATGCTGTGGCACGCAAACTGATCCACACCCGCACGATCACCGTGAAGGTCTATGACGAGGGCGATGGAACGCTCTCGCTGGAAGGCCGCCTGGACGATGAGCAAGACCCCAACGAATCGGGGTACTTTGCCCAGGTGCGCAAGAAGGGCGGTTACCTGAAGCCCGGCACGATCCACGGGATGTCCGTGGCCTATCGCGTGGACGCTAAGACTTCGGAAATCGTCAAGTCCAACGGCGAGTTCGACGTGCGTCCCCACACCGGCTGCGGCAAGGTGCTGGAATGGCTGCCCAAGATGGAGGGCGTGAAGATCACCACCGGCTACACCCAGGCGCAGCGGGACCGCTTCGGCGGGCCGCTAGGCTGCGCGCACATGAACACGCTGATGCAGGTGATGGCGAACACGAAGAACGCCTCCGGGGCCTACTACATCCCCAAGGACCCGGATTCGGCCAAGGCGATGGTGAAGCGGCGCCTGTCCGAAGGCTACGTGAACCCGGCCATCAACTCATGCCACATGTGGACGCCGGACGGCCCCATCATGAGCGCCCTGAAGCAGGGCCGCACTTCGATGGACCACGATATTTAGGGGCACGGTAAGAGTAAGAGAATGCGACGCCCCTTAATACCATCTCACAGCTTCTCTATGAGAACCCGCTTTGCTCACACATACCGTGATAATTTAGTGTCCCGACTGCTAAGTGTCGTACAACTAAGGAAATAGCGCGTCACACTACCGACGTCACCCTGGGTCATCCGAGAGAAACCACATGATTACTACCTCTGACAAGATAAAAGCGCAAAAGCCACAGCAGCCCACACCAAAACAGCCCTCAGGGCCAAAGCCTTCCGACCCGAGCATTTCGGTCAAAGGCTCGTAAGCAGCCATACCAACATACAGGCCGCTTCTGCAAGAAAAAGCGCCGTAAGCCAGACGGCGGCCTGGCCCTTTTTGTTCACCAGTTGGATGTTTTGAGCAAGGTGGTTGCTTGCATAAAAGACAACCCACTCCTTGAACTTCGCTTTGGGAAGAGCCTGCCAACCACCAGCCTCGTCAGAAAAATGCCTAAGGTCAACGACCTTGAGTTCTCCTCTTACCTGGGAAACAGTACCCAACATTGCACCTAGAAAGCAAACGCAAACGCTGCAAAGAACCAGTTTGCCTGAAAATTGATCTCGGGGATAATCGCTTTTGCCACAATAGGCATCAGTCCAGTAAATGTTGCAACAAAGGCAACCAATCCCTAGATGCGACTTTCAATAGCGACTAAGCGTCTCAGCGCTTAGTCGTATGAGGGGCGGACGTAATCGTAAACCAGGTCAATCGATAGCCAATCAGAATCGGGCTGCAGTGAAGGTTCTTCTCCCGATGCCATCCCCGCTACCCCTTCTTCACCAGCTTCGCCACCAGCGCCAGTGCCTCGGCGAGCTTTTCCTTGTCTTTGCCGCCTGCCTGCGCCATCTCCGGGCGGCCGCCGCCGCCGCCGCCCGCCACCTTGGCCACTTCGCGGATGATGTTGCCTGCGTGGTGGCCCTTAGCCGTCAGGTCCGGCGTGACGAAGGCGACGAAGGCCGGCTTATCGTTCACGAGGGCGCCGAGGGTCACGATGCCGCTGCCGAGCTTGCTCTTGAGCCAATCGCCCATCTCGCGCAGCGATTCGGCGCTGGAGGCTGAGACCTGGGCCGTGAGCAGGGTCACGCCATCGACAGTCTGCGCCTGGGCGATGAGGGATTCCGCCTGGCGGCGGGCTAGCTCGCGTTCCATGGAGACGGCGCGCTTGCGCTCACGGTCGAGCTCTTCCAGCAGACCGCTGACCCGGGATGAGAGCTCGGCGGGGGACGACTTCAAGTGCTGGGCCAAGGCCTCTAAGAGGGCGTGCCGCTCGATGAGCGCGGTATCCGTATTGCGGCCGGTGACAGCTTCCACGCGCCGCGTCCCTGCGGCGATGCTCCCTTCGTTTTCGATGTGCAGAAGGCCGATCTCGCCGGTGGCGCTGACATGGGTGCCGCCGCACAGCTCGAAGCTGAAGACATCGCCATCGCCGCCGATGCGGCAGGTGCGCACCTGGTCGCCGTACTTATCGCCGAAGAAGGCCAGCGCGCCGTTTTCGATGGCCTCTTTGTAGGCCATGGTCTTATGGGCCACGGGCAGGTTGGCCAGTATCTTATCGTTCACCATCCGCTCGATATCCCGCAGGGCTGTGGTGCTGATGGATGAGGTGTGGGAGAAATCGAAGCGCAGGCGCTCGGGTGAGACAAGGGACCCGGCCTGGCGCACATGGGTACCCAGAACTTTGCGCAGGGCGGCATGCAGGAGGTGCGTGCCGGTGTGGTTGCGCATCACGTCGGCGCGGCGATCGGCGGTGACGGCGGCCCAGACGGCATCGCCCACGGCGATCTCGCCATCCTGCACTTCGCCCAGGTGGACGGTGAGCCCCTGCATGGGCGACTGCGTGCTGCTGACGACTATATGACCGGTATCGCTGCGGATATCGCCGGTATCGCCCACCTGGCCGCCGCCTTCGGCGTAGAAGGGCGTCTGGCGGAGGATGACCTCCACCTTTTCACCGCGCTTGGCGCGCTGGGCGGGCGCGCCGCCAACGATGAGCCCAAGGACGACGGTGTGCTCCTTGGTCTGGTCATAGCCGGTGAAGCGCGTCTGGCCTGCGCCGATGGCCTTATAGGTCTCCGGCGACGTCTTATCGCCAAGGCCGAACTTAGCGGCGGCGCGTCCGCGCTGGCGCTGGGCCTCCATCTCCTTCTCAAAGCCTGCGAGGTCAGCAGTGAAGCCCTGCTCGCGGGCGACATCTTGGGTGATGTCCGGCGGGAAGCCGAAGGTGTCATAGAGCTTAAAGACATCGGCGCCGGTGATGACCTTCGCGCCAGCCTTCTTCTGCCGTTCGACGATACCGCCAAGAAGGACAAGCCCCTCATCCAGCGTCTTCCCAAACTGCTCCTCCTCGTCTTCAATGATGGACATGATGAAGTCGCGCTGCTCTTTCAGTTCCGGGTACTGGTGAGCCATCCTGCCGATCACAGCCTCGGCCATCTTGGTAAGGAAGGGGCCCGTCACGCCGGCCTTGCGGGCGTAGCGCACCGCACGGCGGAGGATGCGGCGCAGGACGTAGCCGCGCCCCTCGTTGGAGGGGACGACGCCGTCGCCGATAAGAAAGGTGACGCTCCGCGAGTGCTCGGCCAGGACGCGCATGGCGTAGTCAACGGCCGCGTCCTTGCCATACTGCGTCCCGGTGAGCTCGCTCGCCTTGGCGATGAGGTAGTCGAAGGCGTCCGTCTGGTAGGCGGAGATGATACGCTTGCCCGTCTTGCGCTGCTGGGCGTGGAGGTCTTGGAGCACCATGGTGGTGCGCTCAAGGCCCATGCCGGTGTCTATGTTGGGCTTGGGGAGCGGCGTGCGACGACCATCGCGGTGGTGGTAGAACTGGGTAAAAACCAGGTTCCATATCTCGATAAATCGCTCGCCGCCCTCCGCAGGCGTGGCATCCTTGCCGAACTCTTCGCCGTAGTCGTAGTGCAGTTCGCTGCAGGGGCCGCAGGGGCCTTCTTCGCCCGCCGGGCCCCAGAAGTTCTGCTTATCGCCGTAGCGGAGGATGCGCTCCTTCGGCACGCCGATGGCCTGCCACAGCGCCTCCGCCTCATCGTCATCCTGATAGACGGTGATCCACAGGCGCTCCTTGGGCAGGTGCAGCACCTGGGCGCAGAACTCCCACGCCCAGGCGATGGACTCCTTCTTGAAGTAATCGCCGATGCTGAAATTGCCCAGCATCTCAAAGAGCGTCAGGTGTTTCGTATCGCCCACTTCGTCTATATCCGTGGTGCGGAAGCACTTCTGGACGGAGGCCAGGCGCGGGCTGGGCGGCGTGCGCTTCCCCTCAAAGTAGTCCTTGAACTGCACCATGCCGGCGCTGGTGAGGAGCAGCGTGGGATCGCCTGCGGGGATAAGGGGAGAAGAAGGAACGACGAGGTGCTTCTTGCTCGTGAAAAAGTCGAGGTAGGCCTTGCGGACTTCGTCAATCGTGTGCGGAGGTGTCATACGTTCCTGCGTTGCTTCTAGGGTAAAGCCATTCTAGCAAAAGAGAAGGGGCGACCCGTGGGCCGCCCCTTCTTCGCGGGAGAGCTTGCGCCCGCCCCCTGCGGCTCATTTCTTTGTATTTCTGATCGTCTTGCCCGAAAGGGCGCCGGTATGCTTGCCGCCCTGGAGGGTCACTTCGCCGTTGACCATGACGTATTCGATGCCCTTGGCATACTGCACCAAGCGCGTGAGCCCGCCGGGCAGGTCGTTCGTGAAGACGCGATCGCTGGCGTCCACAGTTTTGGGGTCGAAGATCGTGATATCGGCCCATTCGCCCTCTTTGATGTGGCCGCGGTCTTTGATGCCGGACTCTTCCGGCGTGATGGCCGATAGTTTCCGTACCGCCGTCTCCAGGGAGATGAGCTTTCGCTCACGGACCCAATAGCCTAGAAGGCGCGTGGCGAAGCCGGTGTTCACTTCGGTGATGAGGTGCGCGCCCGCATCGGTGAAGCCCGCGGCGACGTGGTCGTTGGCCAGGATCTCCATCATCGTCTCCGGGTTCGGGGAGCGGGAATCCAACAGGCGGAAGTGGGTGAGGAGGTTCTCATCCAGAGCGATGTCGAAGGCGCAATCCAGCGGGTCCTTGCCCATATCCTTCGCGATCTCCGTGACGAGCTTCATCTCGTACTTCTTGTACTTCCCGGTTGTCGAGCGCACAAGTATGATGCGGCCCCAGTTCGTCGCCAGGCCCTGCATCGTGTCGGTCTTCATCTCCTCGCGCAGCTTGGCGCGGTAGGCCGGATCCTTCATCAGGCGCTTCTTGGTCTCCACCGGCTCCAACGCCAGCCGTTGCCAGGTGTTCCACCGATCGAAGACGTTGGTGAAATCGAACTTGAACTCAAAGTCGTCGGTCTGGGTATGGCCCAGGGCGAAGAACGGGACGCCGTTGGCGTTGTAATCCTTGAGCATCTGCAGGTGCTTCTTATAGCCTTGGGGGTCACTGATGTTCTGGGAGATGGAGCTCCAGCAGACGGGGCGTCCGCTGCGTTTAGTCAGCTCCACGAGCCGGGCCATGCCCTCCGGGTTCGCGCGGCTGAAGTCGTTGCCGCCCGCCATCTCGACGAAGCCGATGGTGGTGCCCTTCATCTCTTCGCAAAGCGTCATGTACTCGTCCAGGGCGGCCACGCGGCTCGGCACGGGGTTGCCGTCGCCGTCCCAGTGCGTCGGCGAGCGCGAGGTGGAGAGGCCGAAGCCGCCTGCGCGGTAGGACTCGTCCAGCACCTTGCGCATCTTGGTGATCTCTTCCGGCTTGGCCGAGCGCTTGGACGAATCTTCGCCCATCACATAGCGTCGCACGGCCGTGTGGCCCACCTGGCCCATGGCGTTGACGGCGATGTGCCCGTCCAGCCGGTCCAGGTATTGCTTGAACGTCCCCCACGGCCAGGGAAGGGTCTTCTTGAGCAATTCAACGGGCATGCCCTCAACCCGAGCGAGGGTCTTGACCATCCACTCCTGGTCTCTTTCCTGGCAGGGCGCGATGCTGAAGCCGCAGTTGCCCATGATGACGGAGGTGACGCCGTGCCAGCTTGAAGAGGAGGCGATAGGATCCCAGAGCAGCTGCGCGTCATAGTGCGTGTGCGCGTCCCAGAAGCCTGGGGCGACGACGAGGCCATCGGCGTTTATCGTCTTCTTGGCGGAGTCAGTGATTTTGCCGGTGGCAACGATCTTGCCGCCTTTGATGCCCACGCTGCCGTGGTATGCCTTTTGGCCAGTGCCGTCAACCACTAAACCGTCTTTGATAATCGTATCGAGCGCCATCTTATCCCTCGATTCAAACTAGTCTGCGCGATGGGCGAATGATAGCACAGTGAAACAGCAAGGCAGGAAGGAGTCTGCTACGCCGGTTTGGAGACGGTGGCGCGGCCCGGCGCCTTCTGGCAGTCCTTGCACAAGCCGTAGAGGTCAAAGCGGTACTTGGAGAGGGCGAACCCGGATTGGGTCACGGCCTTGTTCACGTCAGCGGTCACGGGGTCGTGGATCAGGTCCTCGATCAGGCCGCAGGAAGAGCAGATGAGGTGCGTATGCGGGTAGGGGAAACGGCCGTCATACCGGGTGCTACCCTCCTTGAACTCCAGATAGAGCACTTCGCCCATAGAGCGCAGGGTCTCCATGGTCTTATACACGGTAGCCAGGCTCAGCGTAGGGAAGCGCCGCTTCAGCTGGTCATAGAGGTCTTCGGCGCTGGGATGCCTGTCCGTGGTCAGAAGCAGGCGCAGCACTTCCAGCCGCTGCGGCGTGACGCGGAAGCCCTCCGCGCGCAGGCGCTCAACCAGCTTGGCTATCCGCTCTTCTGTCTCAGGCGCGATCTTCTGTGCCACTCGAGCACCTATCTCTTTCCAGCCCCCGCTTGACAGTGGGTGCATATACAGTATAATCGAAACCAATAGATAATAGTTATCCACAAGAAATTATTATCTATAATGTTAATACAACAGAGGAGCATCCGATGGCCGGATATGTAGTCAATATCGAAAAAGCGACGATGGCGAACGTGAATTTCCGCAAGGTCCTCTTCACGGCCAAGCACAGCCAGCTGGTAGTGATGAGCCTGAAGGCCGGCGAGGAGATCGGCATGGAGGTCCACACCAACCTCGATCAGTTCATCCGAGTGGAAGAGGGTGAAGGCAAGGCGATCCTGAACGGCAAAGCGCACATCCTGAAGAGCGATTGGGCGGCGGTCATCCCGGCCGGAACCAAGCACAACATCGTGAACACATCCAAGACGAAAAAGCTGAAGCTCTACACCATCTACTCGCCGCCGCAGCACCCGCACGGCACCATCCACAAGACCAAAGCCGAGGCTGATGCCGCAGAGGCTGCTGAGCACGCGCACTAGACCCGCCTGACCGCCTTACGCGAAAGCGCTCCGGCGAAGGCCGGGGCGCTTTTTGTTGCGCGCCTAGCCCCTGGGCAGGCCTAGGCCGCGCGTCGCAATGACGGTGCGGTTGATCTCGTTCGCGCCGCCAGCCACAGGGGGGATCAGCGAGGCCTCGTAGGCGCGAGCCATATCGCCGACGACGTCGCCCACAACGTGGTGCTTTGACCCGTGGCGCAGCTCGCCAAAGTGGCTGGCCAGCTGGTAGTTCGTCTGGGCCAGGCGTATCTGGAGCTCGGTGCCGAAGACCTTGCTGATGGAGGCCTCCACGTTCGCCACGCCCTTGCGCCGCTCGATGTCCAGCACCCGCAGGCTGAAGACGTGCTGTACCTGCGTCTCGATTTCACGCTCCGCCACGCGGTGGCGCAGGACCTTCCAGTAGGGCGTCCCCTTGATGGAGTCGGGGGCGCTGTGGGCCAGGGCGCGCAGGCGGTCCATGGAGCGTTTGATGGGGCCGAAAGGGAAGAGGTGCGAGCGCTCGTGGTCCAGCGCCTCAGCCACGTAGTACCAGCCCTTGTTCTCCTGGCCCACCAGGGCCGAGCGCGGCACCCGGACGTTATCCAGGTAGACGACGTTGTTCCGCATATCGCCGATCTTATAGATAGGCTCGATCCGGATGCCGGGGACGTTCATGGGAAAGAGGAAGAGGCTGATGCCCTTGTGCTTCGGGGCCTTCTGGTCCGTGCGGACCACGAGCCAGAAGTAATCGGCGAAGTGCGCGGCACTCGTCCACAGCTTCTGCCCGTTGATGATGTAATCGTCGCCCTTCAGCTCGGCGCGCGTCTCCACGCCCGCTAGATCGCTCCCCGCGTTCGGCTCCGAATAGCCGATGGCGAACTCGATATCGGCGGCGATGATGCGCGGCAGGATGTCCCGCTTCATCTCCTCGCCGGCGTGGTGCATCAGCGTGGTGCCGATGGTTCCCACACCGCCGCCCGTGTGCGGCGCGAGGGCCGCCGAGAGCTCATCCGTCAGGATGTACTGGTAGATGCTCGGCCTTCCCTGGCCGCCGTACTCCTTGGGCCATGAGATGCCGATCCATCCCTTCTTGGACATCAGCTTCGCGAAGCGGCGCTTCTCCGGCGTGCTCCACAGGCCGCCGCCTTCGCCCTTGGTCATCTCAACCGTGAGGTTCTCTTTGATGAACCGGCGCACTTCCTGGCGGAAGGCCTCTTCTTCTGCGGTGAATCGAAAGTCCATCTGGGTATTCCTTACGTCCTGGTTCCCGTGTTCCTACTGGAACAGGACAACCGTGGCGGAGCCGGGGCAGAGCTTCTGGCCGGTCTGATTCTCCGTCCACAGCTCCAGGTCCACCAGCCGTTCACCGCCCTGCTCATACTTCTTGAGCACCTTGCCCTTGGCGGTGAGCGTATCGCCCTTGAAGTTCATGCCGCGCAGCTCACAGCGGAACTTCTTGATCCAGCAATCGTCGCCCACCCACTGGCGCAGGAGGTTGTGCAGATAGGCCACCTGGAGGTTGCCCATGCCGAAGGCCCCCTTCTGGCCGACCTTTTTGCCCGCCTCATCGTCCATGTGCAGCTGAACGAATTCGTCGTTCACGGCGGCGTAGCGGTTCCAGTGCATGAAATCGGTGGTGCGCTGGAAGGTGGGCAGCTCCTGCCCTTCAGTGACGGACGCAAAGGTGACGTGTGCCATGGGTTCGCCTCTGTTAATAGAAGATAAGCGTCGTCTTGCTGCGCTTTACCAGCTCGCCCCGCTGGTTCGTCAAATCGGTCTGGGTGACCTGGAACATCATCAAGCCCATGCGGCCCTCGCGCTCAAAGACCTCGGCCAGCTTGCTCTTGGAGGAGATCACGTCGCCGGGGCGCATGGGGGCGAAGTATTCGAACTCAGAGCCGCCGTTCAGGATGCGCGTGCCGGGCTGGCCCGTGCCTGCGGCGGAGAGGCGCTGCTTGGGACGCTCGGCCGGCCAGGTGAAGACGTTCATCTCCTGGGGAGCGATGATGCCCTTCCAGCGCGTCTTCTTTGCGTGCTCGGCGTCCCAGAAGATGCGCGGCGGCTGCTCCGGCCAGTAGACGGCGATGGCCCACTTGCGGATATCGCTCTCATCTATGGGCGCGGCCGTCTGTCCCGGCACTTCCACGCCGATGCGCGCCTTGATCTCGGGCGTGATATAGGTCTTCGGCTTCTCCTGCGTCATCGTGCCTCCAGAAAGACGGGCGATCACTTGATCGCCCCTACTCTTCGCTCCATTTGGGTTTGCGCTTTTCGGCAAAGGCCTTGGGGCCTTCGATGCTGTCCGGGTGGCCCATATAGGCGCGCATGATGGCCTGGCCGTTGGCAAAGGCGTCCGTCAGATTGCGGTCCAGGCAGTCCCACATGATCTTCTTCACCTGCCGCACCGCCGTGGGCGAGTTGGCGGCGATCATCGCCGCGACCTCCCGGGAACGGGTCATCAGCTGGGCCGCGGGGACTACCTCGGTGACGATGCCCATCTCCTTGGCCTGCTGGGCAGAGAGGCGCTCGGCGCCCCCCACGAGCATCATGCGCATGAGCGATTGGAAGGAGACGTACTTGGACCAGGTGATGGGCGCATAGACGGCCAGCTGCCCGATGGAGACTCCCGGGTTGGAGAAGGTCGCGTTCGTGGAGGCGATGGCGATATCGCAATCAGAGACGAACATCTGCCCGCCGCCGACGCAGATGCCGTTCACCGCAGCGATGACGGGCTTAGTGACTGCTGCCTGGCGCGGGGTCATCAGCGATTTGCGGGGCTGCGCCGGCGCCTTGCCCCATGTGGGCGAGGCGGCGGCCTCTTTAAGGTCCATGCCGGAGCAGAAGGCCCGCTCCCCGGAGCCGGTGAAGATGATGCAGCGCACCTTCTTATCGTGCTCCAGGTCGCTCCAGATGCGCGGCAGGTCCTCGTTGATCATCTTTTGCGTCACGGAGTTGAGGCGATCGGGACGGTTGAGGGTGATGGTGGCGACGCCCTCGCCCTTTTCAACGACGATCTCTTCCAGAGACATGCGCGCGCTCCTGCGGCAGATGACGTGCGGCACGCCCAACGATAGCGAGGCTCTTTCCCCAAGTCAATCAATGCGTAACGGGATGCGCCGTTGACCTTTGATCCTTGCTCCCTGCTCCCTATCCCTCCTATACTCCCTCCGCTATGGACTTCCGACTCACGTCTGACCAAGAGGCCTTTGTGGGCGACGTGCGCCGCTTCCTGGACGCGGAGCTGACGCCTGAGGCAGTGGAAGAAGTGGCGAGCGAAGAGCGTATGGGGCCCAACGCCAAGGCCGTCCTCCTCAAGATGGCCCAGCGCGGCTGGCTCTCCCTCCACTGGCCCAAGGACTATCACGGCGGCGGGCGGACGGCCATGGAACGCTTCCTGCTCACGGATGAGCTGGCCTATCGCGGCGCGCCGGGTGCCGCCAACTCCAACACCGGCGGGCGCATCGTGGCGCCCACCCTCACCATGTTCGGCACCCGCGAACAGTGCGACCGCTTCCTGCCGCCCATCGCCCGGGGCGAGATAGACTTCGCCCTGGGCTACACGGAACCGAACGCAGGGAGCGACCTCGCCAACCTACAGATGCGGGCCGACTTGGACGGCGATGCCTACGTAGTCACCGGCACCAAGTTCTTCAACACGGCCTGCCACTACGCCGAATACCACTGGCTGGCCGTGCGCACGGACCAGAGCGCGCCCAAGCACAAAGGCATCTCGCTCATGATGGTGGACCTGAAAAGCCCGGGCATCGAGATCAGGCCCATCTGGACCATGGCGGGCGACCGCACCAACGCTGTCTCCTATGACCGCGTGCGCGTCCCCAGGGGCAACGTCGTCGGCGAGCCGGGGCAGGGCTTCTACTACATGGCAAAGGCGCTGGAGTTCGAGCGCATGTTCGTCTCCGGCGACCTGCGCCGCTACTTCGAGCAGCTGCTCGCCGCGCTGAAGCAGGAGCGCGCCAAGGGCCGCGACCGCCTCAGCGACCCCCTGGTGCGGCACTCCCTCGCCCAGCTCGCCGTCGAGATGCAGATCGTGCGGCTCTTCACCTATCGCGTCGCCTGGGCACTCACCGTGGGCCGATCGCCTGGCCGCGAATCGTCCATCGTCAAGCTCTTCAAGACAGACCTGGCGCAAAAGATGGCCCGTGCAGGCATCCATGCCCTCGGCCTCCACGGCCAGCTGGAGCCGGAGGCGCCCCACGCGCCGATGCGCGGGCGGGCAGAGCGCTACTACCTCCAATCGGTGAGCGCCTCCATCACCGGCGGCAGCAGCGAAGTCCAGCGCAACGTCATCGCCCAGCGCGGCCTGGGATTGCCCAGATAGAAGCGGCGGAGCGTTACAGCCCCGAGCAGTCTTTCCGGCGAGCTATAGCAGGGGGTAAGGGGTAGAGGGACGCTGGCCTCTGTCCACACGTGTCACGGATGTCACAGGTTTTTCCGTATTGCTACACTCTCTATCTGTCCCTGCGCGATTAACTAGAGTGGGAAAAAACACATGACACGTGTGACAGGCATGACACCGGGCTCCTTATGCAACCCTGCCCGGATCCTGCGCTAGCGCCCCCGCCCGCGGAGCTTGGGGTCAAGGATATCGCGTAGGGCATCGCCCAGCAGGTTGAAGCCGAGGACGGCGATGCTCAAAAAGACGCCGGGGAAGAGCCCCACCCAGTAGGCCGTTTCGATATTGTTGCGCCCCTCTTGGCTCAGCATGCCGCCCCAGGATGGGTGCGGCGGCGGCGTGCCTAGGCCAAGGAAGCTCAGGGAGGCCTCCAGCAATATCGCCTGCCCAATCTGGATGGACATCACCACAAGGATGGGCGCAAAGACGTTCGGCAAGATGTGTACGAACATGATGCGCTTGTCCGAGGAGCCGATGGCGCGGGCGGCATCCACATAGATGTTCTGCTTGGCGGAGAGGACCGAGCCGCGGACGACGCGAGAGGCCAGCGGCAGGATGACCACGGCGATGGTGATGACAAGGTTGCGGTTGCTGGGGCCGAGGATCGAGACGATGGCGAGGGCGAGGATCATGGATGGAAAGGCCATCAGCGTATCAATGAGGCGCTGCAGCACCGAGTCCACCATGCCGCCGAAGTAGCCGCTCACCAGGCCCACCAGCGCTCCAAGCGTTGTGCCCAAGAGCACCGAAAGGATGCCGATGGTGAGGGAGACGCGCCCGCCGTGCAGGACCCGGCTCAGCACGTCGCGGCCCGTGCCGTCCGTGCCGAAGAGGTGGCTCCATGAAGGTCCATCGAAGGACGGGCCCACGAGCGTCTTGAGCGGCGGAAAGGGGCTCACCCATGGGGCCAGGGCCGTCGCCAGGATGAGCGCGATCAGCAGGACGGCGGCCACCGCGCCGATGGGCTTGCGTTTCGCGAAGCCGATGGTGCCGGCATAGCTCCATCGCCGGAGCTTGGGCCCAAAGCCGGCCGCGGCTATCGGCTGGGCGCTCATCTACGATTTCCCCAGGCGGATGCGCGGGTCCAGCCACGCATACGAGATGTCCACCAGCAGGTTCATGAAGATCATCACCGCGCCAATGAGCACAACGTTCACCTGGACCTGCGTGTAGTCGCGGTGGATGATCGAATCGAGCGTCAGGCGTCCCATCCCCGGCAGGCCGAAGATCAGCTCCACCACCACCGCGCCGCCCAGCAGGTGGCCGATCTGCGAGCCTACCACCGTCACCACTGGGATAAAGGCGTTCTTGAGCGCATGGCGGGTGATGACCACGCGCTCCTGCAGGCCCTTGGCCCAGGCCGTGCGGATATAGTCCTCCCGCAGAACCTCCAGCATCGCCGAGCGCGTCATACGCATCGTGGAGGCGGAAAGGCTGAAGCCCAGGATGATGGACGGGATGAGGAATTGAAGGAGATTGTGGCGAGGGTCCCTATTGAAGGGCACGTAATCGAAGGGCGGCGACCAATGGAACCAGATAGAGAGAAAGACGAGAGTCATGGTGGCTATCCAAAACTGAGGAACCGCCAAGCCCATGATGCTCACAAAGCGTCCCAGGTAATCGAGCGGCGTGTCCTGCCTGATAGCCGAAAGGATGCCGATGGGCACCGCGACGGCCAGGGCGATGACCATGGCGAAGATGGTCAGCTCAAGGGAGACGGGGAAGGTGCGCGCGATCTCGCCGGCCACGGGCTTGCCCGTCCAGAACGAGGTCCCCATATCGCCGGTGAAAACGCCGCGGATCCACGTGAAATACTGGGTGACGAAGGGTTCATCCAGCCCCAGCTCTTCGCGGATGCGCTGCTCGTCGGCCTTCGTGACCACGCCGCCGCCTTCGGCCACGCGCGCCACCACCGCATCGCCGGGGATGACCCGCACCAGGGCGAAGATCGCGATGGAGAGCAGCACCAGCGCGGGGATCGCCAGCAAGAGCCGCCGGACGAGGAATTGACCCATCCTTCGTTCGCTCCTCCTGCAAGGTCAGGCTTCGGCCCGCCTCGGTAGAGAAAAATCCCCGCGCCTGGAGCCAGGCGCGGGGATGCTGTCCGTCCTAGCGGGCGATCACCCTTACTCGAGCCAGAAGTACTCGATGTTGTTCGCCACCATCTGGGCGTTGTTCATCGGCAGGCTGAAGGCGTAATTGTGCAGCTTAGGGCTGAAGTAGTTGATGCGCTTCACCCTAGGGAACGGGATGCGGTAGACGTTGTCCACCTCCCGCTGCCAGACCTGCGTGAGGATCTGCTTGCGCTTGGCCGGGTCCACCTCAACGCGCTGAGCCTCCAGTAGCTTATCCAGCTCGGGGTCGTTGATGAAGCCGAAGTTGCCGCTCCCCTTGCTGTGCATGTTGACGTAGGTGAAGCCGTCTATGGAATTGGCGGAGAGAACAAAGCCCAATGCCGCTTGCTCGTAGGTCTTGCCTCGGTAGGTGGCATTGAAGGCCGTGCTGTCCTGGTTGATCAGCTCCACCTTCACGCCGATGGTGTTCCAGTTATCAAGGATCACCGGCAGGTACCGCACCAGCTCCGTATAGGCGAAGTGATTGGCCTTGAAAGAGAAGCCGGATGCGAGGCCGGCCTGGCTCAGGAGTTGCTTGGCCTGGTTCACGTCATACTTGTACCAAGGCATCTTGTCCAGGCCGGGCTTGTCCGCGAAGAGCTCGTCCCAGGGGATCGGCGCGATGATGCTGGCCGACTCCTCCAGCACGCTCTTGATGATCCCTTCCCGGTTGATGGCAAGGGAGAGGGCGCGCCGGAAGCGGATGTCGTTGAAGGGGGCCTTGTCTAGACGCATGAAGAGGTTGTAGAGGCCTAGGTTATTGTCCGCCACCTCAAACATCGTCTCCGGGTTGGACTGGCGCAGGGAGTTCATCTCCGCCACGGAGAGGATGTCCGTGCCGCCGGTCTTATGAATAGCGCCGGAACGGTAAGCGGCGCGGATGGCCTGACGATCGGCGATGTTGATGAACTCGGCGCCGTCCAGGAAAGGCGCACCGGGGATGAAGTAGTCCGGGTTGCGCGTGTAGATGATCTTCTCTTTGCCCTGGGCCTCCTTCATTACGAAGGGCCCGGTCCCGATGGCGACGTTACGGAAGTTTCCATCGCGGTCGCCCACTTCCTTGGGGACGACATAGGCGTATGAGCCGGCGGGGCCTTCTGCGACGAAATCGGCGTACGGGCTCTTCAGCGTGAGGACGACCGTGTACTTATCCGGCGCCTCTATCTTGTCAACAAAGGCGAAGGTGGAGGCATTCGCGCCGCCCGCGACGAAGCGCGTGTAGGTATACACGATGTCGGCGGAAGTGAACTCCCTGCCGTTTACAGGCGCGGCGTTGTGCCACTTCACGCCCTGGCGCAACCGGAAGGTGTACGTCTTTCCGTCCGCGGAGATGCTCCAGGATTGGGCCAACTGCGGGCCCACCTCGCACGAGAAGGCGTTGGGGACGGTCATCTCCAGGGTGCCCTTGCAAACCAGTAGCTTGCTATAGACCGGCGCGGTGGCCGTGACCGTGGCCGACGCGCCGACCTCGGTCACGTCAAAGTGGGGCCACACAAGGCTGTTGGCATGCTTAAAGACGCCGCCCCGGCGTGGCGTCAGCGAGAAGTTCGGCTTGTTGGACGGATATTCAAGGCCGGCGATCTTGGTGGCATCAACCCGGAAGACACCAAAGACCGGCTGGGGCGTGGCCGTGGGCGGAACCGGCGTCGCCGTCGGCGCGGGAGCGGACGTCGGCGTAGCAGCGGGCGCCTGGGTCGGCCTGGGAGCCGTCGTTGGCGTAGCCGTCGGCTCTTCATCGTCGCCGCCGCATGCTGTGACCACCAAGGCCACGGTGACGGCTAGAGCGACGATTTTGAAGAGTCCTACGAACGTGAAGCGTCGTCCATTCATAGCTGACCTCCTTCGCCAGTTCAGAGATACTGGACATCCAGTGGCACGAGAATCGCCACTAAGTCGCATAGGGTATACCAAGCGGGATGCGGAGACAATCCCTTTGAGCGTAACCGCATTCACCGTAAGCTCGCGATGTATGCCGCGCTAGGCTTCGCCCATCCCCAGCGAGGCAATGATGCCTCACGCGGCTACTTCCCTTGGAACTTAGGCTTTCTTCGCTCCAAAAAGGCCTGCCTCGCCTCTTTGGAGTCCTCGGAGAAGTAGCAGTTCTGGTAAGCCAGCCGCTCAAAGATCAGGTAATCGTCCAGCGTCTGCTCGTGGCTGAGGGTGATCGCCCGCTTGGTCTGCCGCAGGCCCAGCGGCGGCCCCTCCGCCATGGCGCGCGCCATGGCCATCGCCTCCTGCATCAGCTGGGCCTGCGGCGTCACCTTCAGCGCCAAGCCGATCCGCGCCGCCTCTTCCCCTTCCATGATGCGATTCGTCGCGTAGAGCTCAAAGGCGCGCTGGGTGCCGATGAGCCTCGGCAGCAGCCATCCAAGACCGTCCATCATCGCCATCCCCAGAGGCGCGTGGCCCACGCGGAATCGCGCCTGCTCCGAAGCGATGACCACATCGCCCCCCACGGCGATGGCAAAGCCGCCGCCGACGGCGACGCCGTTCACCGCCGTGATGACGGGCTTGGCGATGTTCTTCATGAGCCACGAGGTGGAGCCGCGCGGGTCTATGTTCCGCTGGCGTATCTCCTCTAAAGGAATAGCGCCGCCGCTTGTAGACTCCCGCTGGTCCGCCCCTGCGCAAAAGGCTTCGCCCGCCCCGGTGATGACCAGAACGCGCACCTCCGCATCGTCGTTCACAGAGGTGAGCACCTCCTTCACCTCGCGGCGCATCGCCGAATTGAGGGCGTTCAGGCGCTCCGGCCTGTTCAGGGTCAGCAGACCGATGCCGTCCCGGCGGTCATAGGTGATGGTCTCGTACGTCACGGTGTCTTCCTCAGGCGAGAGGTGCCAGCGCGTCAATCGTCTTCAGCTCTTCCGCCGTCAGCTTCCATTCGAGCCCCTTGGCATTTGCCACGACCTGCTCCGGCCTCGTCGCCCCGGCGATGATGCTCGGGACAGCCGGGTTTGCTGCCAGCCATGCGATCGCCAGCTCGCCGATGGTGCGCCCACGCTCCTTCGCGAATCCTTCAAGCCCCTGCACGATCTTGAAATTCCTATCGGAAAGGTTGTAGGTGGCCCACTTGGATGTCTCCATCCGAGATCCCGGCGGAGGCGGCTGGCCCTGCTTGTACTTCCCCGTCAGCATGCCGGAGGCCAGCGGGAAGAAGGGGATTAGACCCGTGCCGGAGCGCTTGCAGAAGGGCACCACGTCCGGCTCAGCCTCCCGTCTCAAGAGGTTGTAGTGATTCTGAACGCAGGCGAAGGCATGGAGATGGTGATGCTTTGATGTCTCCAGCGCATTCGCCAGCTGCCATGCCGCAAAGTTGGAACAGCCGATGTACCGCACTTCGCCTTGCCGCACCAGGTCGTCCAGCCCCCGCAGCGTCTCTTCGATGGGCGTCTCCGCGTCATATGTATGCAAGTAATAGAGGTCAATATAGTCCGTGCCTAACCGCTTCAAGCTATCGTGCGCCATCTGCATCAGATGCAGGCGGGAGCCGCCTTTGGTGTTCACTCCCTGGCCGCCTAACAGGCCGAACTTGGTCGCGATGAACGCCTGCTCGCGCCTGCCCTTCACCGCCTTCCCGATGAACTCTTCCGACCTGCCGCCGCCATAGCCGTTGGCAGTGTCAATGTGATTGATGCCGATATCCAAGGCCTGGTGGATAATCTTGGCCGATTCGTCATAGTCGCACCGCATGCCGAAGTTGTTGCACCCCAGGCCCAACAGGGAGACCTTCGCGCCGGTCTTGCCAAGCCTTCGATATTCCATAGCACTACCCCTACAAGGAGTCTCCGGAAGCGCCGCTATCATACCGCAGATGCGATAGCGCCTCCGTTTGGGGCCTCAATCCACCTCTCAGGCACCCCATCACTAAAGAGAAGGTAACACCCGTGCGTTATAGAAAGTTGCACGCCGATCTCTGATCGAGTTCAGATACATGCGTGACACTAGACTGGTGTCACTATGCAGATCAAAAGCAGGTTGGTTCCGGGGAGTCGGCGGTTGGCGGCGATCGGGGTGCTGTCTCGGGCGGCACAGGTGCGGCTCAGATGGCTGTACTACTATGAAGAGCATGGTCGGAACGCGGCCCTGACCTGCCGGCATTTCGGCATCAGCCGGCAGACCTTCTACCGGTGGAAGAGCCGCTTCGACCCGAGGCGCATCACCTCCCTCGAGGAGCGTTCCCGCAGGCCCAGGCAGGTGCGTCAGCCGACCTGGAGCCAATCGCTGAGCCGCGCCGAACCCGCAGTACTGGGGCCTGAACGTGAACTTCACCGGCACGGTGACAGACGTCGGCACCCTCGATACCCACACCTTCGCCTGGGACTTC
>Ga0194132_10005766_pt1 | contig 19738 bp, 15 predicted proteins | sample TA2KigOf80mmetaG_FD_148612 | JGI IMG/M metagenome (GOLD analysis project Ga0194132, IMG submission 148612) | Freshwater microbial communities from Lake Tanganyika, Tanzania - TA2015054 Kigoma Offshore 80m | ecosystem: Environmental > Aquatic > Freshwater > Lake | place: Tanzania: Lake... | reverse complement strand
CGTGGGAACTCTTCCGCGACACCCTCATCGAACAAGCCGAGCAAGGCGTGGATTACTTCACCATTCACGCCGGCGTGCTGCTGCGCTTCGTGCCGCTCACGGCGAATCGTATGACCGGCATCGTCTCACGCGGCGGCAGCATCATGGCCAAATGGTGTCTCGCGCATCACAAGGAAAACTTCCTTTACACCCACTGGGACGACATCTGCGACATCATGGCCGCGTATGACGTTTCGTTCAGCATCGGCGACGGCCTGCGTCCCGGTTCGATTGCCGACGCCAACGACCAGGCGCAATTCGGCGAACTCGAAGTGCAGGGCGAACTCACCAAGCGCGCGTGGGGCAAGGGCGTGCAAGTCATGAACGAAGGCCCGGGCCACGTGCCCATGCACATGATCGAGGAAAACATGGCCAAGCAACTCGAATGGTGCAGCGAGGCGCCGTTCTACACGCTCGGGCCGCTCACCACCGACATCGCGCCCGGCTACGACCACATCACCAGCGGCATCGGCGCGGCGATGATCGGCTGGTATGGCTGCGCGATGCTCTGCTACGTCACGCCCAAGGAACACCTCGGCCTGCCGAACAAGAAGGACGTGAAAGACGGCGTCATCGCTTACAAGATCGCCGCGCACGCCGCTGACCTGGCGAAAGGCCATCCCGGCGCGCAATACCGCGACAACGCGTTGAGCAAGGCGCGCTTTGAATTCCGCTGGGAAGATCAATTCAACCTCAGCCTCGACCCCGTTACCGCTCGCGAATTCCACGACGAAACGTTGCCGCAGGACGGCGCGAAGACCGCCCATTTCTGCTCCATGTGCGGCCCGCATTTTTGCTCGATGAAGATCACCGAGGACGTCCGCAAATACGCCGCCGAACAAGGCGTAAGCGAGGAAGAAGCGCTGAAAAAGGGGATGGAAGAAAAGTCGAAGGAGTTCGTGGAAAAGGGTGCGGAGGTTTACGCGAAGGCGTGAGCCTGATAATCCTTGGCCATGGCCATCAACCCGCCATCCGACAATTTGCCGTTGGCCGCGGTGCTGCGCGCCGCGAACGAATTAGTCGCCGCAGATTTGATTGAAGACTGGGCACTTGGAGGCGCGCTCGCGGCCATCTACTACGTCGAACCGTTCACCACCTACGACGCGGACATTTTTTTCATCCCCAAAGATGAGGGGTTGACCGATGGCATCCCCGCCATTTACGCGCACCTGCAATCGCAAGGCTGGCAGATCGAGCGCGAGCATCTGCTGGTGGGCGGCTTTCCCGTGCAATTTCTCGCCGCCGTCGGATTGACCGAGGAAGCCGTTCGTGAAGCCGAGCGGATTGATTACGAAGGCGTGCCCGCCAAAGTGTTCCGCGCCGAACACATCGTTGCGATCGCCGCCAGCGTGGGCCGGGCCAAGGACAAGGCGCGCATCGAGCAATTGCAGCAGCAGGCTGACCTCGACAAAACCTATTTGGAAAACGTGCTCCACCGGCATAATCTGAAGCTGCCGACGTTATGAAACCCGAGATGCGCCAAAAACTCGCCCGCGAACCGTTTGCGGAAAAGATCCGCAAAGTGGCGCAACTCATCCGGCTGACCAAAACCTTCCCCCGCCGGCTACGCCTGACCGACGCCCGCCCACACGGCAAATGACTGGAAGAAAAGTCGAAGGCGTTTGTGGAGAAGGGCGCAGAGGTTTACGCGAAGGCCTGAATGGAGCGAATCGCCGGAGCGCGGCTGGGTCGCAGACCAGCCGCAGCAACGTCCGAACAACGAGACGCTCTAGTTTTTCCACCCGTGCTGTGCTGGCGAAGCTGCTGCGACTGATCCCGCTGTGCGGGACACAGTCGCGCTCCGATCGAAGGCTTGCTGCATTCCTTGTTTTCCGGCTCAATGTTTGGCGTGAGTCAGCCCCCCAAACCGCGTCGTCCGGGGCCGCCGCACAATCCCGGTGTGCGCGATTTGGTCCAGGGCAAGCGTCGCGGGTCGTCGCCGTGGAAGATTGAAACTCTCAAACAAGGCTTTCGCGGCTGGAACGAGGGCGGTTATCTGCCGCATCGTGATGAACCGGGCCTGACACAGTTCGTTACGTTTCGTCTCGCTGATTCATTTCCCGAATCGCTTCGCTCCGAGTGGGAGCAGCTTTGGAAGATTGAGGATAACCACCAGCGTCGAGCGGAATTGGAGGCGTACCTCGACCGTGGACGTGGCGAGTGTCGTTTGCGTCGGCCTGAGATTGCCCAAATCGTCGAAGACGCGGTGCGGTGTTTCCACGGTCAACGGTACGATCTGCGTGCGTGGGTAGTGATGCCGAATCACGTTCGCGTCTTGTTAAAGGTGGATGCCACGCCGATGGCTGAGATTCTGGAGAGTTGGAAGAAGCACACGGCCCGGAAGGCAAATCACCTACTGAACCGGCGCGGCGAGTTTTGGCAGTTGGACTATTGGGACACCTACATGCGCGACAACGAACACGAGTTGGAGACGCGCCATTACATCGAAGCAATCCGGCGAGAGCAGGCTTGGTGCTCGACCCGAAAACGTGGCGGTGGAGTAGCGCTCGGTCTCGGGATGAGTTTGGAGTGTTGAAATTGTGAAGGAGCGCGACTGGGTCGCAGACCAGCCGCAGCAACATCCGAATATCGAGACGCTCTATTTTTTCCACCGTCCTGTGCTGGTGAAGCTGCTGCGACTGGCTTTCAGCACAGTCGCGCTCCAAAGACGTCGGAGCGCGGCTGTGTCGAAGACCAGCTGCAGCAAAGCCCGAACATCAAGACCCACCAGGTTTCGCCAGCCACTCCGCATGGGCGTAACCTTAAGAACGGCCATTGGCCTTTATGAATCTTCGCACCTCCCGACTCACTTGGTGCTGAAGTTACTCACCATTCCGCATCCCGGCCCGGCAGGTTCCGGGATTCAAGTCCCGCGGGAAATAAACGCCGCTCACCTTCGCCGAGTTGATCGCACCCGCCATTCGGGTTTGAACAGGATCAGCCGCAACGGAATGAAATCCTCGCGATCATCTGTTTGCCGAACGCAAGTTGCAAACGTTCGAGGATCTCCTTCCGTCGATAACGGACGATCTCGCTCAACCATGCGCTATTGTCCACGGTGACGAAAAGGGTGCCTTTGGCCAATCCGGCGGGTTGAGCGTGTGCCGCCACCGCCGGGTCCACGAGGCGGGTCCAGGCCTTGGCCACCTCGGCCTCGGTCTGGCGGCGGTCCATGCGGATAGCTTTCAAGACCGACGGCATAATGTCGCCGGCGCTCTTGTGCGGAGAGGCTGCCAGTTTGGCTGTTTCGCGTTCATTGACGCCGCGCCAAGCGTTGAGGGATTTCTCGCGCGGACTCGAACGCGGAGGCCCCTTGGCGGGAAAAAATGCAGGTCGGGCCAGGCTCATACCTTCAAACCATAGAATCGCGCCGCGTTGGCGTGCCAAAGTTTCCGCCGGTCGGATTCGGGGCGTGCGGAGGTGATCTCCCGCAGATGCTCTACCCAGCGGAGATAGGTGATCCCGAGGAGGCAAACCGGCCAGTCGCCACCAAATACCACTCGGTCGGGGCCGAATGAATCGAGGCAGTGATTCACGGCCGGCGCCAGTTCTTCGGCGCCCGCGCCGGGCACGAGTCCGGCGCCAATACCCGAGATTTTGCAGATCACATTGGAACGTTTCGCCAGGGTTTCGATCGACCGTTTCCATTCATCCGAAGTGTGCAAAGGTGGAGATTCTCCCGTTCGCGGAGAACGGAAACTTTTCAAATCCGGGTTGCCGCAGTGGTCGAGAATGAAACGCGTCTCGGGACAGGCCGCGGCGAGCGTTGCGCCATCAGGAAGTTCCCGTGGCCGCATGCAGAGGTCGAAACTCAATCCCAGAGTTCCAAGGTGTCGCACCCCGCGGACGAATTCGGGCTGCAGGCAATAGCCAGCCGGTGTGCTGGAGCCATGCAGCACCTGGCGGATTCCTTTAAAGCCGGGATTCGCCTTCAGTCTGGTGAGGTAACTCCCCAATCGGGGAGAGGCAGGGCGTCCTCCGAGAACGGCCGCGAGAATGGGGCTTCTGCCGGGCCGGGCGAGATCCAGAATCGTGTCGGCTTCCTGATCCAAAGTGGTTTCCTCCACGTCCACCTCCATGTACACCGCGCGGACGTTGAGGCCCCTGGTGGCGGTCGAAAAATCATCGAGCGAATACGTTCGGTTCAGAATCGTTGGAGCACTCGTCAACCAGGGTAATCGCTGTGAGCGCAGGTCCCAGAGATGAAGGTGAGTGTCGATGATGAGGTTGCTCGCGCGATGGGAGCTCGTCATGCATCCGCCCGCGGCCAGGAGGGTGATCCCGGGGAGAGATTGGCCCAAGAATTGTCGTCTGGAAGGCATGAGGGATGATGGCGGTGGATCTCTCAAAAAAGCGAGCCTAGGGTTCGGATATTTCAACCTCCCGACTAACTTGAGCATCAAGTTAGTCGTGAGATTCAACGTTCCGGCAAACTCTGCCAGCGGCCTGTTGCGGACTGGTCAAAGGATTCAACATGGCCATCGGGGAATTCGATCTCGAACTTTTCGACTCCGCCATCACCCAGTCCAAAGTGAACGGAAATCGGGTGTTGAGAGAGAAATGAGTCGCCCACGAGGAGCGAGCGGACTTGTCGGCGCCCGGACTTTTCGGTCAGTTTGGCCACGGCGCCGAGAGGTGAGCGACGGGCGACGGTCGGGGGGATGCGGAAACCGATCCAATTTCCCGGTGGTCCTTGGCCGGCATAAATCTTCAATCGCTGCCGAAATCCCTTTCCCACCTCTTGGGTGGTCAACACGGCATCGATCCGGCCGTCCAAGTCGAGATCTGCGGTGACAAGATTTCGGCAATCTTCGGTCAGGGCCAGTCCGGAAATCCAACTCCGATCCTGCCAGACACCACGATCGTTCCTGGCCAGAAACCGATTGAACTGGTGTCCACCGTAGGAACCCCCGCGCGCCGCCCATTTCCCCATGGAAGCATTCAACACCCAATCCACGGCGCGGTTCGGTTCTGAGGTTCCGGTATGGACGTCGTGCCGCCAGTATTCCGAGTCGTAATCATCCACGCTCTCTCCACTCAAATGGCCGTTGACGACGAGGAGTTCGACGTTTCCATCCAAGTCGGCATCGAACGCGGAGGCGCCCCATGTCCAGCCGGTACGACGAAGCGCTCCCATCCCAGGGGGTTCGGATTGCACCAACTTTTTCTCTTTCGCCAGGAAGAGCCGGTTTCCGAAATTCAGGCGTGGCCGGATGGTCAAATCCTCCGGGAAGCGCGGGTCGGTGAGTTCCAGTGCGTCCAGGCGATCCGCCGCATCGGAGTGCATGCCCGCCATCCAAAAGTCGAGGTTCCCGTCCGCGTTGAAATCGGAAACGACCAGTGACATGCCGAAGCTCTTGGTGTCGCCGGGGAGGTGGGTGGGGGTGGATTCGAATCGGCCACCGCCCCGATTGAGGTGGAGGTCGGCCCCGGCAAAATCGCTCACCACGAGCAAGTCCAGGCGTCGATCCCCATTCAGGTCCACGAACGAGGCACCATAAGTCCGGCGACGACGGAGATCGCCCAAGCCGGCTCGATGGGTTGCGTCCACCAGGCGGGAATGATCTTCGTTCAGCAGGAAGTAAGAGGGAAATCCGTCGTTGGCATCGTGGTAGGGGGTTGGCATTTGCCCGGCCATCATCGGCGGCTTGTACTGTCCAAGCCAGAAATCGAGATCGCCGTCACGGTCGACGTCACCCGCGGTCAGCACGAAGGGGTTTTCCAAGGGTTCCGGAGCCGACCAGAGGCGTGTGGCCGGGATGGCGAAGCCTGGCCGGCCCATGCCGCGGTAAAAGAGAATCCCGGTGCGATCCGCCACCAGGAGATCATGGCGTCCATCCCGATCGAAATCGCAGAGCAAGCAGGCAAAGGAGTCTTGCCGGTGCCCCTGGGGCCACAGGGATTCCTCGCGGAAATCGAAGTGGCCGTGATTCCAGAGGATGTTCGCGGGTCCGGGCAGCAGGATCTCCGGCAGTCCATCCGCGTTGAGATCCTCGACCAGGAGTCTTTGATCTTTGTTGGCCGTGGACATGGTGATGTTCTGGTCGAAGCGTGGCTGGAAAAGTGGTGAGCCGGTGCGCTGCTGGGTCTGGAGTTTGAGGACGCGGATTTCGTCCGGCACTGGTGTGGCTCTGGAGGAATCGTCGGAGGACCAGGCGACTTCGAGTGATCCTGACCAGGCGGCGCGAGTTTCCAGGGCTCCGGCGTGCTGGATCAGGTGGAAATCGAAGTCGATGGTGGAGCGGGCTGGATGCTTCGCAGATGCGGGTTGGAAGCGCGTGTGATGCCATTCGGATTGGGTTAAGCGCCAACCGGCCTTCAACCACGTCTCCACTTTCCTCCGCCAGTCCTCCGGAGACCAGGCGATGCTGGCCGCGGGGTAATCGGTCCATTCGGAGTTCCATCGATCATTCCGTCGCGTGGTGGATGAGTTGGAAGGAACCCAGAGGCGGTTGAAGGGAAGGTGCGAAATTGCAGCCTCCGTTCGATTGGAATCTCGCAGCGAGTTCCACAGGTTGACCACGAAGGCACCGTACTCGAGCGCTTTGATCTCGGGCGCCCAGAGCGTCCGATCTCGCTCCAAACGTTCGGCTTCCAACTGCTGAAAGGCCTGGATGGCCAGGCGATTGGAATCGGGACTGGAGGGGGAGAGGGGTGGCGTTCCTGAGTTGGAAATCGTTTGGTCCGGCGAGGATTTCCGAGGGGCGGGCAGGTTGAGGAGGATCGCGGCAAGCGCGGCGGCCGCGAGGATGCCAATTCCTGCCAGGGCGCCCCGGCCCGGTTTGTTCTTAGATCGCATTCATGGCGGCGTTGACCCTGCTTTGATGCGCCAGACTTTGGCGGGTGGATCGATGCCGCGGAACTTGACTTCGAGGGGCTCAGCGGTGGCGGAATGCTTGGAAATCCAGTCCCCCATTTCCGGACGGTGAAAGACCGAGTCGGCCACGACAAAATCCTGGCCGGAGGAACACTCCACCATGCGAGCGGCGCGATTCACGGTGCTGCCGAAGTAATCGATTTTCCCGTTCGCGTTGACAGCCAGGCATGGCCCGGCGTGCAGGCTGGACTTGAGCACGAGCGGCTTGTGCTGGCGGGGTTGGTTGAACCCCTCCGCGAGTCCGCGATGCATCGAATCCAGGGCATTCAGGCCATCCGTCAGGGTGCCGAACACCGCCATGACGGCGTCGCCAAGGGTTTTGACGACGGCTCCATGGGACTCGCGCACCGCGCGGATGAGCGTCACGAGGTGATCGCGCACCCTTCCATACGCCTGCGGGTCCCCGATCTCTTCGTAGAGTGCGGTCGATCCTTTTAAGTCGGTAAAGACAAACACCTGGCTGCCGACGGTGATCTGCTCATGGGGCGAGAGGACTTCAGCGGGAAAGATATCCCGGAATTCCTGCCAACCGCTGACTTGTGCCGCGGTTAAAATGTCCTGGTTCCACGCCGTGCGCTCGAACACGAATTGCACGGGGTGAGGCAGCCGGTTTTGCAATTGGATGCAGCCGGGTTTCCCCGCTCCCCGAGCTGTGGCGAAGCCCTGAGGGTCGGCTCGAACCACCCATCCGTGACCGGACGCCATCCATTCCGGCGTCAAATCCAGCGTTCCCGTGACGTTGGGGGAGCGGAGCCGCAGTGGTGCCGCGAAAGAATTCAGAGTCCAATCCTTGTCGGCAGCCGGAGGCACGATCGCTTGACCGACGATGTGAGGTTTGTCTCCGGGTCCGGTGAGGCAATAGACGGCATGGGGAACGGGACGAATGGAGGAATGGACGCTGAATTTGAGTTCGACGGATTGGTCGAAGCGCGCATCGAACCGGATTTGGCACAATTCGCAGTGCGAATGGGAAGGCACTGCAGCGAGTGTTTTGAGGTGTTCCCCGCGGGTGGATCGACAATTCGGGCAGAGGACTTCCCAACGAAACTCGAAGAGCCCCGCTCGTGTCGCCTCCAGAAAAAGCGAAAGGACCTTCCAAGGATCCGCGGTCCATTCCCGCGCGATGACCCAAGGGCGGATGTGCGTGAGGGCGGAGTCTGGACTTTGCCGCAGCCAGATTTCGAGTCGCCGGGAGAGGTCTTTCGGGGCTGCGGAGGCATGGAGCTGTTTCAAGCCCAGTTGGAGGGCTTCTTCTCGATTCGGGGTGGCGGCCAGGTTGGGCAGCATCGGCTCCACGCGGTTGCTCAGATGCTGGCTGGCGTGGAGCATGATCTTCTGCATGTCCTGGCTGGACTTGGGGCTCACGACAGATTTGGCCATCAGCGAGCCGAGAACATTGCGAGGAGTGATGGAGCTGAAGACGGTGACGCGGGTTTGTTTGGGGGCGACCGCGGCGAATCGCATCCCCATCACCGCGTCGCTCCATGGACCGCCGTGGAAGTTTCGATGCACCTCGTAATAATCGGGTGCGGACCATTCGAACGGGTTCTCTTTCCATTCCAATGCGATGCCGTAGAGCGAGGCGCTCGCCGTGAGGGGCTGCCTTGATGGAGTAATGGACGGGGGGAAGTCCGAGGGATTGGTTGAGCCAATCGGTCTTGCTGAGAACAGACCAAAGATCTGCCGCCGAGTGAGGCAGGTCGAACGTGGACTCGCTGCGCACGACATCGTCCATGGCCAGAGAACCTGGCGGGAACCAAAGGGAATCATCAAGCCAGCCGATGGAATTTGACAAAAAAAGAGGCGGGTTTTGGGATGACACACGGTTTACATCGCCAAAACCCGCCATGGCCCCCTCTGCCAGGAGGGATGCCAAATCTCAATGCGATCCACGCCCTCCTCGGCAGATATGTTTCGCCAACGCGACACGTTCGCGAGACAATACTCCCCCGGGGGAGGTGATCGAATCGAGTAACTCCGTCAAACTCGCACACCAGTTCCATCGGAGTCGAGCACTTTTTATTAAGCAATGAGGTCAAGGACAATTGATAAGTATTGTAAATCATAATCATAAGTCTAAAACATGATGGGTTGTTTCGGTTGCCATGTGGGCGAACGAGGACGTCGGCGTCGACTTTGAATCCATCGAGCAAGATCCCCGTGATCACTTGCTTCCCAATGGTCTGCGGGTGGCTTAACCTTCGGCCTCATGCCCATCGTGATTCAACGTGCTTTCATCGCGAGTTGCCTTGTCTGGGCTTGGGGTTTCGTCTGGGGCGGCTCGACGCCGGTGCAGCGAGACATCGAATTCACCTCCGGCCTTGGACTTCGCGGTGGAGCAAGGGCCGGTCGCGTGGCGTTTCGTCCGGACGAGGTCGAACGGTTGATGGTCACGGGCGAGTGGAAAGCGCCGAGGGAGGGCGAAACTCTGGCTTCGGACGGAACCCATCGAGTTGCCTGGGAGAGAGTGGTGGCGGATACGAACGGTGTTTTTTTCGGCACCGCATTTCGCGGGGGCTATTTCTTTGTCTCCCTCACCGCGGATGAAGAGCGCATCATGTTGTTGGAGGCCAGTGGCCACAACTTGGTGTATGTCAACGGCGAACCGCGAGCGGGCGATGTGTATCAGAACGGGTATGTGGCCTTGCCGGTGCAGCTTCGGCGGGGAACCAATGAGTTTCTCTTCGCAACGGGGCGCGGTTCGTTGCGGGCCAAGTTGGTCAGACCACCGAGTTCCGTGTTTTTCGACCTCCGTGATCCGACTCTGCCGGACTTGGTGCGGGGCGAACGCATGGAGACCCGGGGAGCCGTGCTGGTCGTGAATGCGACGACCCAAGATGCCCGAGGTTTGACTTTGCGGAGCCAATCCCCAGGCGGCCGGGCCTCCACGACGCGTCTGCCAACGATACCGCCGCTCACGACGCGCAAGGTCGGGTTTGAGATCCGGCACTCGGGCGTGGCGGCCACCAACCGTGTTGATTTCATGCTCGAATTGAACGGTGGACACAGGCGGAGCCATGATCATCGGGACCGCAAGTCCGTTTCGTTGCGGCTGCGGGAGCCCGGGCAGACCCGGCGCGTGACCTTTGTCAGTGAGATTGACGGCAGCGTGCAGTATTATGCTCTGAATCCGGCGCTTCCTGACCTCCACGCCAGGCGTCCCCTGGCGCTCGTGCTCAGCACTCATGGGGCGAGCGTCGAGGCGCAGGGCCAGGCCGATGCTTACACGCCGAAGACCTGGGCTCATCTCGTGGCGCCGACGAATCGGCGTCCGTACGGATTCGACTGGGAAGACTGGGGGCGCATGGATGCGATGGAAGTTCTGAGTTTGGCCCAGGAGACCCTGGGGACGGATCGCTCGCTCACCTTCCTGACGGGACATTCGATGGGGGGGCACGGAGCGTGGCAACTGGCGGCGCATTTTCCGGATCGATTCGCGGCCGTCGCACCGAGCGCGGGCTGGGTGAGTTTTTTCTCGTATGCGGGCGGACGGCGGGACGACTCCACCAACGCGGTGCGCAGCCTGTTGCGGCGGGCGTCCACGCCGAGCGACACGCTGGCGATGTCCAGCAATTATCTTCATCACGGAGTGTACGTGTTGCATGGAGACGCGGACGACAACGTGCCTGTGCGCGAGGCGCGGACCATGCGGAGCGTGTTGGAGAAATTTCACCGGGATTTCAAATATCACGAACAGCCGGGCGCGGGTCATTGGTGGGGCAATGCCTGTGTGGACTGGCCTCCGCTATTCGACCTGTTTGCTCGCCGCCGGATTCCGAGCGCCGGATCGGTGACTTCGGTGCAATTCACGACCACCAACCCGGGGATTTCCGCGCGGGCGCATTGGCTCGGCATTGAAGCGCAGGAGCGATTTCTCGCGCCGAGCACGGTGCGGGCCGAATGGGATGGCGGCTCGAGGCGCATCGTCGCCAGCACGGACAATGCGAGCCGGCTTTCCTTCGCGTGGGATTGGGCGCCGAAGGGCGAAGCGCCCTCGTTTGTGATCGATGGCCAGACCCTCGCGAAGTTGTCGCCGAGGAGACTTGGGTTTGTTCATTTCCGCAAGGAAGGCGGGTCGTGGAGAGAATCGGACCCCGTCTCTCTCGATTGGAAAGGGCCGCACCGCAATGGTCCATTCAAGGAAGCCTTCCGGCATCGGATGATGTTTGTGTATGGGACAAAAGGGACGCCGGAGGAGAACGCGTGGGCCTATGCCAAAGCCCGGTTTGACGCCGAGAGCTTCTGGTATCGCGGAAACGGAAGTGTGGATGTCCTGCCTGATCTGGAGTTCGACCCGCGGCGAGATTCGGATCGGTCTGTCATCCTCTATGGACACGCGGACGCGAACGCGGCGTGGGAACCGCTCTTGGGTGTCAGCCCGGTTCAGGTGCGCCGGGGACACCTTGTGGTGGGAGGAGAGACCAGGCGGGGCGATGATTTGGCGGCGTTGTTTTTGCGTCCGCGTCCGGGAAGCCACCGGGCCTGTGTGGCGGTGGTGGCCGGGACGGGGTTGGTGGGATTGAGGCTGACGGACCGCATTCCCTACTTCCTGGCCGGGGTAGCGCTGCCGGACTGGACCGTCTGGACTCCCCGCACGTTGCGCGAGGGTCCGGACGGTGTGTTGGGAGCGGGGTTTTTCGGCCAGGACTGGGGTGTGGAATCGGGCGAATCAGCTTGGAACGTGCCGGAGTGAAATGCGCGAGGCTGGCGGATGAGGGGCGCGACTGGACTCGTCGTTCGTGGGGAGAAGGAGACTCCGTTCCGCTCCAAGCATGGGTCCGTTCATCCTCCCGACTGACTTGATGCTGAAGCCACTCACCGTCCCGCACCCCGGCCCGGAGGAGTTCTAATCCTTAAAACGGCCATGGTCATGATCCGCACCGCTATTTCGGGAGGGCGAAGCACCAATACGCGTTGCCGGGCTTGGTTTCGGCTTTGCCACCTCCACCGGCCGCGACGACGACGTATTGACGTCCGCCGGCCTCGAACGTGGCTGGTGTGGCGTAGCCTCCGGCATCCAGTTGGAATTCCCAAAGTACCTTGCCGTCGCGCTGATCGAAGGCGCGGAAACGTTCGTCCCGGGTGGCAGCGATGAACACCAATCCGCCGGCCGTCGCGATAGGGCCGCCGATGTTGAAAGTTCCCGTGGGTGAGTACCCTCGTTTTTCCAATTCAGGATACGTTCCAAGGGGCACTTGCCAGGCTATCGTGCCCTGATTGAGGTTGACCGCCGAGAGAACTCCCCAGGGACGTTTGTTGACGGGGTAACCCTCGTGATCACGGAAATCTTTGTGCCCCGTATCGACGAATCGAATTCGATCCGCCCAATCGATTTTGATCTCCTTGGGGTCGAGTGAGGTGTCGTGGCCTTCGGCATAGAGAAAAGCGACGAGGGCGCGTCGTTCCAGTTCCGAGAGCGAAGCGAAGGAGGGCATTTGGTTCCGGCCTGTTTCCAACAGTTTGGCGGTATCGGTTTTGGGCACGCGCCGGGCCAGTCCATCGAGTGACGGTGGCGGGGGTGTTCCGGGGGCAAGCGCGGTGGTGGATCCGTGGCAGGTTGAACACAGCGTCGAAAAAAGATGTTCGCCCAGCGCGTTGAGCGTGATCGAGGTCGTCGGTCGGGCGGGGGTCATGGACATCCATTCAGCCTCGTTGCTGGTGTTGACGAAAAAATAGCCGGTGTCGGGATTGAAGGCTTGTCCGCCCCATTCGGCTCCGCCGTTGAATTGAGGCATGACGACGGTCCGTTCCAAGGCTGGAGGCGCATACAACGGGGCCGGCTTGATGGTGCGCAGTTGATCCAGCACGGAGCGGCGATGGGCGGGGGAGAGATCCGTGACCTCGTCCAGGGTGAGGCCTTGCATCGCGATGGGGGGAGGGCGTGTTGGAAAGGGCTGCGTGGGCCAGGCGAGTTCTCCGGGGATTTGTGACGCCGGCACCGGGCGCTCTTCGACGGGGAAAACCGGCTCTCCCGTCGTCCGGTCCAGCACAAAAACATGGCCGGTCTTGGTGGCTTGAATGGCCACATCGCGGGGCTTGCCGTCCTGATGGATGCGGCCCAGCACCGGGGGGCAGGGGAGATCGTAGTCCCAAAGATCATGGTGAACCACTTGGAAATGCCAGCGTCGCACTCCGGTGAGGGCATCCAGCGCGAGGACGCAGTTTCCGAAGAGGTTCATGCCATGACGATCTCCACCATAGTGATCGTAGGCGGGTGAACCGGTGCCGCAGAAGACAAGTCCGCGCTCGGGGTCGAGCGAAAATCCGCCCCACGCGTTGCAACCGGCGGCCCATTTCCAGTTTTCCGAGGGCCAGGTTTCATAACCCGTTTCCCCGGGATGTGGGATGGTGTGGAAGATCCATCGTCGTCGTCCGGTTCGCACATCATAGGCTCGAATGTGCCCCGGCACCCTGGCGTTGGGGCTGTCGCCCACTTGGGAACCGACAATGAGAAGATCGCGATAAACGACTCCGGGTGTGGTCAGGCCGAGGGATTGACGGAGGAGCTCGCGGTCCAGTCCTTCTCGCATATCCACCCGGCCCGCATTGCCGAAACTCTCGACGAGGCGACCGGTCCTGGCGTCCAGGGCCAGGAGGTGCGGGCCGGCAGCCGTGAAGATCCGGCGGTCGTTTCCATCCGTCCAAATCGCCAGACCTCGGTTGACTCCGGAAGCGCGTCCACCGTTCCAGGGATCGAACATCCATTTTTCGCGTCCGGTGGCAGCTTCGAGAGCGGCGACTTTGAGTCCCGGGGTGGTGAGGTAGAGGGTGCCATCCAGGATGAGGGGGTTGCATTCGATGGTGGACGGCGGGCGCGGGCGCATGTCGTCGCAGCGATAGATCCAGGCGGGTTTGAGGAGGTGAACGTTGGTAATGTTGATTTGACTAAGCGGGGACCAGCGGGTGCCTCCCGGTGTACCGCCATAGACGGGCCACTCGGCAGCGGCGGTCGAACCGAGTTGGACTGTAGCCGAAAGGACTGCGAGGACCACCACGTCAAGAAGCTTGGAGGCAGGGCTCATGCGCCATTCATAGAGTCCGCGGCCGCGATCCGCGAGCTCAGAAGCGGATGGACTTTGGAGACGCAATGCGGTGCATCCGCGAGTTTTCGGGGCGCGCCGTTCACGGCGCTTCCGCTCGCGCCAACCTGCCGCGGCGATCTCCTCCCGCTCCAGGGCCCGCCGTGAGTGGACGACTTCGCCCGGGCAGCACGCATGCCCGTTGAACCTGCCCTGCAACTTTGAAGACACGCCCTGAAGCAGCGTGAACGCCGCGCCCCGGCGCTGCCGCGTGCATCACCGACAACCTGTGGATGCACAGGACGCCTCGCGGTGCATCCCGATGTTGCCGGTGATGCAGGTAGGGCGCGTCCGTCCCGGCGCGCCGCCGGAGCATGATGTTTTGCATCCCGTGGGCGGCGGGCTGGGACAGGCCCGCCCTACCAACAACATCGGGATACACAGGACGCCTCGGAGCATTGGAATCCAGGGTTGCTTGAACAAGCCGGATCGACTTAAAGTGTGATTGACAATCCAAGAATCCTGTCATGAAGACATTGCTGACTTTACCAAGAACGATGGCCGGGCAAAGGACACTGGGGCGGGGTTGGGGTGGTTTTACTCTGATTGAGCTGCTCGTCGTGATTGCGATTATCGCGATTTTGGCGGGCATGCTCCTTCCGGCCTTGAGCAAGGCCAAGACGAAGGCGCACGGCGCGCTCTGCATGAGCAATCAGAAACAATTGACCCTGGCCTGGCTCATGTACGCCGATGATCACGCGGATCAATTGGTGTGGAACGATCTGACCGCGGACGGCGCGGGATGGGTTCGCGGGGTTCTCGACTACAGCGGCAGCAATCCGCACAACACCAATCTCGCCGGCCTGATGAATCCGGATTACGCCAGACTGGCGCGCTACACCCAGTCGCCCGGCGTGTATCGTTGTCCGGCCGATCGCAGCTATGTGAACATCCGCGGCCAGAAACACGCCCGAGTGCGCAGCCTCTCGCTCAGCCAGGCCATGAACTCGCGCGACGACTGGCTGAGCTATCTTACGAAAAAGAAATACCGGGTGTTCAAGAAACTTTCGGACATTCAGCCGATGGGTGCATCCAAGGCGTTCGTTTTCATCGATGAGCACCCGGACAGCATCAATTTTGGCGATGTGGCGGTGGCGATGAATGACGGCATTTCCGGGTCCCGAGTCTTCATCATTGACTATCCGGCCAGCACTCACAACGGATCGGGGGGCATGAGTTTTGCCGACGGGCACGTTGAAATTCACAAGTGGCTTGATGGCCGCACCAAGCTGCCCTGGAAGAATCAGAGCATGGCCCTTGTGGTTCCCTCCCCCAACAATCAAGACATGATTTGGCTTTCGGAACGAACCTCGATTCCGATGGAGTAACGTGGTGCCGCATTTCTCTGCCCGTGTTGATTTAGCCCACCGGTACGAAGGCGTGGGAGCACCGGCCACCATGGCACGACCTCTCAACTTGGTGAAGGTTGCCCCCTTGCGCCGGGCGGTTTGGAAGGTCCTCGGCTTGGCATGGGCGTTGGTCCTGGTCTTGAGTTTCGCCAGGGCCGACTCCTCTTCTTCCAATCATTGGGCTTTTCAACCGGTCCGGCGTCCCGAGATCCCGATCGACCCGGTGGGGATTTCCTCGTCTTCCAATCCCATCGATGCCTTCGTGCGGCATCGATTGAGCCAAGCCGGGCTGCGTCCCGCTTCGGAGTCGTCCCGATCGGCGCTGGTGCGACGAATCCATTTCGTGATGCTGGGACTTCCGCCGACCCCGGCCGAGGTCGATGCTTTTATGTCCGATCCCCGTCCGGGGGCGTACGAACGGCTCGTGGAGCGTGTCTTGTCAGACCCGCGTTACGGGGAGCGGTGGGGGCGGCATTGGCTGGACATCGTCCGGTTCGCCGAGAGCAACGGATTCGAGACGAATCGGGAAAGGTTGAACGCCTGGCGATTCCGGGACTATGTCATTGCCTCCTTCAATCGTGACACGCCCTATGCCCAGTTCGTGCGCGAACAGATCGCGGGGGACCGGTTTGGAGTGGACGTCGGGACAGGATTTCTTGTCGGTGGGCCGGTGGATATCGTGGGGAGTCCGGATCCGGCCCTGACCGCGCAACAGCGGGCGGATGAGATCGACGATATGGTCAGCACGACCGGCACGGCCTTCCTGGGGCTGACTCTCGGCTGCGCTCGTTGTCACGCGCACAAATTTGATCCCATCGCCCATGAGGAATACTACGCGATGGCGGCGCTGTTTGCCGGGGTCAAGCATGGCGAACGGTCTTTGCCGGCGACTCCCCCTCAAAAGGAACGCCGGGAATACTGGGAGGCTCGCGTGTCGGAGTGGGAACGCAAACTCGCGCCCTACCTCGTTCCTTCTGCGGTCACAGCCGCGGGGACGAAGTCCACTGGCGTGAAACGGCCTGCGGTCAATGCTCAAAGGAATGAGGAAAGATTTGAGCCGGTGGAAGCCCGGCATGTTCGTTTCACCATCTTGGCGTCGAATTCGGGCGAGCCCTGCCTGGACGAGTTGGAGGTTTGGGCCGGTGATCGCAATGTTGCGGCCGCCACCGCGGGTGCCAAGGCCCTGGCTTCGGGTACCCTGCGGGGATTTGAAATGCACCGGCTCGAACACGTCAACGACGGCAAATTCGGGAATAGCTTTTCCTGGATTTCTGACGAGGGAGGGAAAGGCTGGGTGCGCATCGATTTGCCGAGGAATGAGCGATTGGAGCGCATGGTGTGGGGGCGGGATCGCGACGGCCAGTTTGGTGACCGGGTGGCGACGCGGTACAAGATCGAAGTTTCGTTGGACGCACGGGATTGGCGGGAGGTTGCCAGTTCCGACGATCGGGAGCCTTTCCAGGGAAAAACCGATCCGCCTGCTCCTCCTCAATACCGATTCGACCATCTCCCGCAGTCGGAGGCTCGCGAGGCTCGATCATGGCTGGCCGAGTTCGAAAAGGCCCGGAAGGCGAGGGATGCCGCGTCGAAGGGAGATCAGGTGTATGCCGGGGTTTTTGTCGAACCGCCGGCAACACACCGGCTGCATCGTGGGGATCCCATGCAGAAGCGTGAGACCATCGGACCGGGCACGCTCGCGATGTTCAAACCCTTGAACCTCGCCACCAACGCGCCCGAACGCGACCGCCGCGCTCAACTCGCGGATTGGATCACCGACGCGGAGCATCCCTTGACGTCGCGCGTTTTCGCGAATCGTGTCTGGCAGTATCATTTCGGCGTGGGGTTGGTGGACACTCCCAATGATTTCGGCCGCAATGGAGCGCGGCCGAGTCATCCGGAGTTGCTGGATTGGCTGGCCCGGGAATTCGTGGAGAGCGGGTGGAGCGTGAAGCATCTGCATCGAATGATATTGCGGTCCGCCACGTGGAGGCAATCCAGCGCGCCTCACGCCGAAGGACTGGCCAAGGATGCGGGCAATCGCTTGCTCTGGCGCTTCGCACCCCGCCGGATCGAGGCGGAGGCCATCCGCGACAGCATGCTGGCGGTGGCTGGAGCGTTGCGGGAAACCGGGGGGGGGCCGGGTTTCTATTTGCACGAGGTCGATCGTGAGAATGTCTACCACTATCATCCGCGGGAAACCTTTGGCCCCGCCGAGTGGCGCCGCATGGTTTACGCCTTCAAAGTGCGCATGGAACAGGACGGTATTTTCGGATCCTTGGATTGTCCGGACGGCAGCCTGACCATCCCGAAGCGCTCCATATCCACCACTCCTTTGCAGGCGCTGAATTTGTTCAACAGCCGGTTTGTCATGAGCATGGCGGATCGTTTCGCGGCGAGGTTGGAGTCCGAGGTTTCTCGATCGTTGAACACGAGGTCTTCGGTGAACTCGAGCGGCCCGATGAGTCGAGGAACGATGGAAGGACATCAAATCGATCTCGCTTGGAAGCTGTCGATGGGGAGGCACCCCGCGGATTCGGAGCGGGTTGGGGCGCTGCGATTTGTCCAGGAACAAGGATGGCCGGCTTTATGCCGCGCGCTGCTGAACGCCAACGAATTCATGTTTATTCCATGAGTCAGGAGTCTGGACAGCCGCAGGTGGGTGCTCGAGCGGAGACGGGCGTGGAGTCCGGGTTGAACAACATCCGGCATCCCCTTCTGGACCGGCGGCGTTTCCTGGGCCGGTCGGCCTACGGATTGGGGGCGGTGGCCCTGGTTCATTTGCTGCAGCGCGGCGGTTTGCTCGGCGCCGGGGTGGCGAAAAAGGAGCCCTTTCGACCGGGCCTCGCGGCGGGAAAGCCCTACGCGCCTCGTCCTCCGCAAGAGATGGCGCGGGCTCGGAATGTTCTGGTGATTTTCTGCAGCGGCGCCTGCAGCCACCTCGATACTTTCGATTACAAACCGGAGCTGATTCGCAGGCACGGACAGTCCATGCCGGGACAGGAAAAGTTGATCACTTTCCAGGGAGCTCAAGGGGCATTGAACAAGAGCCCCTGGGAATTTCGTCCACGCGGCCGGAGCGGCAAGATGATTTCGGAGCTTGTTCCGCACCTGGCTGAATTGGCGGACGAGCTTTGCTTCATCCATTCCATGCGAGGCAAGACCAACACGCATGGGCCGGGCGAGAATTTCATGTCCACCGGTTACACCTTGGATGGATTCCCGAGCCTGGGGGCGTGGGTGACCTATGCGTTAGGCAGTGCGGACCAAAGTTTGCCGGCGTACGTGGCGATTCCGGATCCGCGGGGCAAACCGCAAAACAGCGTGAACAATTGGTCGCCGGGATTTCTGCCGGCCGCGTTTCAAGGAACGGAGTTCAGCGCCACCCGGGCTCTTCGTAATTTGTCCCGTCCCGAGGGGGTTTCCGTGAGCACTGACGCGGCCACGCGCCATTTCTTGCAATCGTTGAATCAGGCGCACGCCGAGCAGTTTCCCGGAGACGGGGAGCTGGCCGCGCGGATCGCGAGTTATGAACTGGCGGCGCGCATGCAACTGGCGGTTCCAGAGGTGGCGGACCTTGCCGGAGAGCCGGCGCATATCTTGAAGTTGTATGGCGCCGACGAGGGTGGCACGAAAGTCAAGGACACCCGCGCCGCCTACGCGCGCAATTGCATCCTGGCCCGTCGATTGATCGAGAAAGGAGTTCGCTTCGTGCAACTCTTCAACGGAGCTTACCAGACCGGCGGCGAGGGCGTCAGCAATTGGGATGGACACAAGGATCTCTTCAATCAATACAGCGTCCATGGACCCGTTTTCGACAAGCCGACTGCGGGATTGCTGGTCGATTTGAAACAGCGAGGGTTGCTGGAGGAGACCCTGGTTGTTTGGTGCACGGAGTTCGGGCGGATGCCGACCTTCCAGAAGGGAGCGATGGGGCGTGACCACAACCCCAGCGGGTTCACGTGCTGGCTTGCGGGCGCGGGGGTCAAGAAGGGATTCAGTTACGGTGCGACGGATGAGTGGGGGTACCAAGCGCGGGAGAATGTGGTATCCGTGCATGATTTTCACGCCACGATTCTGGCCTTGCTGGGATTGCAGCATGAGCAACTGACTTACTACCACAACGGCTTGGAACGCCGCCTGACGGATGTGGAAGGCGAGGTCGTTCAAGCGATTTTGGCGTGAGTCCATCGTCGGTCGCGATCCGATCGACGACTTGCGGATGCGGAGGAGCCGCTCGGTGCATCCCGATGTTGCCGGTGATGCAGGTAGGGCGCATCCGTCCCGGCGCGCCGCCGGAGCATGATGTTTTGCATCCCGTGGGCGGCGGGCTGGGACAGGCCCGCCCTACCAACAACATCGGGGTGCACGGGGAGCCGCTGGACATGCAAAGCAAG
>Ga0194132_10005765_pt1 | contig 19742 bp, 19 predicted proteins | sample TA2KigOf80mmetaG_FD_148612 | JGI IMG/M metagenome (GOLD analysis project Ga0194132, IMG submission 148612) | Freshwater microbial communities from Lake Tanganyika, Tanzania - TA2015054 Kigoma Offshore 80m | ecosystem: Environmental > Aquatic > Freshwater > Lake | place: Tanzania: Lake... | reverse complement strand
GCCGGCGAGCAACGCCGTCGCCGCCAGCCCCGCGCTTTTGTAGGGGATATGCAGCGCCTTGACGCCCGCGGTTGCGGTAAACAATTCGTTGGCAAGATGACTGGCCGTGCCTACACCCGTCGAGCCGAACGCAAGCTTACCGGGCTGCGCCTTCATCATCGCGAGCAACTCAGGCAGCGATGTCGCCGCGAGCCTGCCGTTGATGGCGAGCACGCTCGGCTGATCGGCCAACAACGACAGCGGCGCGAGTTGCTTCACCGCCTCGGCATCGGGGTTGCGGTAGAGCGCCGGCGCGATCGCCAGCGTGGTGCTGGTAACCAGCAGCGTGTAACCGTCGGCGGCCGCGCGCGCGACGATCGCGCTGCCCAGCGTGCCGCCGGCGCCGGGCCGGTTGTCAACCACCACACCCTGACCCCAACGCCCCGCGAGCGCCTGCGCCACCACGCGCGCCACGATATCGCTGCCGCCGCCGGGCGCCAGCGGCACCACCATGCGCACCGGCTTGGCGGGATACGGCACCCGCGTATTCGCACTCGCGCTCAACGCACACATCGAGCAACCCACAACAAACACCCAGCGTAGCCACATAACGTTTAGCGCGCGCGGCGCGCTCCTGTTGAAAACCCGCGGCCAAGTTTAGGAGCGCTTTATTGCGGTTTTGTGACGCTGGCGCGATGTTCTGCCCGCCATGGCTGATATTTCGTACCTATTTGATTTTATTGATTTTTTTAATTTCCCCATCGCGGTCTGGTGCCGCGCTGCCGCGCTACACCCAATGGCAGACTGCGAGCGACTCAACAACAAATGCACCCGGTTAGGCCGCGCACATGCGCCCACCGATGATCAGCCTCGCACCCGCGGCGGCGGCACAGTGGAGCAGGAGCCCTGCTGGCGCGGATGCGACCCGTAGCGAGATGCGCGCGCCGACGGTGCAGCCGTGGTCGTGTGCACGCCTACGTGGCATGACACGCCTTCATCAAATCCGAAACCGAGACGCGGGCGCGGGTGATGCGGGAGGCTCAGATACGTGTGGCGTGATGGCAAATGAATAATCTCTCTGTAACATGCGGAGGGCTCGACGCGACCCAAAGCGGCATCGGCGAATGCCGGCTATCGGGGAATCAAGATCGCGCCCGTTTCGTTTCGACGCCACAGGTGGTGGAGACCTCTGTCGGAGGCTTCGGTTTTGGCGTGACATGGATCGGCGTGCAAGGCCAGTTGCTGGCGCCCTAGCAAACCGTCATTCTGGCGAAAGCCAGAATCCAGGTCGTAATTCCAGCCGAAGGCCATGAATAATGCTGCTTTGCAGGCGTTAACAAACTGGGTTCCAGCTTTCGCTGGAACGACGGGCGGCGACCCAAACCCGAAGTTCGCGAATCCGGAAAGCGGCCGTTGTTCGTAGGTTGGGCTGAGCGCAGCGAAGCCCAACGATCGCACGTCATGAAACCGCGGTATTGGGCTTCCTTCGTCAGCCCAACCTACGCGTACTGAATGGGTGAAACCGACCCGTTGCTGTCGGTCACGCTTACTCGATAACAGTCGTTTACCGCTCGAGGCAAGGGGTGCATGCACTTGCGGCGCGTCCCTTGGAGGCCGATGGATGGAACGCACTTGGCCGAGGGGTAGACGTCGCCAGCGAATGCCTAGTCTCCTTCACGCTCAAACTATTCGCTCTGCAAGAACACGAGGTACCCAAAGGTTCGAAGGATGATATCGTAACGTGCTATTGCGTCCACCCATTGAGGTAATGAACCGACATTGAAGTTCGTCCGCGAAATCCGGGTCCGGATAGACCTCGAGTACTACACCGACATCGTAAACAAGCCAATTCGCGTTGGTTCCTTGCTGGCCGCATGGGTGGAATACCGGCAAGCCAACCCAGGTGTCCTGAGGAAGCGTTGATAGCTGAACGAGGTCTGGCACGGCTTGAGGCACGTGTACCGGAATATCGCCGCCAAAGCCGAATTTGTCAGTGGCGTTGACGACATCGCCATATGTAAATCCGGTGCGCTCTCCAATACCGACATGGCAATACGGGCAGGTTGTACCTTCTTCCCATGTCGCCCACTGCTCTCCGCACACGTCACGTTGCGAACAACGCCAAACAGGAATATTTCGCAGATCAGGTTTGGGATGCTTAAGCACTTCCAAGAGTCCTAACAATTGACGGATGACAAAGAATTGAAACGTAACGGCGACTGGCTGCTCATAGCCGATACCGCAAAAGCGTGATCCCGACAAACACTACAGTCCACAGCAATGCTCATTTCTCAGCGATAACACGCCGCCTCGCGGCGCGCCGCCCTACTTCGCCACCGCCGTAGCCGGCGTGTTTTTCAACGCCTCGAGTTTTTTCACATCGATAGCATTGATCGCCTGCTTGAGATCCTTCATCTCAATGCCGTTGCCGCGCATCTCGACGATAAAGCGCCCGCCGACGATCATCGACACTTCGCCGCGCTTGTCGCGGCTATCCCATTGTTCGTGCATGCGGCGCCCGCCGACGGTGGAGGTTTTTTCGTAGCCGCTGGACGTTTCCTTGTCGATGTCAACCATCGCCCACGCGGCTGCCGCAACGCCGGCGAAACCGCTCATCGAGCCGGCGTCGGTGATTTTTACTCGCAGCCGGCTCTGCCCGCCGTCGCCGTCGCTTGCTTGCACGTGCGAGACTTTGATGCCGGCCATGCCGCTGCGCTCACCGGATTGTTCACCGCGCTTCAGGCCGGATATGGTTTCGGGCAGCAACGCCTTTAACTCGCGAAAATCCACCGGCTCCACCGCGCCCGCGCCTTTGGCGTCGCCGCCCATCATCGCGCCGATCATGGCGGAGGCGGCGGCCATGGCGTCGGCGCCTTGCTTGATTGCGTCTTGCGGCGATTGCGGCGCGCCAGATTTGGCCGCTTCTTTTGCGGATTTTGCCGCTTCCTCCATTTTTTTCGCGGCCTCGGCCATTTTCGCCGCTGCAGCCTTGGCGTTATCAGCGGCTTCCTGTTCCTTGCTTTTGCCACAGCCGGCGATCAACCCCGCGGCCAGCAAGATGACGGTTATCACCTTCACGGGCGCGCTCATGTTACGCATTCCCATCTCCCGAAAACAAAACCCGCTCGCGGCGTAGCCGGACTACTGCATGCGAACGACGACCTTGCCAATCAGTTGATTGGTCTCGACGTACGCCTTGGCCGCCGGCGCGTCATCAAAACTAAACACGCGGTCAATCAACGGCCGCATCGCGCCCGATTCCAGCGCAGGGTAAAAATCGGCGATAAAGCCGCTATGCGCGATCGCGCGTTGCGCGGGCGAGAGCGGCGTGTTGGAGATGCCGATGATCTGCAAGCGGCGGCCGTGCACGGTCTCGAGGTCGAAATCGGCGGTCATAGTGTTGTCGACATAACCGACAATAATCACGCGCCCGAAATCCGCCGCAGCGCGCACGCACGCGGGGAAGGCAGTGCCGCCGACCAGGTTGACCGCGACGCTGACACCTTTGCCGCCGGTGGCCTGCAGCACCGCATCGGCGAAATCACCGCCGCGCGTGACGATGCCGACATCGAGCCCCATCTTTTTTAGCGCATCGAGTTTTTGCGGCGAACCCGAAGTGCCGATCACCTTCACCCCTTTTTGCTTGGCCATTTGCAGCGCCGCCACACCCACGCCGGACGATACGCCGGCCAGCAGTATCCAGTCGCCCGCTTGCATGCGCCCGAACTGGCACACCGCCTCCCAGCCGGTGATGTAGGCCGCGAGCACCGAACCCGCTTCCTCCCACGACATCGAATCGGGCACGCGCGAGGCGAGCGCCGGGTCCACCGCGGCATACTCCGCGATTGCGCCATGCGAACGAAACATCACGCGCTCGCCCACCTTGAACGACGAGCCGCCCGCATCGACCACCTCGCCCGCGCCATCGACACCGGCGGGCCGCCCGCCCGCGGCGCTATGCCGCTTGATGCGCGCCATGATGTCGCCGCGGTTGATCGACGCCGCGCGCACGCGCACCAGCATGTGATTCGCGTCGGGCTGCGGTTGCGCGACCTCGCGCAATTCGAGCACGGTGCGATCGCCTGTGTTTTTGATCCAATACGATTTCATGTACGCCCCCCCCTAAGTGGCACTTGGCGTTACGCCGCCCGCGCCCGCACTTGTTGATCGATCTTGCGCCAGAGCGTGCGCTTGGCGAGACGTAAATCGTAGTCCGCCTGCAGACCCAACCAAATTTCCGGCGACACGCCGAAATACTTACCCAGCCGTAACGCGGTATCCGCCGAAATGGCGCGTTTGCCGCCGACGATTTCGCTGATGCGGTTGGGCGGCACGCCGATTTCGCGCGCCAGTGCGTTGATGCTGATACCCATGGGTTTCATGAAATCTTCGCTCAGGATTTCGCCCGGGGGTATTGGGTCTAGCCGTTTGGTAACCATGTTCGTGCTCGTCAGTGGTAATCGACAATTTCAACGTCGTATGCGTGACCATCCAGCCAACGAAAACAGATCCGCCATTGATCGTTGACGCGTATGGTGTGCTGGCCGCGGCGATCGCCCTTTAAGGCCTCAAGCCGATTGCCCGGCGGCACCAACAAATCTTGTAACGCACGTGCCTGACTCAAATACAGCAGTTTGCGGCGTGCCACACGCTCAATCGCGCGAAACCGAGGCACCGCCTGATCTTCGAACAATGCCTGGGTCTCGGTGGACCGAAAAGATTTGATCACCTTAAAAGGGTATTACGCCCTGCGTAATAGGTCAAGCGTGGCGCACACCTTGCGCTCACTCCACCTTAATCCCCACCTCGCGAATAATCTTCGCCCACACGCCGAACTCGCGCTTGATGAACGCGCCGAATTCCTCCGGCGAGTTGCCCACCGGTTCGGCGCCCAGCGCGATGATGCGCTCGCGCACTTCGGGCATTTGCATGGATTTGGCGATCGCTTGATGCAAGCGGTCGATCGCCGCGCGCGGCGCGCCGCTTGCCACCAGCGCGCCGTTCCATTCGTTCGATTCAAAGCCCGGCACCACCGCCTCGGCAATGCTCGGCACATCGGGCAGGGCGATGCTGCGTTTTAAGCTCGAAACGCCCAGCGCGCGCAGCCGCCCGGTTTTGAAATGCTGGATCGACGAGGGAATGGTGGCGAACAATACCGCGGTCTCGCCCGACACCAGCGACACCACCGCCGGGCCGCCGCCTTTGTACGGCACGTGCGTCATTTTGATGCCGGTGGCGGAACTGAAGCGCTCGGTCGCCAGGTGATTGGCGCTGACGTTGCCGGCCGATGCGTAGTTGATCGCGCCAGGCGACTGTTTGGCAAGCGCAATTAATTCTTTGACATTTTTCGCCGGCAGCGACGGATGCACCGACAGCACCAGCGTCACCAGCGACATGAACGACACCGGCGCCAGATCCTTTTCCGAGTCGAAGGGCATTTTTTTAATCAGGCTGGGGTTGGCGCCGAAGGTGACATTGGCGATGCCGATGGTGTGGCCATCGGGCGGCGCTTTTGCCGCGGCATCCAGGCCGATGGTGGACGAGCCGCCGGGGCGGTTTTCCACCAGTACTTGCTGCCCCAAAAATTGACTCATATGCGGCGCGACCAAGCGCATCACCACGTCGGTCGAGCCACCGGGCGCATAGGGCACGATGGCGCGGATGGGTTTGGTGGGGAATTGTTGTGCCGCTGCCGTGCTCACGCAAGCGGCAAATCCCGCGGCAATGGGTACCGCCCTCAGTGCTGATTTTAAGAACACCTGCCTGCTCCTCCAGTGGTTGCGCGGTTCATTCAACTTTGAGACCCGCGTCGCGCACGATCTTACCCCACTTGGCGAGATCGGCTTTGATCAACGCCGTGAACGCTTCAGCTCCAGGTGTCACCTGCTCGCCGGCGCTGGCAAGCCGCTCGCGCATGTCAGGGCGATTCAACACACGCGTGGTTTCCGCGCTCATGCGTGCGACGATCGCCGACGGCGTGCGCGCGGGCATGAGGTAACCAAACCAGGTGGCGGCCAGCACGCCTTCCTTGATAGCCGGCCTTCGCCACCGTCGGCACATCTTTGAGCGCCGGCACGCGTGCCGCGGCGGTCACCGCCAACACGCGTATGGTGCCGCCGCGCACCTGCGGCAACGCGGTTTCCACCGAGGCATTGAACACGCTGGTGCGCCCGCCGAGCAAATCGGGGAACGCCACCGCCGCGCCTTTATACGGCACGTGAATCAATTTCACGCCCGCCACGCGTTGCAGCAGTTCGCCACTCAAGTGCCCGATGGTACCGTTGCCGGTGGTGGCGAGGGTCAGCGTCGCGGGTTTGTTTTTGGCCGCCTCGATCAAATTCAAATCGCCCAGTTTTTGATACGGCGATTTCGCCCACACCATCATTGCAATCGGCATCGACGAGATCAACGACATTGGCGCAAAATCGCGCAGCGAGTCGTACCGCAGCTTGGCATACAAATTCGGATTTACCGCAAGATTACTGGTCTGGCCGATTACCATGGTGTAACCATCGGGCGCCGCTTTGGCCGCAAGATCGAGCCCCAAGTTGCCCGCCGCGCCCGGCCGGTTATCGAACACGAATTGCCAACCGAGCGACTTGTTCATTTCGTTGGCCACCATGCGCGCGAGGATGTCGGTGCCACTACCAGGTGGGAACGGCACAATCAGGCAGATGGATTTTTCGGGGTAGGCTGCGGGCGTTGCCGCCCTTGTCGCCGGAGCACCACCGGCGACGCAAATTGTCACCTCCAAAGAAGTTACATAAGTAATTGATTTTATTCATATTTTTATTTTGACTCAAACGAGAGGAGATTCAATCAATCGCATCACTTCGGCGGTGGCGCGCTGCGCCTCGAGGCGCGTTAGCGTTTCCGCCGCATCGGCTTCGCGCTTGCGGATGGCGGCGAGCAAGGCGCGCAAATTCTTCACGCTTTGCTTGGAGCTTTGCGCCGAGCGCTGCGGATGCGACAGCCCCAACGCGCGCCAACGCCAGATGCGCGCGTGCAGTGTGTTCAACATGGTCGATAACGTTTCGCTGCCCGCGCCGGCGAACAACACCTCGTAAAAACGGTTCTTGGTGTCGAGGATTTCCTGCGCGTCGCCGCGTTGATAAGCGCCGGCCACGATATCCAACGCTTGCGCCAACTGCTTGACCTGCGCTTCACCGGCGTTTTGCACGAACAAGCGCGCGGCGTGGCCCTCCAGCACCACGCGTATGCCATACAAATCCTTCGCTTCGGCGGGCGAGAGCGCGCGCACCACCGGCCCTTTGTTGGGAACGATAGCCACCAGGCCTTCGCTCTCCAACTGGCGCAGCGCCTCGCGCACCACCGTGCGCGACACCCCCATCATTTCAATCAGCTCGCGCTCGATCAGGCGCGCACCCGGCGCGAGACGCCCATCAATGACGGCTTGGCGCAGCCCGTCGAGCACCTGCTGGCGCAGCGGTGCCGCGAACTTGCGCACTTCCAGTGACGGCAGTGGCTCCAAAAAGGTTCTCCCGTTGACCAAATCGTAATACCGTAATACGATATTATGACACCACTTCAAATGCAACCTCCGAGGAGCATCCACCATGAATAGCCCCGTCAAACTGGGCATCGTCGGCCTGGGCCGTTGGGCCAACGTGTTAACGCGCGCCGTCGCCGGCAAATCGAACAAATTACAAATCGCCGCCGGCTATAGCCGCTCGGCGGACAAGCGCGGCGAATTCACCCAAGCATTCGGCGTGCCCGGCGTGCCCGATATGCAAACCATGTTGGCGAACCCGGAAATCAAAGGCGTGATCCTCACCGTGCCCAACGAGCAGCACTGGCCGCTCGCCGAGCAAGTGGCCAAGGCCGGCAAACACGTCTACACCGAAAAGCCCATCGCGCAAACGCTGGAAGACGGCCTCAGAATCGAGGCGCTGGAAAAACAATACGGCATCACCGTGACGGTGGGCCACAGCGCGCGGCTGATGGCGGGCATACGTGTCATCAAGGAGCACATCGATCGCGGCGATCTGGGCCGCGTGGGTTTTATCGAAGCGAATTTTTCCAACGAGCGCGCGCTGGAGCTTACGCCGCAAACCTGGCGCTGGTACAAAGACCGCGCGCCCGGCGGCAACCTGTCGCAGTTGTGCATCCACATGTTCGATGTGATTCACATGCTCGGTGGGCCGGTGGCGGAGATTTCCTCGATGTCGTCCAAACTCTCGCCGGTGGGCGCGGAAGTCGACGATCAATCGATGAGCACGGTGCGGTTTGCCGACGGCAAACTGGGCTACGTCGGCTCGAGCTGGACCTCGCCCGGCGTATTCGCGGTACGCGTATTCGGCGCCAAAGGTTTGATGCACTACGAAATCGACTTCGGCACTTGGGACACACCGCATTTGCTGCATAAAAACTCGGTGCTCTACATCCAGCGCGGCAAAGACGGCTGGGGCAAGCGCGAAGAACTCAAAGTGCCGGAAAGCGATATGTTCCGCGCTGAGCTGGAAAGTTTTGCCGCCAGTTGCGTGAGCGGCAAAGTGCCTGAACTTTCCGCGCACAACGGCAATGTCGCGGTGGCGATGGTGAATGCGGCGCTGCGTTCGCTCGAACAAAACGGGCGCGCCGTCAAAGTGGCAGCTATCCTCAGTGAAACGCGCAAGAAAGTTGGACTATAGGTCAACTTTGTTTTTTCTACCGTTCGCCCTGAGCCTGTCGAAAGGCGATTAAGTTAGACTGGGCTTCAACGAGCTCAGCCCGAACGGACAATTTTTTACTTGGGATTTCTCATGCTACCCACCCGCTACTTCATCGACCTAACCCAACCCGAAATCGCCGCGCAGCTCAAAAAGAACCCGCTGGTGATTTTGCCCGCCGGCAGCGTCGAGCAGCACGGCCCGCATTTGCCCACCGGCACCGACATCTATGCCGCAAACGTGATCAGCCACGCGGTGGCCGAACGCATGGACGGCCTGGTGCTGCCCGGCGGCCCGCTCGGGGTGACGCCGATGCACATGCCGTTCGAAGGAACGATGACCTTGTCGCCCGAGACGTATCAAAGCGTCGTCGTCGAAAGCTGCGCCTCCACCGCGCAGCACGGCGCCAAGCGTTTGATGATTTTGAATTGGCACGAAGGCAATATTCCGTCGCTGGCGATTGCCTCCGAGAAACTGCATCGCGATGTCGGCATGAGCGTGATCGTGGTGCAGGCGTGTTACGTCGCGGCGGAGCTCTATGGCCACGACTGCGGCGGGCTTACCCATGGCGGCGAAATCGAAGCGCTCGCCGTGCTGGCGTATCAACCGGATCTGGTGCACTTGGATCGCATCGATTATTCGTCCGACCACTCGCACGGCCGCAAGTGGGACAAACTGCGCCGCACGCGCAGCTATCAACCCGTGCTGCGCAATATCAAAACCATCGCCGAAACCGGCTGGTACGGCGCGCCCGAACATGCCACCGTTGCCAAGGGCGTGAAAATGTTGAACGACATCGCCGACGCGATTGCCAAAGAATGCAGCGACATATTCAACATGCTCGATGAGGCGCAGGGCGGCACCGCAGAGATCAAACATCTAAAGATCGCGAGTTAGTTCATGGCGATCGACGTACTCTGCCTGCGCCCCGAGGCGGACTTTCTGCGCATCGGCGTCAAGCCGCCCACCACACTCAACATCGCTTATCGCGGCCCGGCCGATGCCGACGTGCCGGCGTTGTGCCGCGAAGCCAAGGTGATGCTGATTCCGGCGGTAGGCCCCAAGCTCGCCAGCACGCTGTTTGACGATAGCCCGATTAAGCTGGTGCAAGTCACCGGCGCGGGCGTTGACCGCGTCGACGAAGCCGAGATGAAGCGCCGAGGCATCGCGGTCGCCAACGTGCCAGGCGGCAGCAACAGCGCTCTCGCCGAATATACCGTGGTCAATGCGTTGAATCTGATGCGGCGCTTTTCGTGGGCGGACGCGCAAATCAAGGGCGGCCGCTACGAGCCGGCGCGCGCGCAAATGGTGGCGGCGAATCTGCCGGGGCTGGAAGGCAAAACTGTCGGCGTGATAGGCTTGGGCGTGATCGGCCAAGTGGTGGCGCAGGCGTTTCAGCGCTTTGGCGCGAACATTGTTTATTTCGACCCGGCACCGCGTGACGCCGCGGAAAAAGCACTCGGCGCAAAACGGTTGGCGTTTACCGATTTGCTCGCGACCGCCGATGTGGCGACGGTGCACGTGCCGCTTTTCGACGCCACGCGCAATCTCATCGGCGCCAAAGAACTCGCGCTGATGAAACCCAGCGCGATTCTGATTCAAGCCTCGCGCGGCGGCATCGTCGATGAAGCTGCGCTGGCGGCGGCGCTCACTTCGGGCCATCTCGGCGGCGCGGTGGTCGATGTTTACGCCAAGGAACCCATCGATCCGGCGAACCCGCTACTCGCGCTAACAGGCGAAGCCGCGGAAAAAATTCTGCTCACACCGCACATCGCGGGCGTGTCACTGCAAGCGTGGCAAACGCTGTTTCGCCAGTCGTGGGAAAATGCCGAGCGCGTTGTCTTGCGCAACGAATCCCCCGTGAATCGCGTCTATTAAGTAGGATGGGTGGAGCGCAGCGCAACCCATCGACAATGATGGGTTACGGCTTCGCCCCCACCCATCCTACGAATTTTGATTGAGGAAAACATCGTGGCAAAAAACGGACTCGGCATCGCCGTCATCGGCTCCGGCCGCATCGGCACTTTGCGTGCACGCCTTGCCGGCATGCACCCGGCGGTTAAATTTCTGGCAGTCTCCGACCTCGACCCAAACAAGGCCGAAGCACTGGCCAAGCTCTCCGGCGCGCACTATCACACGAGTGATAACAATGCCGCCATCGACCACCCCGACGTCGACGCGGTGTTCGTCTCCACGCCGGAGCAGGAGCACGCCGAGCCGATCAAGCGCGCGCTGCTCGCCGGCAAGCCGGTGCTGTGCGAAAAGCCGATCGGGCTTACGCTCAAAACCGCCGACGACATACTCGATACACTGGCCAAAACCAACGGGCGGCTCAACTTTGGTTACAGCCGCCGCTACAAGGAGTGTTTTTTGCGCTCCAAAGAGCAAGTGGTGCAAGGCCGCCTGGGCAAAATCATCGGCGGGCTGGCGCGCGTCTACAACTCGCGCGCGCAAACCTTTCAAATTTTGAAGCGCGACCCGCACGCGACTCCGGTGCTCGATGTGTTGACCTATTACATCGACTTGATGTGCTGGTTTCTCGAAGGCAACCGCCCGGTGGAAGTGGTGGCGCGCGGCCAGCACGGCATCTTCAAAGCGGCGGGTTACGACTGCCACGACGCGACGTGGGCCATCGTCACTTTCGCCGACGGCGCGGTGCTCAACTTCGGCATCAGCTATTCGCTGCCGGCGAATTTCCCCACGCAAGGCCAATCCGACCGCGTCGAACTGCTCGGCACCGAAGGCACCATGCTGGTCGATGACGATCACAAAGATCACATGATCTACACCGAAAAAGGCGTGCCGCATCCCTACGTGCCGGGCCACAGCATCAACATGGCGTTTCTTGGCAGCAACTCGGCGGGCGATTGGGCGATGGGAAATTTTTGGGGGTCGCTCGGCAACGAAACGCGGGCGTGGATCGATCATCTCGCCACCGGCGCCCCCATATGTCATACCACGCCGGAGCAAGCGCGCATCAATCTCGAAACGACGATTGCGATCGAGCGCTCGGTCGCTACCGGCAAATCGATCCGCTTGCCGCTCGAAAAATAAAATTCAATTAAATCAAGCACTTGCGATCATAAAACCAATACAGGCGCCGACGTGGTAGCAGGAGCATCGCTGCCGGCCAGGCTAGAGAGCCCAAGGCATCACGCCTGCCGCGGGTAGCGCACGAGCGCCGCGTGCAATTCACCGTAAAGTTCGCGTGTCCACGCGGGCTTCGTCGGCAACGCCGCGCCGTCGTTGATTCGAAAATCCGTCGGGCAAATCACCACGCGCACGCGCGCGACACCCGCGCGTGCCGCGAGCACAAAAATCTCCTCGATCGCGTCATCTCCCATCGCCAGGCAGCCGATGGAATAAGCGCCACCGTGGATCATGATGTCCGAGCCCAGATCGCGCCGGCCATCGGCCGCGCCCATGCGGCGATCGAACGCGTTGGGGTAATCGAGCTTCAGCGACACATGAAAGCGGCTATTCGGATGCAAAAACTCAACAGCGTAAATGCCTTCAGGCACTTGGCGGTCGCCCGCTTGCAACTTTGGACCCAACAGGCCGCTGGCGGCTTGCACCGCATAGGTTTTGATGTAAGACCACGGCGCGTCACTCGATGCACGCGCATACAACTCAAGTTGCCGTGTGTCCTTGAATGCCACCAACGCGATTTCCGCCGGCGGGTACGCCGGCGCGCGCGGATCTAACGCGGCGAACGCGGGCTTTAGCCGCGCATCGACGCGCGCGCCGAATTGCGCGACGCGCGCTTCGGTTGTGTACGCCTGCGCGCGCCGGCGCCGCGGCTTTAACGCGGCCCACACCAGCGCGCCCGCAATCGCCACCAGCACACCGGCGAGCACCCAACGTCGCGCGATTTGTTTCATCGCGGCTGCCTTTGCGACACACCGCAAGTGATTTCATCGATAAAATGTAAGTATTTGATTTTATTGATATTTTTTTCTGAATTCGAATTGCGCTTTGCGCCCCATGCATGATTCGTCCCCTTTGCCGCAACCTGCGGCGCGAGGCGCATTACAGCAAGCGCGCATGCGTCATCGCGGGCATCAGCGTGGCAAGATGCTGATCAATTGTGGCGAAGCGCGAGTGTAGGATTTGACACGCGAAACGACACATCCAGTTGCCCTTGCGCGCCGTATATGTGGGCTCGGTGAGAACTGGCGTTCCGGCGGATTGAGCAAAACCCGCGGCGGATCGATCATTCACGCGTAACCCCGTGACCGCTACGCTTACGTCTGAAAATAATGTTTATTGAAATCAACCATGCCAACCAAAGACCTTAACGATCACCGCGTCAGCGGCGCGGATGCCCAAGCCATCGAGCAACTGGAAGCCGCTTTGTATGAATTTCGCTGCTACATCCGCGACCCGGTTGCCACCATCAACGCCGCGCTCGAACGCGCGCCGGAAATGGTGATGGGCCATGTATTGCACGCGTATTTGCATTTGCTCGGCACCGAGCCCGCGGCGATTGCCGTTGCCAAGGCCTCTTGCGAGCGCGCGGCGAAACTGCCCGGCACCGACCGCGAACAGCGCCACCTCGAAGCCGTGCGCTTTTTATGCGAAGGCCGTTGGCGAGACGCCGGGCGCACGCTCGAAGACTTGAGCATCGAATATCCGCGCGACACACTGGCGCTGCAGACCGGGCATCAAATCGATTTTTTTCTCGGCGATTCGCGCATGCTGCGCGACCGGATTGCACGCGCGCTGCCGGCGTGGTCGCCCGGCGTCAACGGTTACGGCGCAGTACTCGGCATGTATGCGTTCGGGCTTGAGGAAACCGGCCACTACGCGCTCGCCGAGGCGAACGGCCGGCACGGCGTCGAACTCGACCCGCGCGACGGCTGGTCGCAGCACGCGGTGGCGCATGTTATGGAAATGCAATGCCGCGCGCGTGACGGCATTAACTGGATGCGCGCCAACCCGCAGGCGTGGTCCAACGAAAGTTTTTTCGCCGTGCACAACTGGTGGCATCTCGCGCTGTATCACCTGGATCTGGGCGAAATCGACGAAGTGCTAAAGCTCCATGATGGTCCGATCCGCGGCAACGACGCCACCGTGATCCTCGAAATGATCGACGCATCGGCCATGCTGTGGCGCTTGATGCTGCGCGGCGTCGATGTCGGCAACCGCTGGCAAGCGCTGGCGGACCACTGGCTGCCGGTGGCCTGCGGCGGCAACTACGCGTTTAACGACATGCACGCGATGATGGCGTTTGCCGGCGCGGGACGCAAAGACGCGCAAGAGGCCCTGTTGCAAGCGCAAGCAGCGGCGTTGGAGACGCTGGGGGATAACCCTAGCTTTATTCGCGAAGTCGGCCGCGCCGCCACGCTTGCGATGCAGGCTTTTAGCCAAGGCAACTACCGTGAAACCGTGCGCCTGCTGCGCCCGATACGCCACGGCGCGCACCGCTTCGGCGGCAGCCACGCACAGCGCGACGTACTCGATCTGACGCTGATCGAAGCGGCGTTTCGCGGCGGTGAAACCGCTCTCGCGCGGGCGCTTGCCGCCGAGCGGCTGGCGGCAAAACCGCAAAGTGCCGCGGCCAGGCAACTCGCGCTGCGCGGCTCGCGGCTCCCCACGGCGGCGTAAAACACTCAGGTGGCGCTGACCTTGTTTTACAAAACCGAACGATAGTGATGAAAGGCGGCGCCATTCACGCGATTGGCCGGACCGCTGCCGCCGGTCAACACGATGGTCTTACTCGGCGGGTGATACACGCCGGTGTTGTAATGATCGCAGCCCGGCGCGTAGAGGTTAAGATGCCGCACCGCCCCCGTCACCAGGTTCACCAGCTTCCACGGCAGCGCCCCCGCCGCGGGGCTGTCATAAACGATCAGACAATGCTTGCTGTCGGTGAGGTAAATCACGGCATGGGACGAAGCATCGCCTGTTTTCACCGCAGTGTCGGCCACGAGGCGCAATCGCTGCCCGCCCACATGGCAGACATAGACCCGGCCCGTGGCCAGTTGCACAAAATAAAGTTCGTCCGTGTCCGGATCGTACCAAGTATCCGCGGTTTCAGTGCGATGCGAGCTTATCGGCGCCCCGGTAACGCCAACGGCCAAAACCTGATTGCTGGCTGGTTGCAAGGCCTTTAAGCCGGCGTCGAACCAAATCAATCGATCCCGGGTCGTGTCCCAAGAACCCGCAAAGCCTTCGCCGAAGGCGCCGCCGCGCCTTGGGCCGCGATCGGTAAAGCGGCGCGTCGATGGATTGTAGGTGGCGTAATGCGCCGTGCTCCAACGCGTGTCGAGCCAAGGGTATTGTTTGACGTAATTCCAGCTATAACCGGGCCCCAGCCAGAATTCCTGCAAACTCGGCGACCAGGTGAACGCGATGAAATCCAGACCGCGCGGCGTCGGCTCGCCAGGATAACCCTGATAGGGGAAATCCTCGCGATAGGTCTGCGTTTTGACGTCGTAGCGCCCGACGGTATCCATGGTGCCCGAATCATCGCCGCCCCAATGCTGGCCCTGGCCATCGCCGCCGCAGGTGTAAATCATTTCGTTCGCCGGGCAGTACGCCATCTTGGTGTGTTTGCCGAAGTTAAGCCGCGCCGTTTTCGGCGGTTTGACAAAGTTGTCCGTCAGCGTGGGCGTCGGATAAGAGCCCACATAGGTCAAACCGCCCTCGGTGTGCCCAGGCTTAGTACCCGCGGCACCCGCGCGCACCGGCGGCGTCTGGGCGATGACAGCACGGCTGTCGATAACGGTGCCAGCGCCGAAGGCGGCGCAGCGTTGCACAAATGTCCGGCGATCCATGGCGATGCCCCCTAACTCCCGAGCGGACGATACGCGTACACCGGGCCGCGCGTATCATCCACCCACAACAAGCATTTCATGGGCGGCGCATACATCAAGCGCTTCCACAGGCCTTGGCCGTTATCGTTTGGCGCCACGGTAGCGCCTTGCATCACGATCTCCTCGACTTGCCAGGGACTCGCAAGGAAATTACTTTTGGGTGGCACGACTTTCCAGATTTTTTGGCGATGGCCGGCGGCAGTGCGCACGAAAAAACAATCCAGATCGTCGCAGTAAGCTAGCCCGTACCCCGCGCCGGGGGGCGGCAGAGCGTTTCCCGCGAGCGGCACCACAACAAAGCCGGATGCACGGTTTTCCTCCAGGGAACAAGCCCACAGCGCAAATGCCTTGCGATCGGCGCTCATGCCGGCCACCAATAGCAGATCACCACGTGGCCAATAGCGAGACACCGGGTAGTTGCTGGGTGTGAGGAATTCCGGGATGGGCACGGTCTGCGCCACGCCTAGCCTGGTATTCGGATCGAACACGACACTATGCAGCCGCGTGATGAATATGCCGCTCTCGCTGCCATCAATGCCCCAATAGCGGTTACGCTTTGCGTCGAAACACCATGACGGCGATTCCACTTCACCGATACGGATTATCCCCGGTTGTGCCAAGCCGCGGCGCCAGCGCAAGCTGTCCAGATCAAACAGATGCGGATGCCGAAAGCGGCGATGGCGATAGACGATGGTGCGCGTTATAAACATAAACGAGCCGCGCGGCCCGCCGCCCAAATGCGGCGGCAGGTATTCCATCTGATCGTAGCTGTGCGGCACGCCGGGCTGCGGCGGCGGCTTGCCGCCGGGTGAAATATGCTCGCCCCATTGTGCATCGAAATTGGGATCGTCTTCGGGGGCGCCGGTTTTGCCGTTAAGCCCAGTTGACCGTTCGCTCACCCGCGACCAGGTGCGGGTATCCAGCGCGAAGCGGTAAACTTCGTTACCCCAATAGTCCGCCCCGCCGCCGTTACAAAATACCATCGACCCCAACGGGCCATCGTCTGGCGCGTAAACCCCCGAGCACCAAGGGGCGAAATAGTTATTGCCATTGCCGCTGCCGGGGCCGGCTGCTGTCGAATACATTACCTGAAACAGGGTGCCCGGGGCATCGGTGCCGGGCCCCGAAATGGGCGCTACCTGCCCCGGCGCGGGAACAAATGAAATCGCTTCGAGCGAACGGCCGCGTCGCGTCGGTGTGGCCGCACGCGCGGCCCTTTCCGGCAGCGCCAGGCTCGACACCCCCAAACCGCCGGCGCCGACGGCCAATCGGCGCATAAAACCGCGCCGCGCCGGATTAAAAATTTTTAACACGCGCAAGTCTCTGACGGTTCTAACGATGCTGAATTGCCCCTGCCGCAGTGGCGCCAATCACCGTTGTTTGCCTTGCCGCACGCTAAACACTAAACGCCATACCCGCTTGCCGATGCTGTTGCCTGCGCGAGCAGGGACGACGCCAGCGCCGGTTGTGCCGGCATAAAAACAACGGGCTTTAGCACCCCGGCACTGCGGCACCGCGCCTTAATTGCGTGCGACCCGCGCCACGTCCGATCGTTCAATTATTCCGGCGTAATGCCAATATCCTTGATCAATTTGGCGTAGCGCGTCAACTCCGATTTGATCAGCACACCGAACTCGGCGGGGGAGCTGCTTTTCGCCTCCACGCCGAGGCTCGCAAAACGCTCCTTCACGTCGTTGAGCTGCAAAATGCGCTGCAATTCGCCGTTCAAGCGTTTGACAATGGCATCCGGCGTACCGGTGGGCGCCAGCAGGCCCCACCAGCTTTCGATCACGAAACCCGGCACGGTTTCCGCCACCGCCGGCACGCCGGGCACCAAGGGCGTGGGCTTCGGCCCGGTGACGCCCGACGCGCGCACGCGGTTCGATTTGACGTGCGGCAGCATCACCGCCATGTCGGAAAACACGATGTCCAGATGCCCGCCGACCAAATCGGTGGTGATCAGCGCCGAACCTTTATACGGCACATGCACCATGTCGACCTTGGCCATGCCCTTGAACAACTCCGCCGCGAGCTGCGAAATAGAGCCAGGGCCGCTCGAACCGTAATTCAAGCGGTCTTTTTCCTTGCGCCCGCGCGCGACGTTGATCAGCTCCTTGACGGTCTTCGCCGGCACCGACGGGTGCACCACCACGATTTGCGGCCCGGTTACCGCCAGCGAAATCGGCAGCAAATCGCGCATCGTGTCGTAGCCCAATTTTTTGTAGATGTTGTTGTTGATCGCCACCGGCTGCACGTTGCCCACCAGTAACGTGTAACCATCTGGCGCCGCCTTCGCCACCACTTCGGTGCCGATACTGCCGCCCACACCGCTGCGGTTTTCCACCACCACCGGCTGGGCCCACGCCTCGTTTAACTTCATCGCCACCGTGCGCGCAATGGTGTCGGACGACCCGCCCGGCGGATACGGCGCGATGATGCGTATGGGTTTGGCGGGATAAGCCTGCGCCAGCGCGTCCAGCGCACACGCACTTAACACCAGTAACGATGCGGCCCAGCAGGTGGTGCGATACATGTGTTCCTCCGTGACGATTGGTTTTGCGCCGCGAGTGTGCAGCAAAAATCCTCGAGGCGCAACCAATACTTATGCGAAGTTATTTCGTAAGTATTTAATTTTATTATGTTTTTTTGATGAGCGGGCGCAGACACTAAACCGTTGCGGCGCTCGCCAAACGCCGTATTCCAGTTCACCTGCGCGGTGACTTGCATCAGCACGAACAAGGTCACCACTGCGCCGATGGTAATCACAAGCCCGTTGAGCCCCTTGAAGAAAAACGCGTAGGAAAACAGCACCACGATAAAAAAGAACAGCGACACCGGCGCGAAGGTGGCGATCTGGCTCGCCAGCGGGCCGGGCTGCAGCTTTTCCGGCATCATCATCGCGATGTTAACGCCCGACAACAGCCGGCCGTATTCCCAGGTCAGCAGCTAACCCGCGCCCTCGCGCGCCTTGGCGGTGGACGAAATCGCGTCTTCGGGAAATCCACCGCGGCAAAGTTGGTGCGCATCGCGAGCTTGAAGTTTTTCACTTCCGCCACACCGCTGCCAAAGCCCTAGCTGCAGCGATCCAGACCCTGGCTGCGATAACCCACGCGCGGCGTCACCGTTTGGCCCGGCGCGAGACGGTTGTAGCCGGTGATGTTGCCGCCGCCTGGCGCCGGCGGCGCCGACCCGTTTGCCCCTTCGAGATCGAAGCGCAAATCGGCAAATACCGCTTTTTGCGCGGGAAACGGCAGCGCGATTTTGAGCTCGCATGGCTCGGCGTCATCGTTGGTAAACGTGTACGTCGCGCCGGCGAGGAACATTCACGCCACCGACACGCACATAAAAATGAATCCGATCGCCAGCAGTTGTTTGATCACGCGATGCTCCCCGTGGTGTCAAATCCGCGCGAGATGCTCCGGGCCAGAGACTGGGTACCAGCGCCGCTTACGCACGGCGCCGCGTGGTTCAAGACCGCGAACCCATAGACCCAGCCGCCGGCCCGCAACACCCAGCGCGAATTGCAGGCGTGGCTTACGCGGCGAGCGCGACCAAGCCGGCAATGACCGCCGCCGCGAGCAGTGCCGCCGCCGCGCCCACCGCCACCGCCTGCAACAGCAGCATCAACATGTCGGTGGTGACCCGGTCCGCCGTAAACACAGGGGATTTTGTTTTCATCTTCATTGTTTATTCCTCACGCTTGCCGGGCTTGCCCCGGTGATGGGGGATTACACGGCGCTGGCATGGCCCGCCGCGGGCGCGATTGGGGCGCGATGCCGATCAATTCGGGCAACAAAATGGCAGCGGCCATCGGCCCGGTAAACGTCGAACAGATTGCGGTATAGTCGCCCGCAATCCACTAGGGCCTGTTAACCATTAATTCGCGGGCGCGCTGCGGGCGCTGGGGCGCGATGCAAATGTCCGGTTTCATTCAGACTGCCGAGGAGGTTGCCTGTGCTTTGCTTTGAATTACCCAGCACCCTTGCCCTTCGGGTTGCTGTCCCAAGCGCCGCTGGCGGCGTTGCTCACCTTGGCAATATTCGCGATATTGCCCGCGGTGAGCGCCTTGCCAGCAACGCTTGGGAGAGCAACGCGTCTTACGAATTAATGGTTAACAGGCCTTAAGGAGTACGCATGCCCCGCCGCATCGCCATCGTTGAAGATGATCCGGTTATCCGCGCCAACTACACCGACGTGCTGAAAAAGCACGGCTACGAGGTCGCGCAATACGCCAATCGCCCGGACGCGCTCGCCGCGATGCGCACGCGGCTGCCCA
>Ga0194132_10005764_pt1 | contig 19742 bp, 20 predicted proteins | sample TA2KigOf80mmetaG_FD_148612 | JGI IMG/M metagenome (GOLD analysis project Ga0194132, IMG submission 148612) | Freshwater microbial communities from Lake Tanganyika, Tanzania - TA2015054 Kigoma Offshore 80m | ecosystem: Environmental > Aquatic > Freshwater > Lake | place: Tanzania: Lake... | reverse complement strand
ACATCGTGCCGATGTCTTTATGGTTGGTAGCGTAAAACCATCGCTTTAGGCCGTGCGTCTTGTGGTCTTGATCGTCGTGCACATGCTTGTGCGTTACGGTGTTGGTCATGATCTCTATTCTCTTCTCTCTAGCTGATTTTTTAACATTAGGAGGGCAAGACGCGGATTCACCCTGCTGGCTTAGCCCTGGGGTGCCGCCGGTAAGGCAGCAATCGTAGACACGGCATCGACGGCGGGCTCGGCCGTCGGCTCAGCGGCGGCAGCATTGGCAGCGGTCTTTTGTTGAGCGAGCCATGCCTTGTACTCGTCTTTGGTGACCACCTTGACGACTACGGGCATAAAGCCGTGATCACGGCCGCAAAGCTCAGCGCATTGACCGCGATAAGTGCCAGTCTTTCCTTTTTCGACCTTGAACCATAATTCATTGATGTTACCCGGGATGGCGTCTTTCTTCATACCGAAGGCTGGGACCCACCACGCATGAATGACATCATTAGCCGTGAGTAGCATGCGCACTTTGGTACCCTCGGGGACTACCAGTGGGTTATCGACGCTCAACAAATAATCGGGCACTGTCGTCGGATTGATGCCGGACTTGAGCTGTCGCGCTTCGTCGCTCGCGCGATCGAGTTGCGAAAAAAAGCTCACGTTCTCGCCGAGGTATTCGTATTGCCACTTCCACTGATGGCCGGTGGCTTTGATGCTGATCTCGGTGTTGCGTGTGTCCTCGATGGCGATCAGAGTACGCGCTGCCGGGACCGCCATGATGACGAGGATTACAACCGGAATCACCGTCCAGATGATCTCCGCTTTGGCGCTGTGGACCATGGTGGTATCGGGTTTCGCGCCCTGCGATTTGCGGAACGCCACCAGTGACCAGATCATCCAACCGAATACGAATACACCGATCGCTACGCACCACCAAAAAATGGTCATGTGCAGCGAGTGAATTTCTTTCGAAAGCTCGGTGACGCCCACGGGCATGTTGAGGTTGCCCCACTCGGCGTGCGCAGCAAGGGGAGCGAGGCTGCCCATGATCGCCAAAGTGGTGGTTAAAGCGTGGCTTGGATATCTCTTCATGGGCTGTCCGGTTATTCGAGAGTTTGAAACACGATGGTGTCGACGGGTCAGTGGTCCGCTTCACGCGGCACCAGTCTGCTTCGGCAACGGTGGGGATTCGTCCACACGGCCGATCAGTCGCCTTAGGCGGGCAGCGAGACCCAGCCTTTCCTGTTCATTGAGGAAGAACCCGATTTCGTGCCGGCGCCCATGCGACTCGACCGTCAGTCGACTCGGATGCAGCGGCGAACCCCCACCGCGTATTCTAACTTGCGCCCAGTGTCGCGGAAACTCGACACAGCGGGTTAGCGGCGGCATCACGTCTTCGATCACGACCACTGTTTCCGAGATCGTGATCGTCTGTCGTTGGTGCCGTCGAGCCATGCTGGTGCGCAACGCCCAGGCCAGCAGGGCGATTTCGAGCCCGGCAAACGGCAGCACCAGCCAGAAACCCAGCAAGGAGATGGGCAGGGCGATCGACAATGAGGCGATGCAGACACTGACGAGAAACCAGCGGGCACCGCGGGGGGTCAGCGAGCAGTGCGGGGCAATCTCGATGCGGGTTTCGGAAGTCACGAAGCGATCATCGCCGAATCCACAGAATTCCCACTGATATCAGGGGCTTGTAAAAAGCCAAGCGTCGTTTAGCTGTCCACCAAGCGGTCAATCAGGGTTTTGCCACTCTGGGCGAGAGCGACGGCGTCGGCGCCGAAGCTGAAGCGGGCAAGCGGTGGGCCGCCCAGCCGTTCTGTCAGCATGCTGAGATTTTCGTCGACCCGGGTCATCGTCGGGTCGATCTGGTTGGCGACCCAACCGGCCAATGGCAGGCCCGATCGACTGATTTCGCGAACCGTCAGCTGGGCGTGGTTTAGACAGCCAAGACGCATGCCGACGACGACAACGATCGGCAGTCCAACAGCGAGCGCGAGGTCGCTGACGCTGAGTTCTGCGGTGATCGGCGCCAGCCAGCCACCGGCGCCCTCGACCACCAGCCAGTCATTTTCCGATCGATGGCTCGCTGCCAAGCGGGTGATGTGGGTGAGGTCTGGGCGCACGTCTGCCTCGGCGGCGGCGATGTGTGGCGATACGGGCGATGCAAAACAGTAAGGGTTCACTGTGGCGTATTCGGCGGCGGAGATCGACGCCGCCACCACGCCCTGCGCGGCGAGCAGCGCCAGCGCATCGTCGTTGCGCAGACCCAGTGGCGTTTGCTCCGCGCCAGCAGCGATAGGCTTCATCACGCCGACCCGAAAACCGCGACGCCGCGCAGCCGCGACCATTGCAGTGGCTACATGAGTCTTGCCGATCTCGGTGTCGGTGCCGGTCACGAACACCCCGCGAAATTTTTGCTTCACGACGGCATCCTGCCGCGTCGACCGATCGAATCCACCGGAACAAAGATTTCATCCGAGGCAGCAGGGTCCACTGTGGCGTCGCCATCTTCTGGCCGCGGCGCGCCGGCGAATGCCGCGACTTGAATCACCTCGACATCACCCAAGCGGTCGATATCGAGGACGGGCTCGGCGAAACCCGCGCGCCCGAGTGCGCTACCGATGTCGTGCATATCGACGAGATCTGCGTCAGCATCCGCCGGCTGTAGCCGACTGTCTGGCGCCAGTGTGCTCCAAAGAAAAAGCGCACCGGGTCGAAGAACTCGTCTGACTTCGTTGAGTACTGCATCGAGTCGGGCGCGACCTGCAAGCAAACGATCTGCAACCACGACATCCACGCTTGCAGCCGCGAATGGCAACTGCTCCGGTGCGGATTCGATACGCTCTACGGAAGGCCGCAGCCCCAGAATTTTCTGCAATAAAACACCTAGTGAATTCAGCACACCGCGATCGGCGACCCTGGGGTAATTTCCGGGCTCACTCACGGCGACGATGCGTGCTCGCGGAAATTTTTGACGAAGTCCGTTCGGTCGTCCGGCGAGCGTACTGCCAAGTTCGACCACTAGCTTGGGTGTGACTGCAAAGTGATCAAGCCGATCGAGGAGCTCGCGGCGCGCGAGTTCCGACGGCGATGAGCTTCCCGAGGAGTCGCTCATGCCACGACACCCGCAGCCGCTTGATCGCCCATCAGCCGATCAAGGATAACCTGCTCGAGCGCTGTCAACAGTCCGTCGACCTGCCGCACGCTGTGGGTTGCAGACAGCGTGATCCGCAGTCGCGAGGTACCGACCGGAACGGTCGGTGGACGAATCGCTGTGACGCGATATCCCAGCTCGGCGAGTCGATGGCTGGCCGCGAGTGCTCTGTCCTCGCCGCCGAGTAGCAGCGGCTGAATCGGCGTGGACGAGTCGCTGACCGGCAAGCCGCGCTGGCGTATGCCGGCACGGAAATGGTCGACCAGTGACAGCAGGTGCTCGTGCCGCCACTGCTCGTGCTGCAATTTATTGAGCGCATGGCGAGTCGCGGCGGCGACTGCGGGCGGTAGCGCGGTAGTATAAATATAGGTTCGGGCGCGCTGAATCAACAACTCGATCACGTCGTCGTCGCCGGCAACGAAAGCCCCAAACGTACCTAGCGCCTTGCCGAAAGTGCCGATTAGTACGGGTACGTGCTGCGCGCTCAGCCCGAAGAATTCGCAGCTGCCGCGCCCCTCGGCGCCGACAACGCCGAGACCATGGGCATCGTCGACCACGAGCCAAGCCTGATGCGCACGTGCTGCGGCGGCGAGCGCCGTCAGCGGCGCCAGGTCGCCGTCCATGCTAAATACGCCATCGGTGATCACGAAGGCGCCGCGCGACTCATCTGACGAGCGCAGCAGTTCGGCTGCTGCTGCGGCGTCGCCGTGGGTGTACCGATGCTGGTACGGGCTACGAGTGAGTCTGGCGGCATCGATCAGCGAGGCGTGATTGAGTTCGTCGCCGATCAGCACGTCGTGTCGATCGGCGAGTGCCGACAGCACACCAAGATTTGCCATGTAACCCGTGGAGAATACGAGCGCGCGTTCTCGCCGCGTGAATTCGGCCAATTCGCGCTCGAGGGCGTCATGTTCGGCGGAATGCCCGCTGACCAGATGCGAGGCGCCCGCGCCCGCGCCTTGGGTACGCGCTGCCGAGGCCATGGCGGCAGCAACCTCGGGGTCACGCGCCAGACCGAGGTAATCGTTACTGCAAAAATTGATCTGCTGATCGTCGTTCGGCAAGCGACGGCGGCGCAGCCGACGCCTGTCGATGTCATGTAGCGCGGCAGCGCGAGCCTCGGTCGTGCAGCGCACTGCGGTCAGGCGTGCAATGCGGTCGGCGCTGCGCCCGCAGCCTGAATGCCGAGCCGCGTGAGCAGGGCACGATCGTGTTCGACGTCAGGATTACCGGTGGTCAAAAGTTTTTCGCCGTAGAAAATGGAATTTGCGCCGGCGAAAAAAGCGAGCGCCTGCAATTCGTCGGACATCCTCTCGCGGCCTGCCGAAAGTCGTACTGCCGCGCACGGCAGCAGAATGCGCGCGACCGCGATCGTGCGCACAAAATCGAAAGGATCGATGGGTGGTTGATCGGCGAGAGGCGTTCCCGGCACCGCGACCAGTTGGTTGATCGGTACGCTCTCGGGGTGCTGCGGCAGATTGGCGAGCACCTGCAGCATGCGTGCGCGGTCGCGCACGGTTTCACCCATGCCGACGATACCGCCACAGCACACGTTCATGCCGGCTTCGCGCACGGCTTCGAGAGTATCGAGTCTGTCTTTGAAGTCGCGCGTGGTAATGATTTCGCCATAGAACTCGGGCGAGGTATCGATGTTGTGGTTGTAGTAATCGAGACCGGCGTCGCGTAATTCTTTGGCCTGCTCGCGGCTGAGCATGCCGAGCGTGGCGCAACTCTCGAGCCCCAAAGATTTGACTTCACGGATCATCGCCGTCATCACTTCGATGTCACGTTTCTTTGGCGAACGCCAGGCGGCGCCCATGCAGAACCGGGTGGCACCGGCCTCGCGTGCGGCCTTCGCTCGAGCGGCCACATCGGCCACCGCCAGCAGTGCTTCGCGATCGAGACCGGTGACGTAACGGACGCTTTGCGGGCAGTAGGCACAGTCCTCGGGACAGGCGCCGGTTTTCACCGACAGCAGGGTGCTCATCTGCACCGTGTTCGGTGCGTGGTAGGCGCGGTGCACGGTCTGCGCCCGAAACAGAAGGTCCTGAAAGGGCAGCGCGAACAGCGCTTCGATTTCATTGAGCTGCCAGTCGTTACGGGGGTCATCGGCAGCTACCGGAGCGCTGACATCGTTGACCGAAGCGTTTTTAGCGGCGGCGGCCGTCGTGGGGCTGGTCGTAGCGGGGGTGGTTGTGGCGGTGGTGATCGCAGCGTTCATGGCGGGCGTCTTCCGGGGCGGAGGCCGGCGAGTATTCCGGCGAATTGAAGTGTTTTGGGCGCTGCCTTCGACGGTAGCAGTCGGCAGCCTGGGACGCCGCCGTCAGCGATGTTCCGCAAACGTGGGGGAGGATGTCAACTTGCAAGCCACGAACGAGTCGACAATACCCAGCAGCCGAGCGTCGGTGCCCAATTTGCGCGCCCTGCCATGGTGGCAGCGAGCGGGCTTCTGGTGTTTGCCGGCACGCTGTTACTTCTGTGACGGTCGTGGCGATCTCGGACCGCTCGATCTTTGTGGTCGCTGCCACCGCGCCTTGCCGTGGCTGGCGGTTCCGCGTGGCAGCACGGCCGTCATCTCGGCATTCGTCTACGCCGCGCCCGTCGACACTGCGCTCAAGGCGCTCAAATTTGCGGGTGATCGGGCGGCCGCGCGAGTGCTGGGCGCCTTGGTGGCGATGGCGGCCACGCGCGCCATCGCTCTTGAGCGACTGCGCCCGCCCAAACTGCTAGTGCCTGCCCCGCTGCACCCGCAACGGCTCGCCGATCGCGGTTTTAATCAGGCCGCTCTGCTTGCGATGCAGATTGGCCGCTGGCTGCAGCGACCCGTGCTGCGCGATGGGCTAGTGCGGACGCGCGCCACACGACCGCAGACAGCATTATCGGCGCTCGAGCGACGACACAATGTTATCGGCGCGTTTCAGCTTTCTGCGTCGTTCACTCGCCAATTAGCGAGTGCCACACACCGTGGCGCCACTCTGCGCAGCGTCGCCTTGATCGACGATGTCTCGACCACGGGTGCGACCCTCGAGGCGGCGCGCGCCGCGCTTTTGCAAGCCGGCGTCGAAGACGTTCAGCTCTGGAGTGTGGCGACGGCAATCCCCAACCACACGATCATGCCGACGTAATTATTGTTCAGGAAAGCGCGGAAGCAGGCAGCGCGATCACGCTGGCGTGACGACCAAAGGTGATATGCAAATAGCACGGCTACGACAATGAGACTCAAAAAATAAATCCAGTGGAGCTCGGCGAGTCGACCGATCCATATCAGCAGCCCCAGCATGGATGCTTGCAGCAGGCCGATGGCGAGCAGATCGTGACGGCCAAACAGCAGTGCCGTGGAGCGGATGCCGACGCGACGATCGTCGTCGCGATCGACCATGGCGTAAAACGTGTCGTAAATGCAGGCCCAGAGGACGGTGGTCGCAAAGATCAACCAGCCGAGCGTCGGCACATTGCCGTTAGTTGCCATGAACGCCATCGGTACGCCCCAACCGAACGCGAGGCCGAGATAAACCTGCGGCGCAGCAAAGAAACGCTTACAAAAGGGATAGCTCGCGATCAGCGCGGCGGCCACCAGCGACAGCCAGACGGTGCGCGCATCGAGCTGTGAGACCACGATGAACGCCAGCAGCATCAGCACCACGAAGAGTCCGATTGCCTCGCTAGGCGAAACTCGACGTGCTGCGAGTGGTCGTTCGCGCGTGCGCTCGACGTGTGGGTCGAACTCGCGGTCGGCGAAATCATTGATGATACAACCTGCCGAGCGCGTGAGCACGGTGCCAGCGACGAACACGACGAGCAAACGGGGATCAGGCATGCCATCGGCCGCGAGCCACAACGCCCACAGCACCGGCCACAACAGCAGCAAGATACCGATCGGCCGATTGAGCCGCGTGAGCAGCGCATATTCACCAAGACGACGACGCAGGGCGGGTGACACGTGGCGGACCTGATCGGGTGCAGCGCGCCGCTTAGCGTGGGCGGCGCTGGCCGATGTTGGGTAGAAATACTTCGTAGAGATCGAAGGGCGCAGCGCCCATACGCAATGCGGAGTGTCTGATCCACAGCGGTTGTGGTGCGAGCGCCGCGTGGGCGAGTGCGCGATCGACGAGCCAAATGTCGGGATAGAACTGTGCGTAGCGGAAAGATTCGCGCGTCAGCATCGCCCGACCTTCGAGGGCCTCGCCCAAGGTGCGAGTGCCGATCCGGCCCAACCAAGGCTCGGCTTCAAGCGTGGTTGCCGGAATCCGCGTATGCGCGAACATCCACACTTCGTTGTCATAGCTCATGTCGATTTCGCGAATTTGCTCGTCGCCGATGCGCTCTTCGCGCAGCAGATGCATGGCGAAGCCATCGCCTGCTGCTTCGCGAATTCTTTGCGTAAGCAAGCCGGGCGTCAGCAGCCACGATCGCAGCGACTGATCGCCGACGTAGCAATTGAGTGCCTGCCCCGGCAACCATATCGCTGCGGTGGGCACCGGCGGCGGCAGGCCCAGGTTGTCAGCCGATACGGCCATATCTGTCATCCGTTCCGATCCAGCGCGTGGTCAGGGGCGTGATTCTATCCGGGTGTTGGGCAAGCAGTATCTCGGCGGCTTCTTGTACCCGTGGCAACAAATCGGCATCACGGATCAGGTCGGCGACGCGCAGGCGGGCAAGACCGGTTTGTCGCGTGCCAAGCAGTTCGCCGGGGCCACGTAGCTCAAGATCGCGGCGAGCGATCTCGAAGCCGTCGTTGGTATCGCGAATGGCATTGAGTCGCGCGCGCGCGCGCGGACCCGTGGGTGCGCGATAGAGCAGCACGCAGCTGCTCTCGTACGTGCCGCGACCGACTCGACCACGGAGTTGGTGCAGTTGCGCGAGTCCCATGCGCTCGGCGTTTTCGATCACCATCAGCGTGGCGTTCGGCACATCAACGCCGACCTCGATGACCGTGGTGGCGACCAGCAGGGGGATCTTGCCCGCCTTGAAGGCGAGCATGGTGGCGTCTTTTTCTTTGGGCTTCATGCGCCCGTGTACCAGACGCACGACGAGATGCGGCAGGGCTTCGGTGAGGACCGCGGCGGTCTCCTCCGCAGCCTGACACTGCAGCTCTTCTGATTCCTCGATCAACGGGCAGACCCAGTAGGCCTGCCTGCCGCTACGACAGGCGGCATCGATCCGTGCCACCACTTCGCTGCGCCTGGTTTCGGCAACGACCACGGTTTTGACGGGTGTACGGCCTGGTGGCAAGGCATCGATGACCGAGACGTCGAGATCCGCATAAGCCGTCATCGCGAGGGTGCGCGGGATGGGTGTCGCAGTCATGATGAGTTGATGCGGATGACGACCGCTCGCCACCCCTTTTTCGGCCATACGCAGGCGTTGCTGCACGCCGAATCGATGCTGCTCGTCGACGATGACCAGTGCAAGTTCGTGAAACTGCATGCTCTCCTGAAACAGCGCATGCGTGCCGACAGCGATTCTTACCTCGCCGGAGGCAATCGCTTCGAGCGCGCTGCGCCGCGTGCGTGCAGGCTGCGAGCCCGAGACCAGTGCGACCGTGATGCCTAGCGGTCTGAACCAGGCATCCAGATCTCTTTGATGCTGCTCGGCGAGTAGTTCGGTGGGCGCCATCAGCACGGCCTGTCGTCCACTACCCACGGCTCGCGCCGCTGCTGCGGCTGCGACCACGGTTTTTCCGCAGCCGACATCACCTTGCACGAGACGCACCATCGGTCGGTCCTGTACCAGATCGGCGTCGACTTCGTCGAGCACACGGCGCTGTGCGCGAGTGAGTTCGTAAGGCAAGCCACTGATGAAGCGCGCCTCGAGCGCGCTCTCGTCGGTCAGGACCCAAGCCGCATCGGTACGTACCAACTCGCGCAGACGTCGCATGACTACCTGATGCGTCAGCAGTTCTTCGAAAGCAAGGCGGCGTTGCACGGGGTGTTTGCCTGCGTCGAGTTCGTCGAGGTCGGCGTCCACCGGCGGCCGATGTACATAGCGCAGCGCTTCGCGCAGCGGCGGCAGTCCGAGTGGCGCAAGGATTGCGGGCGGCAGCCAGTCGCGAACGCCTGCGCTGTCGAGCTCGCGCAAGGCTTGTGCGATGAGCACTCGCAGCCTGCCCTGACTCACGCCTTCGGTGGCGGGGTAAACCGGCGTCAAAGATTCTTCCAGCGGCGAGCGTTCGTCAAAGATTCGCCGATACTCCGGATGCACGATCTCGAGACCCATGGGTCCGCGGCGTATCTCGCCGAAGCAGCGCAGACGATTGCCACGTTGCAAGCCTTGTTGCTGGGCGCTGGAGAAATGAAAGAAACGCAGCGTCAGGAAGCCAGAACCGTCGGCGATGCGACAGAGCATTTGTCGCCGCCGCCGAAATACGACTTCGGTCAGCTGCACCTCGCCTTCGACGACGGCGCGACCGCCGGCGAGCAGCGAGCCGATCGGCTGCACGCGAGTCCGATCTTCATAACGCGTGGGCAGTACGAACAGCAGATCCTGCACGGTCTCGACGCCGAGCACCGCGAGGCGCGCAGCGAGTGCATCGCCGACTCCGCGCAGAGCCGTGACCGGTCGTTGCTCACGAGGCTCGGTCATGACGGCGCCGGTTGATGGCGGTATCAGCGATGGCGGTATCGGCGGTGGCGGCATCGGCGCCGGCGCTGATCAATCGAGATGCAGAATGCAGTCGATCTCGACGCGTGCACCGCGCGGCAATTGTGCGACGCCGATGGCGGCACGTGCCGGCCAAGGTTGTGGAAAGTACTGTGCCATCACTTCATTGACCTTTACGAAGTTCGCAAGATCGGTGAGATAGACGGTGACTCTGACGGCGTGCTTGAGCGAACCGCCCGCCGCTTTGGCGATCGCCGACAGATTGTCGAACACGCGACGGATTTCGCTTTCGATGTCGCCGCTGACCATTTGCCCATTGCTCGGGTCCAAAGGAATCTGCCCAGAGATATACACCGTGGGACCCACCCGCACCGCTTGCGAGTAGGTGCCGATAGCCTGCGGTGCATCGTTGGTGCTGATGATCTGTCGCGTCATGTTGCAATTTCCTCGAGGGCTCGCCGCCGACTCATTCGTCGCGGGTTCTGACTGCGAGTGTACGCGAGAGTCGCAGCACGTCGGGCATGCGATGAATCACGCGCATGACATTGGCGAGATGCTTGCGATCACGAACCCGGACCTCAAAGACCAGCACCGAGGTTTGCGCGTCACGCTCCTCGAGTTCGACGTGATCGATGTTGGTTTCGGTGCCGGCAATCGCTGCGGCGACCGCGGCCAGCACACCCACGCGATTTTCAACTTCGACGCGCAGCTCGCTGCCAAACATGCGTTCGGGTTGTTCTGCCCAGGTGACCGACAGCCACTTCTCCGGATGCTTGCGGTAGTCGTCGACGTTCGCACAGTCTTCGCGGTGCACGATGATGCCGCGACCGCTGGAGAGATAGGCAAGGATTGCATCGCCTGCTACCGGAAAGCAGCAGCGCGCATAGCTGACGAGCAAACCTTCGGTGCCGGCGACCGCGAGCGGCGTCGGCGCGGTCTCGCCCGCCGCATCCGGCGGTGTCGCGGTTGCCGCGGTAGCCGCTGGTCCGAGGCGGCGTGCAATCAACGGCGCGAGGCGCTCACCCATACCGACTTTTTCGAACAGCTCGTCGGCATCCGCCATGCCGAGTTCGCCTGCCGTGGCGGCCAGCGTCAGCGCACTGATGTCGGTCAGCGAGAGATTGAACTCGGCAAGCGACTGATTGATGAGTCGCTGACCAAGCTCGATGGCCTCGGAGCGGCGCAGGCCCTTCAAATATTGACGGATAGCAGCGCGGGCCTTGGCCGTGACCACGAAGTTTACCCACGATGGGTTGGGGATCGCCCCCGGTGCGGTGACGATCTCCACTGTTTGTCCGTTACGCAATTGGCTGCGCAGCGGCGTCAGCCGGCGATCGATTTTGGCGGCGATGCAGCGATTGCCGACATCGGTATGTACGGCGTAGGCAAAGTCCACGATGGTGGCGCCGCGCGGCAGTCGCAGGATTTTGCCCTTGGGCGTGAATACATAGACCTTGTCTGGGAAAAGATCGACCCGCACGCTTTCGAGGAATTCTTCGGAGGTGCCGGCTTCCTGCATCGAGATGAGGTTGGACAGCCACTCGCGCGCCCGCGCCTGCTCGTGATCTGCAGAATACTCGCCGACTTTGTATTTCCAGTGAGCGGCGATACCGGACTCGGCGATGCGATGCATGTCGCGGGTGCGGATCTGCGCCTCGATCGGCAGACCGTTGGGTCCGAACAGCGTGGTGTGCAGCGACTGATAACCATTGACCCGCGGGATCGCCACATAATCTTTAAAGCGTCCGGGCATGGGTCGGTAGGCGCCGTGCACGACGCCGAGAGCGCGATAGCAATAATCGACGGAGTCGACGACCACGCGCAGCCCGTAGACATCGACGATTTCGGCAAGCGAAATACGCTTGCGCAGCATCTTGCGGTAGATACTGTAGAGATGCTTCTCGCGGGTGTCGACTTCGGCGGCGATGCCGGCTTTGGCCAACGCGTTGCCGATGTTTTCGGAGATGTGCGTCAGGAATTCTTTCTGATTGCCGCGCGCGCGCTTCAAGGCTTTTTCGATGACGCGATAGCGACGCGGGTAGAGCGCACGGAAACCGAGATCCTCGAGCTCCAGTTTCATGCTGTAGAGACCGAGGCGCTCGGCAAGCGGCGCATAAATATTGAGCGTCTCACGCGCAATCGCGCGGCGGCGTGCCGGCGACATGCCCTTGATGGTGCGCATGTTGTGCAAGCGATCGGCGAGCTTGACCAGGATGACGCGCAGATCGCGCACCATCGCGAGCAGCATCTTGCGGAAGGACTCGGCCTGCGCCTCTTCGCGGCTTTTGAACTGGATCTGGTCGAGCTTGGTGACACCGTCGACGATCTCGGCGACGTTATCACCGAAGCGTTTTGCCAGATCTTCTTTGGCGATCGGCGTGTCTTCGATGACGTCGTGCAGAATGGCGGCGATGATGGTGTCGGTATCGAGCCGCAGATTGGCGAGTACTTCGGCAGCCGCCACCGGATGCGCGATATAAGGTTCGCCGGTTTTGCGCTTTTGACCCCGGTGTGCCTCCGCGCCGAATTCGGCCGCGGAGCGAATCCGCTCGACCTGATCGGGATGCAGGTAGGCGCCGGCAGCGCTCAGCAATTCTTTGAGACCGGGCGTATGACGCGAGCCCGGCAGGAGACCGAGCAATGTCTCCGTGTAGTCCAAAGAGCCTCCGCGTGCGAGGCCCGCCCGGTCAGTCTCCGAGGCCGAACTGCGGCGCGCGGAAGCCCGGATCGGGTTCCATGATGTCCGGCAGCAGGCTCGGTTCCGGCTCGGGTTCCGGCTCCGGCTCGAGCAACATCTCGGGTGTGATGGTGCCGGCGGCGATCTCGCGCAGCGCCACTACGGTGGGCTTGTCGTTTTCCCAAGGCACGGTCGCCTCGGCGCCATTGGCGAGCCGACGGGCACGCTGCGAGGCGAGAATGACGAGCTGGAAAATGTTGTCGACGTTCTGGAGGCAGTCTTCGACGGTGATGCGTGCCATGTGCGCGAGCCTTCGGGAGGGCCGATAAGTATAGGGGAGAACAGGGGTTTTTTGCCAGCCGCCCGGCAGGGTCGGGGCTCTCAGCCGAGCAGTTCGGCGAGCAAAGGCTCGAGGGCGGGGCGGCTCGCCAGCAAATCGTCGGCGGGACCGACAACGATGCGCCGCAGATCGGCCACTGCGCGTTCGAAGTCGTCGTTGATGATCACGTAGTCGAATTCGTTGTAGTGACTCATGTCATCAACGGCATCGCGCAGGCGACGCGCGATCACCGTCGCATCGTCGGTTCCTCGACCCTGCAAACGCCGTTCGAGTTCGGCGTGTGAGGGCGGCAGCACGAACACCGTGGTGCAACCCGCGCGCCCGCTCGTGGCATCGCGGGTACGTTCGCGAACCTGCCGCGCACCTTGCCAGTCGATTTCGAGGATGACGTCGTGACCACGTCCGAAAGCCTTGGCGAGCGCGGCGCGACTTGTGCCGTAAAAGTTGTCGAAGACCGGTGCGTATTCGAGGAAGCCATCGGCTGCAATCAGCGCTTTGAAGGTCGGTACGTCAATGAAATGGTAGTCGCGGCCGTCGATTTCATTGGGTCGTTTCACACGAGTGGTATGCGACACGCAGACGCGCAAGTTCGACTCGCGCGCCAGCGTTGCCTTGACCAGGGTCGTCTTGCCGGCGCCCGAGGGCGCGGCGATTACGAACAGCCGACCACTCATTCGATGTTTTGCACCTGTTCGCGCATCTGTTCGATTAGTACCTTCATATCGACGGCGATACGCGTGAGTTCGAGCTCTTGCGACTTCGATGACAGCGTGTTGGCTTCGCGGTTGAGCTCTTGCATGAGAAAGTCGAGCCGACGCCCGGCGGAGTCGTCGGCATCGATCACGCGGCGAATCTCGGCAATATGACCCTCGAGTCGATCGAGTTCTTCGTTGACGTCGGCGCGCTGCAGCAAGAGCACCACTTCCTGTTCGAAGCGCGCGGCATCGACCGTCGTGCCGAGTTCGGTGACCCGTTCCTGCAGGCGAGTGCGCAGGCGCTCGCGCAGCTCGGGCATGCGAGTGCGCAGTCCGCCGACAAGTGCGGCGAGACCGGTGCAACGCTGTTCGATGAGCTCGCGTAATCTTTGACCTTCGCGCTGGCGAGCCGCTGCAAGGTCGCGCACGGTGTCGAGAAAGAGCTTGCGACAGGCGCTCTGCAGGCTTTCGCTGTCCGGCGCGTCATCTTTGAGCACGCCGGGCCAGCGCAGCACATCGAGCAGATCGATGCGGCTTGCGGCACTCAAGCCGATGCCCACGTGATTTGGCATGAGTTCGGCGATTTCTCCCGTGCGTTCGAGCAGTTTGTCGAGCAGCGCCTTGTCGATGCGCAATTCGCGCTCGGCCTGATGACTACCGCGCAGATGGATGGTGCAGTCGAGTTTGCCGCGCCGCAGTTCGCGCGCCAGTGTTTGCCGCAGCTCGCTTTCAATCGAGCGTAATTCTTCGGGCAAGCGAAAGCTTGGCTCGAGATAACGGTGATTGACGCTGCGCAGCTCGCAGGTGAGTTCGCCGAAGTCGCCTCCGGCTTGCCGCCGAGCGAAGCCGGTCATGCTGCTGATCATGGATTGCCTCTGCCGCAGACGGTGGTGGCCGTGCGTCGATGCCGGCCCGGGTGTATAAAGCGCGCAGTTTAGCCGGGTTCACGGCCCAAAGACTTTTTGGTAACTCCCGTTTCAGGATATTCGCACATGTTTCATAGACCGAGCGGGCGCAGCCCCGACGCCCTTCGCCCCGTTCGTTTCGAGCGGCACTTCACGCGTCATGCCGAAGGTTCGGTGCTGGTCGAATTCGGCGGCACGCGCGTGCTGTGCACGGCGAGCATCGAAGATGGCGTCCCCGGCTTTTTGCGCGGCCGTGGGCAAGGTTGGGTCACCGCCGAATACGGCATGTTGCCGCGGGCTACGCATACGCGATCGGCGCGCGAGGCAGCCAAAGGCAAACAATCGGGACGTACTCAGGAAATCCAACGCTTGATCGGTCGCAGCCTGCGGGCGGTGATGGACATGAGCGCACTCGGTGAGCGTACGGTCACCCTAGACTGCGACGTGCTGCAAGCCGATGGGGGCACGCGCACGGCAGCAATCACTGGCAGTTACGTCGCATTGGTCGATGCCTGTCAGACACTGATTGCGCGCGGTGCGCTGGCAGGCTCGCCCTTGCATGGTCAAGTCGCTGCCGTGTCGGTGGGCATTTGCGGTGGAGTGCCGGTGCTCGACCTCGATTACCTGGAAGACTCGCAGGCCGAGACGGACATGAATGTCGTCATGAAGGACGGCGGCAGCTTCGTCGAGATCCAGGGCACGGCCGAAGGGCATGCGTTTCGTCGCGAGGAGCTCGATGCCATGCTGGCCCTCGCCACCGCGGGCATCGCGCAGCTCAATACGCTGCAACGCGCGGCGCTGCAGGCCTAGAGCCGACCGTGCGAGTCGTTCTCGCCACGGGTAACGCGGGCAAGATCCGCGAGTTCGCCGAGCTCCTTGGTCCGCTGGGCTTTGAGTTCGTCGCGCAGGCGACGTTCGGTATCGAGCCCCCCGAAGAAACCGGCGATACCTTCGAAGCCAATGCGCTGTTGAAAGCGCGTTACGCTGCCGCTCGCAGTGGCTTGCCGGCGATGGCCGATGATTCCGGACTCGAAGTCGACGCGCTGGGCGGTGCGCCCGGCGTACGCTCGGCACGCTATGCCGGCGAGGGCGCGGGTGATCTCGCCAATCTGCAAAAGTTGTTGCACGCCATGCAGAGCGTCGACGATGCCGCGCGCACCGCGCGGTTTCGGTGCGTGATCGCGCTGGTGCGAGCTGTCGATGATCCCTCACCAATCTTTGGCCGCGGCGCCTGGGAAGGACGGATTTTGCGTGCGCCGTGCGGTGCCGGCGGCTTTGGTTACGACCCGGTATTTGCACCGCGCGGTGAATCCCGCAGCGTTGCCGAGTTGCCGTTACTGGAAAAACACGCGCACAGCCATCGCGGCCAGGCCTTGCGCGATCTGCTGGCCAACTGGCGCGGCGGCGCAGCGCGCTGAGCGCGCGCGGCTTCGGCATGTCGCAGCTTCAGGCGCAGGGTCCGTCGCCACTCGGTTTGTACATCCACTTTCCGTGGTGTGTCAGCAAGTGCCCCTACTGCGATTTCAACTCGCATGCCCTGCGCGAAGATTTTCCGGGGCGTGACACGGCCCCCGAAGCGACTTATCTCGAGGCACTGCAGCGCGACCTGCTGCAGCAGCTCGAATCGCAGGCAAAATCTTTGGCGGGTCGAAAAATCGCGACGATTTTCCTGGGCGGCGGCACGCCCAGTCTTTTTTCGCCGACTGCCATCGGCAACCTGCTTGATTTGGTACGCAGCAGTATCGGTCTCGTGTCCGACGCCGAGATCACGCTCGAGGCGAATCCGGGCACGATCGAGCGCGGCCGTTTCGGCGAATATGCTGCGGTTGGCGTCAATCGAGTTTCGCTCGGTGCGCAAAGTTTCAATGCTGCCGCGCTGCGCGCACTCGGCCGCATCCACTCGCCCGCCGAAACTTTGGCTGCCGTCAATGAATTGCATGCCGCGGGCCTCGACAACTTCAACATCGATCTGATGTATGGCCTGCCCGCGCAGGACGCAGCGGGTGCGTTGCACGATGTCGAGACGGCGATCGCGCTCGGCCCGGCGCAGATCTCGCACTATCAGCTCACGCTGGAGCCCGGGACGAGTTTTGCCGGTCGCCCGCCCGCCGATCTGCCGAGCGACGAGCAAACGGAGCAGATGCTTGCGCTCTGTAGCGCGTGTCTGATCGCTGCGGGTTATGCGCAGTACGAAGTTTCGGCGTGGGCACGAAAAGGTCGTGCTTGCGTACACAATCTCAATTACTGGCGCTTTGGCGACTATCTCGGCATTGGCGCCGGTGCGCACGGCAAACTGACGGGCTCTGCCATTTGGCGCAGCACCCAGCCGCGTGAACCGCGTCGTTATCAACGCGACCCGATCGGCGGTTTGACGTGGCAGCAGATTGCACCCGAGCAACTGCCGTTCGAGTTCATGTTGAACGCGTTACGTTTGCTCGAGGGTTTCGAGCGCGGGCTTTTCGAGTCCCGTACCGGGCTGCCGTGGTCGAGCGTCGACGCCGCCGTTGCCAGTCTGGTGGGGCGCGGTTTGCTTGCACTGACCGCCGGTGCCGAGTTGGCCACCACCCGCATCCAGCCGACGGCGCTGGGGGTTCGGTTTCTGAACGAGGTCTTGCTCGAGTTCCTGCCGGAGCGCGTGGAAAGTATGCACAACGGGTGAAAAATCCCGTGGCGATGGCAGATTACGTCGTTTTTTCAGTTTTATGACGACAATGATTTTGTAACTTGTTGTTTTAATTGATTTACACACGCGCCAAATTTTTTGATTAGGCAAAGAGTATTGCTTTCGAGGCGGGGTTCCGGCGGCTGCTTGGGCGCGGATTCCACAGACTTATCCACAGTTCAGCACTCGCCGCCGCCGCCGCCCGGCCCAAGCCCTTGTCGAAACCGCGGCTTAGCGCTTAGACTGCGCGCCCTTTTTAGTTTGCCCGGTAAGTCCGAAGGCCGCATATGAAACCCTCGATCCATCCCGAATACACGGAAATCAACGTTTCCTGCTCCTGCGGCAACACTTTCAAGACCCGTTCGACCATGGGCCAAGACCTGTCAATCGAAGTCTGCTCAAACTGCCACCCGTTCTATACGGGCAAACAAAAGATCGTCGACACCGCGGGCCGCGTCGACAAGTTCCGCAAGAAATACGCTGCCGCCGCAGCGCGCTGATCGTTTCGCGTACTCGTCGCAGCATCGAAAAGGCGCCTGATACGGCGCCTTTTTCGTTTCTCGCCGCGGCGCCGCGATGCCCGCGCGCCGGAACTTCTGCTAGCGTCCCCAGTCGGAAAGCCGAGGTTGAATGTGCACAGAAACCTGAACGCCTTCGCGACGTTGCTGGTGGCGCTCATCGCGTCGCTGGCGTTACCTGCCGATGCGGTTGGTGCGCCCGCAGCAGTGCGCAAGTCGCAGGAGAGTGCGAGCTCGCGCAAGGCGCACGAGCAAATCCTCAAGGCCTATGGCATCTACGACAACCAGGCGCTGCAGGACTACGTCAGCGAAGTCGGGCAGCGCGTGGCTCGGCAGAGCAGCATGCCCGACGAGGAGTGGAAATTCGTCGTCGTCGATGACGACTCGCTCAACGCGTTCACCACCGGCTGCTGCTACGTCTACGTGCATCGTGGTCTGCTGATCCAGCTCAATTCCGAAGCCGAACTCGCGGCCGTGCTCGGGCACGAAGTGGCGCACGTCACTGCCAAACATCCGCAGAAGCGCATGACGCGCGGCGTTCTCGCCTCGATCGCGGCCGCTGCCGCGGCGATCTACACCAACTCCAGCGCTATCGCGGATCTCGCCAATCTCGGCGCCAACGCCTGGATGCAGGGCTATGGTCGCGAGAATGAGCTGGAGGCTGACCGTATCGGCTTGCAGTACTCCACTCGAGCGGGTTACCGGCCTGAGTCGATGACTGAGGTTTTCCAAATGTTCCGGCGCGGCGAACGTTTCGAGACTGACCGCGCCCGCGCCGAGGGGCGCGAGCCGCGTGTTTATCACGGGTTGTTTTCTTCGCACCCGGCGCCCGACGCGCGCGCGGTTCAGGCCGCCAAAGCCTCGGCAAGATTCGATACCGGACCGCCCGGTGGCTGGGTGGAAAACCGCGAGCGCTACATGAAGGCGATCGATGGTCTTACCTATGGCTCGAGCCGTGCGCAGGGCATCGTGCGCGACAACCGGCTCTATCACGCGGAGCTCGGCATCACGGTCGCCTTCCCACGAGCGTGGACGGTCGAGAATGAGCGCGATGCGTTGCGCGCGTACACACCGAGCAAAGACACCCTGATGCAAATCACCCTCAAGCAACGCCCGCCGCTGCAGGGTCCGCGCGAGTTTTTGCTGTCGCAGCTGCGGGGTGCTCCGCTCGCGGGTGGTGAGCCGATTTCGGTGAATGGCATGGAGGGCTACACCGTGCGCACCACCAATGGTTCGCCGCTCGATGGCGGCGCGGGCCCAGTGCGTTGGACGGTGTTGTACCGCGGCAAGAGCGCCTACCTGTTCGCGGGTACGAGTCGCTCGTCGCGCGGCGGCGTTCCCGAGTCCGACGGCCTGGTCCAGGCGGTGGCCGAGACGCTGCGCACGCTCAAGCCGGCGGAATATCCGCTCGCCGAGCCGTATCGCTTGAGCATTCGTACCGCGACTGCGGACACTCGACTCGAGGATTACGCGGCAGCGATGCCGGTCGATAAATACCAAAAAGAAGAACTGCTGCTCATCAACGGCCTGTACCCGGACCGCAAGCTCGCGGCCGGCGATTTTTACAAGGTGGTCGAGTAGAAAAATAGCCGTAACCCGCCTTGATTCTGCGGTGCCGGCGTGTCAATTTCGTCACATGCCGTCGCGCTTCCGCGACGGCGCCGATCACAATGATTCGCGTGCCATGGCCAACAAAAAATTCGAGCTGAAAGATCCCTCCTCAGGCAAGACCAGCGAGCTGCTCGTTCGCTCCGGGACCATCGGTCCGGACATCGTCGATATCGGCTCACTGACCAAGGATCACGGTGTCTTCACCTTCGATCCCGGTTTCATGGCGACCGCGAGCACCGAGAGCAAGATCACCTATATCGATGGCGATCAGGGTGTGCTGCTCTATCGCGGCTACCCCATCGAGCAGCTGGCGGCGCAAAGCTCGTTCATCGAGGTGGCCTATTTGCTCAACAACGGCGAGCTGCCCGATCCGAAGCAACTCGCCGATTTCAGCGTCAGCATCCAGCGGCACACCATGATCAACGAGTCGCTACTGCGCATGTACAACGGTTTTCACTACGATGCGCACCCGATGGCGATGGTGAGCGCGATCGTGGCCTCGATGTCGGCGTTCTATCACGACTCGATGAATATCAATAATCCGCGGCATCGCGAAATTTTCATGCACCGCATCATCGCCAAGCTGCCG